>MEHZ011624357.1_pt1 | contig 17180 bp, 13 predicted proteins | sample 897221 | NCBI WGS metagenome assembly MEHZ01 (sample SAMN05514161, study PRJNA337945) | marine metagenome | isolation source: marine surface water | place: Arctic Ocean | collected 2007-12-13
TCCTCCTCCTCCTCCTCCTCCTCCTCCTCTTCGTCTTCCTCCTCGGCCGCCGACTCGGCCGCCTGCTCCGCCTCCTCCTCCTGACGGCGACGCTTGCCGCAGTATTTGGCAAAATCGTCTTGCATCGCCTTGGCGTTCCAGCCATTGGGCTTTCCCTTTACCAGCCCAAGCCAATCCGACTGGACCTGCTCGGAGAAGACACGAGCCTCATTGGCTCGCTTCCGCTCAGCGCACGCCTGCTGGTACTTGGCGGCCTTCTTGTATACGCGCGGATAGTTGTCGATCATCAGCTTGTCGTTTGTGGCCTTCTGCTTACGCTTCTCCTTGGCCGCGACGTTGTGGTCGTCGAATGCCTGCTTTTCCTCTTCGTTCATTTCATCGGGGAACTTCCCCTTGAACTTCTTGGCGCCACCCCTCTTCGGAAACCCGCGCTGGTTGGCAGCGTTTGGATCCACTGCGGCGGCGACGTCGTCGTAATCTTGGCCCAGTTTGGCCAGATCGGCCTCGGCCTCTGTCACCGCGAGGGCGGCGGCGTCCATGGTGGCATTGGCGGCGTTGAGATCCGCCAAGGTGGAGTCCACCAGCTCCTTGGTAGCTGCGATGGCCTCCTCCGTCGGGGGCTCGCCGTACCAGTAGCGCGCACACTGCGGGTAGTGCTCGCGCAGCAAGGCGACATTCTGGCCGTTTTCGAGGTAAAACGACTTGGCTTCCTCATCGTCCTCATCGAGCTCTAGATCCTCGCACGGCTTGTTGTTCTTGTCAAATCCCTGCTCCATTTGCTTCAAGTGCCTCTTCGTCTTGGAGTGAATCTTCTTTGCGGCATTTGCCGCCTCCGTGGCCTTGGTGAGCTCGGCCTTGCGGTTCTCGAGGAGGGCGCGCTGGACCTCCGCGCCGCCGCGGTTGGGATTGGCGTTGGCGTTGCTGATGGCCTCCTCGCGAATCTTCTCGAGAGCATCGGCCTCGTTGTACGTTAGGGCATTGTGGGCCTCGAGGGCCGTGATGCGCGGTCCGTGCGGGTCGGCACGCGGCAATGTGGAGATGTCGACGTTGTCGGGGGCTTCGGCCAGGCTGGCACGGCAGACGCCGCCACGGCCGACGTGCGCCCCGACGGCCATGCAGTCGCCGCAAACGATTGGTGACGAATCGACTTCGAGCTTGTTGGTCTTCGGGCAGACTAGGGAACGCGAGCCGAGGTGAATCGTGTCCGTGGATCCGAAGCGGTAGCGCTTCTCGACCTTGCCGTTGATGTTGACGTCGACCGTCGTTTCGCAGCCGAGGTCCTTGAAGGTCACATTGTCGTCGCCATCGACGACGTGCTCGACGAGATGGACACACTTGGGGTTGCTGCAGCAGAGATTCCCGGCAGTCCGGCTCGCGTATTCGACCCACTTGTCGACGACGGCGACTGCACCGACTGCGAAGTTGAGGTTGGACATCTCAAGCTCCTCTGAGTGCCTCTGGGTGCTCTTCTCTACACACACCCAGCCCACAAGCCGCAAGACGCAAAAAGCAAGCACTTTTTGACCGGGTGGAAAGGGGGATGTTAAAAGCGGACGAACTTGCAGTGCAAGTTTGCACCCAAAAGGCGAGCACCATTTCGCGCGTCGGAAGCAGAAGAGTGGTGCCACTTTTAGAAGCAGAGTTAGAAAGTGCTTGCCTTTTACGTTGCGCAAGGGTTGCAACCCCAACCAAGTGCTTGGGTTTTACCGTAAAAGGCAAGCACTTTCTAACTCTGCTTCTAGAAATGGCACCACTCTTCTGCTTTTGACGCGCGAAATGGTGCTCGCCTTTTGGGTGCAAACTTGCACACGCGATCCAAAAAAGGCAATACACCCCCTTCAGAAAGTGCTCGCCTTTTACGTTGCGCTCTTGCGGCTTGTTCACCCAGTGTCTCTGAAGAAGAAGGCGAGCACAAATGAAGCGCTCCCTATCCAAATCTGCCATTCGACCTCACAAAGTCAGCCGACCTGCTCCGCCCACCATGACGGACAGCGAGTCCGAGGAGGAAGACCAACGGCCTCGGTCGGCGCACACGTCGCTCCTCCTCTGCGGTCGGACTTCCACAGGGACTTCACGCGCACCCGTGACCCTCGGCAAGACGGCGAATTCCGAAACGGCCCGCTACCTGAAGGCTGAAATGGACAAGGCCCGGCCCTCGTTGGAGTTTACGGCCAAGCAAGACGTCGATGCCTTCGAGGGGAGGATCGTGCTCCCTCAATGGCGCGATGCCGACGGTACGCGCACTGCGACGTCGCACAAGTCCATTGAGGACTTGCTCAATACCAATGAGCGCTTCATTCCATACTCGCTCTTTGCCGAGATGCAGCACCACGACAGCCAGCTTGCGACGCTCGGCGGCGTGCCGACGGATGGACAAGTCACCAACCCATTTGTGCGGTCCTCGAACAAGGAACTGGAGACATTCAACCACATTTACAACAACATGGAGGAGCTGCTGCGGCCGGTTATTCGCGAGACGGACGACTTTGCGCTTCGTCCCGAGCAACGCCTCGCCATTGGCGCCTACTTTATGCGGTATCCCGTGGAGCTCCACGCGCGCGTGCGCCGACTGGACGACTCCGCCCTTTTGGCTGCACAGGCCGGCATGCCACCCTTGACCCGGCCCAATATCTCACTCGTCAACTTTGCCACCGGAAACGGCAAGACGGTCATGGCCATCACCATGTCCATGACCGAGGTCTGTGACCCCAAGCTGTGGCAAGGGCTTCAGGACCAGTGGCGTCCATCGCTGTGGTCCAACTCGTCCGTAGAGGGCCTCGGTCTCACGCGCTGCAACCGTCTCAGCGACCAAGACCTGGCACGCGTCGTCATCGCATTTGTGCCGCAGCCGCTCTTGGGGCAGTGGAAGTACACGGCCGGCCTCGTCAACGATGCCATGAGAATTGAGTTTCAATACGGATTTGAAATCTGGGAGGGACTTGGCGTGCTGCAGCGCAGCAGTGGCGCGGGCGGGCAGCAGACGGTGCGTCGCACGCTTCGCGAAGCCCATCGCCAGTCGCGCGAACGCGGCGAGGCCATCCTGTGGCTCGTGCCTGCCAAGACCGAGTCGGCCTACCAGACGGTGCGTGACGACCCGAGCCTCGCCTTTGCGTCGCGCATCTATGATGAAGGCACCAGCGCCACCGACCCGCGACAATGGGCAGCGGAGTCGCCACCGATTACAAACCTCTTTCTCCAAGCCACCGTTGACCGATTGTCCAAGGCCACGGAGAGCCAGATACGACACCCGATTCGCGTAGCCCTCGGCAACCAAAAGTACGACAGCGGAAACACCGAGCACGCGGCCGTCTTCCACATGCTGTCGCTCCCCGACTGGTTGCGGTTCATGGTCGGCAAAGGGATGGCCGACGTCATGCCGAGCGGACTCAAGCGCATCGGCCTCAAGATCCGGGTCCAGTCGCTTTCGGGCCGCCTGCTCAAGTCGGACCTCACCATCACGGGCATCGACGCGCTCCTCAAAATGGTCCTGACCAACGTCGGCGGCGACACCGTCCTCGACCCCCAGGAACGGGATGCATTGCGAGAAAAGTGCCAGTGCATCTTGGGCACCAGCACGGCTCCGGACCCGAATGCCACCGAGACGGAAGGGACCATTTACGAGCGTCTTCGCACGGCAGAGGCGAGCGTAAAGAAGCAGATGACCGACTTGCCGCAGAAGCCAGCACCGCAGCAGCCACCCGTGCGGCTGACGAGTGCAGAGGAGGAGTACTGGATTGGAATCGAAGACAAGCGCCGTGCGTACAACTCGACGATGCGCATGTTTGCAGCCCTGGCCGATTCCATGTCGCCCGACCAGCCGGCCGAGTGCCCCATCACCCTCGACGAAATCCCGCCCGAGCACGCGGCCATCTTTCCGTGCTGCACAAACATCTTCGACGGCCGGCACCGCCACCGCTTGGGCAAGAATTGTCCAATGTGCAATCAGGAATTGCTCGACGGCATCCTCAGTGCCCAGCAAGCGGTCACTGCCATCGGTGGCGAGGCGCCGCCCGCGCCCAAGGAAGCGGCCAAGGATGCCACGCCCGAGGAGTGCATCGTCGACGACGAGCCAAAACTCATCGAAGCGCTCGAGTCGCTCTCGAGCGAGGACAAGGCCTTCTCGGGATCGATCAAGGCCGTGGTGGAGACCATTCGCACCTTTTTGCGATACAAGCCAAAAGGCGTACGCATCCTGCTTGCCTTTGCGTGCGAAGGCAACGAAAACCAAGCCACGCGGCAGACGCGGACGACGCTCAGTGCCGCCCTGCCGGGCCTGCTCGACAGCATCGAGGCCATCACCGCCAAGGCGGTCGTGACGATCAAGGCGTTTGTCACCGAGGACGACTCCAACCGCGTCTTGCTCATCAACACAAACGATCGCTCGCTCAGCCTCGAGGGACTTGATTTGTGGACGGCCCAGCTGATCATCCTCGACAAGATGGGAAGCCATGCGCTGAAGCCGGCGACGGTGGTGCAAGCCATCGGACGGATTATGCGCCCACAGTTCCAGTCATACTGCCCATCGGGCACGGGCATCACCGGGGCGTCGTCGTCAAACGACGCGCTGCGCCCTCGCTACTCGAGTGCGCAGAAGCACGCTGCCGCAGTCGGCCACCCGGCAAAGTGGCTGGTGCTCCTCGAGCGCCACGACGCGGCGGTTGCCGAAGACGCGGAACCTGATCAAGTCGCGGAAGAGGCCAACTGGTCGGATAGCGACGACGAAGACAACGATCTTCACGGAATCGACATCGGTGAAGATGGCTGGCAGCGAATGCCCCCGGACAATGCGAACATGGACGAAGAGGGCGGCTGGGAAGCCGTCGACCTGGCTGCGCTGCAAGACGTGGATCCCGAGGAGGCGCGTGCGCGTGTGTGAGTATGTGGAAGCGTGTGTGGGAGTGTGTCTGTGTGGGTGTCAAGTGTCGCACAATTAGTCCAGATTGGTTGACATCTAAAAAAAACACCCATGGCACCCCATCGGTTCAATTTTCGTGCGCTCCCCCTCGCGGTCCCACGGACCGCAGCGCCCGTGGAGCCCAACGATGAGAGCGACGAGTTGGGTGCGTTGATCAATGGCGATTTCAGCACTGTGGCGCAAGTCCACCCAAGATTGCGATTCCAAGCCATCGGCGCATGCCCTGTGCCGCTGCGGTCCTCGGTGATGCGCGTGGTGCTCTTCAAGCTCCTCGGAACGGGCGTCTTCGCCGCCTTGGTCGCCGCCGGCAGCTCTGATCCAATCGTGGTCAAAACGTGCGGGCTGGCGGCGGCCATCAACGCCGTCGCGGTTGTCCACTACGTGCTCATCTGGCGGATTCGTTTGCAATCTTTGAACGTCAAGCCGCTCTCGGCGTGGATGGTGGGACTTGGCCGCAACATTGCGACGGGTGGTTTCGACGCGCAGGCATACGAAAACAGCTCGAAGCTCTACGCGCAGGAGATTGCAGTGGACTCACTGAGGCACAGCGACTGGACTGTGACGTTGGTCCTCATGAAGCTCGCCGAGCACGCCGTCGCCGACCAGGCCGAGCCGCACATTGACGGCCGCATCTTTGCAACACACACGGCCGCCTTTTTACAAACCTTTGTCATCTTTCTTGGCTCGATTGCTCGCTTCTTTCTAAACGATTTACGAGTCCCCAAGGATCGCGCACGCGCCTCGCGTGGCATGAGCGTCCTTCTTGGCACGGTGGCCTACCTCGGCGCCACGGCCATCTGGGTGCTGACCACACTCGATCTCATATTTCACGTTGGACCACCGCACGAGAAGACCACCGACGCCGCCAAAGAAGACGCGTACGTGTTGTGGACGCTCTCGATTCTCCAAATCGGCTACCCGATCATCTCGCTCCTGCAGGTGGTCTGGCTCAACTGCTGGTCGCGAGACTTGAAACCAAGCAACAGTGGTCGGCCAATGCCCGCCGATCAGACCGACCCGCTTCTGAGCGTGCTAAAAGACCTGGGCTACGGGATCCTAGACTCTGTTTGCAAGGGTGGGCTCGCTCTGTTTGTGGCCCTCCGTGCCAGTCGTTAGGGTTTTTTTTGATGAGGGTTTTGGTTGCCGCTCGCCACCGCGCAGGCGGCGATCGTCATTCACTCCCGCGTGTCTCACAACCCAGACGCCGACGACGAGAATGGGAAGGACTACCGCCGAGTGAACAGCACGGCCTCCACCGACGACGAGGAGGACGCCGAGATGGGACACAAGGTCGACGACCCAGTCGCCGAACAGGAACACCTCCTGAAAAACCGGCCGAGTTACCTCGAAGACGTCGTGCTTGGCAAGATCGTGCCCACGAGCGCCCTCCCGCCGCCGCCGCCGCCGACCGATCGTCTGGGGCCACTCGTCTTCCAAAGCGTAGTGCTCGACACAGCCGGGACCGAATCCGTCCCCGACGCCTTCTCGGCTTCCGTGGCCAAGGCCATGGCTGAGTGCGAGTGACGAGGCTCGCGAGTGTGGTTGTCTCTTTAAAAAAACGTGCACACTCTTAGCACCTAGCCCGAGTTTCAAGCGTCGTGGCGATCCTCGAGTCATCGGAATACACTACGGATTTTTCGCCACATATCTGCTCGCTGCTCTGGTTATATGGACTGTCGGGCGCAGCGCACGTGTATTCGTACTGATCGCACGTGAACGGGTACCAATAGCGACCGTTGCGCGGAACCATGACCGGGCTGCCGTCCCAATGCACCATCCAGAGCGCCGGCGTGGTCCTCGGGCAATACCATTGGAAGCATGCGTCGCAGCAACCCATCTCGCATCCACTAACACCCCTGCGGTGCCACAAATTGGCGGCTTCGCTGTACTCAAACCCGTGCCTGTCCAACGCGTATGACGAAACGTCCGGTTTTTGCGACGGCTCGGGATTTTCGACGATAAAGACCTGCTCAGGAACCTCCACTATCTTGGGGTCGAGGCAAGATGGGTTGCCGACGGTGACCACGGCTTCGAATTTGCACGTTCCGGTAAGCTTGTTGGCATCGTCCTGCCGATCATCCGCCTCCAGTAAGCGCTTAAAGCGCTCCAGGTAGGGGCGTCCACCCTGCATGGCGGAAGACTGCCACTCTTCCGTATCTTCCTCCACCGGGACGAGTGGTAGCGTGTAATTTACACCAAATCTGATGAACCCGTCGTCGTAACCTGCCGTTTTGAATTTCTTCAAAGCATCAAACATGGAAAGTTGGCCGAGCTGCTGAGCACACTCGCTCTTCACCTCTGCGTAACGCACGCGGTCCTCTTCTGTCGTGAAGCTATTCACGTCGAAGACGTCCATGAAGTCCTCGGAACCACCAAACGTCGTGATCCAGTCTGTGTCGCGCAGTTTTTTGCAGTGTTCACCAGGGAAAGTTGCACCCATGACAATGTTTTGCAACCCGCACGTGTAGTGATCTTTTTGGAAGTAATTATTGTCATAACAGCTCATTGAAAAGGCACCATTGTGCAAAAGGTCCTCAAATTCTTCGGCCCCCACGCTGCTCATGTAGTTGTCCATGTTTTGTCTGAACGCGGGCAGCAGATTCTCATACTTCTCCGGGAAGAGGCCACCCACGTGGCTCATCGAATAGGGAGTTGCGGAATACTGGCCTGCGAGGCAGTCTCCGAACGCATCGCTGTAACCATGCGCCAACAGAAAAGAAAACTCGTAGTACGGCGAGAGGTCGGTCCAATCGCCATCGGTGTCTTGGCAAGAGAACGTTGAATTGGGACACGCATTGGTCCAGCGAAAAGAAGGGTCGAAATTTGCAGACGACGAAATAAGCGACGAAAACTGAAAATATATGCTCTCTGAGCTTCTGGGCGCCATGCGTCGCCTGCCACCCGCACCGGCTACGGGGTTGATGGGTATAATCGCAACGGGTTGGCTTCCAGCTGCGGCGCTGCCGATAACTTCGACATGAGGCAACTCCTCGACCGTGACGCCCAGCGCGGTGAAGGTGGAGTTAAGGCTCGCCAGTTCTGTGCGGAGATTTCCCGCCACCTCCACAGCAGTCGTCGTGGCGGGCACGGCGATGGCCGCTGCGACCGTCGTCATATTAGTGCCGACACTGCCGTTGACGACCTGTATTTCGACGAGTGAGTTGCCAACTCCGGTGATAGAAGCGAGTTTTTGCTGTAGGCTCGATCTGAACGTCTCGAAAATCACGTCTCGAATACTCAGCGCAACCAAAACACCACCAACTACCTCGATTTCCGGCCCAGTATCCGTCGAGATATTCGTGCTGACACTGCCGTTGACGGAGCCAGTCTCGGCCTCATCTGCAGAAGGAATTACCCATACGACAACCACCGTACTCGCAATGGCAAGCACTGCCACTACGAAGACGACAAGAGCCACACATTTACCGTTTGGGAATTGAGGTTTCGGATCCTGGCGTAAAAGAGAGCGAGACTCGAGCATTTTTACAAACAGCCCACCGTTCTCTACTGCTCACCGCGCTTCCCATATGAAAAGGTCGATCAGTGCACGGTGTACGCCCACCCGGCGGCGGGCGCCGCGGTCGCAAAGTGTGCGAGGTGGGCGCGCGCGGCGTCCTGTTGCTCTCGAGCGCGGGCCGCGAAGCCACCGCCACCAGCGTCGCGGCGCTAGCTGCACACAACCGGTGCGGTACGGTTCTCTGCGAGGCCGCGCACGGATGGTACGAGGGATAAGAGCGCTGATTTCGAAGACGGCACCAGGCAAACTGACAGGATCGGGGAAATTTCGCTGCTACCGTGCCACTTCAACTACTACAGGCCGTCCTGAAGGCGCGAAGCTTCGCGGAATAACCAAGTTACTTACGGCCCGGGTCTATTCGGCTGCGCCGCTTCCGAGTGTCTCGACGTGGCGCGGTGGCGCGTGGGCGGGCGCGGAAGGGGGTCTGCGGCGCGGGAGGGCCGTCGACAGCCAGGTTTCTCGCCTGGTAAATGTTGGCGTGCTCGCGCGTCGCGCCGCGCGCATGCTCAAGCTCACGCGTCTGGCGTTCGACGCGCTCGCGCAGCACAACTTGGTTCCGGTTGGTTCCCAGCGCGTGGTGATCGACAAGGCCCGGCGGCTCGGAACCGCAGTTGACGTGGTGTGCACGCGCGGCGCGCACGAAAAAGAAACACGAGTTTGCTAACTAGACTCAGACTCCGCCGCCAGTTCCGACATGGCCACCTCTGCTGGAAGCGCGCGCGCGGGCAGCACGTGCACCTTGAGCTCGCGCACGATGACCGATTGTACCAACCTGGCCAGACCTCTTAACACCACAAACCGTATCATCCCAAGAATGAGTCCGACTGTGACGACCGTCATGAGCGTTGCTGCTCCCCATACAGTCGCCAGCTGGGTGGGCGGCAAGTGTGTATGGCTTGCGACGAGCCGCCATGTGGCGATTGCACAAAAGAGTTGGAAGATTGCCGACACCAGCATAAAAACGCCACACCCGCCCGCGCTCTCGCATTCGACTCCCACGATGTGCGACCTGGAGCGCACGTTTGTATACGGCGCCGTGCACACGGGGCACGTGGCACGCGTTTTTGTCGCGAGCATTTGGGCGAGGCATTCGTCGTGCACGTAGCGGTCTGTACATAGGCACGCCGACTTGCGCGGCACGGGCGTGCTGTCGGTGCAAATGAAGCACTCGGGTGGCGTGGGTGGCGAGAAAGGTGCCGGCTCGCTCATGCGTGCCAATACAATGCTTTGTAGTGACTGGCCGCAAGACGCGGTCTTATAACTGTAGCTAGCGACGAGGTTTTGAAAAAAATACACCACACACACGCGTTTCTAATCCTCCGCAACAATCGACCCGAGCGGCTTCGAGTTGCGTGCCACCCTTGCCAGCTTGAACTGCGACGAGACAAAGTCCATCCACTGCGTCGCAATGCCAATCAGCTTGTCGTATAGCTGCGCACCACTCATACCACATTCGACATCCACGACGATGGGTATGTTCAAGCGCTGCATCAATGCCCGAGTCGGCACAAAGCCATGCCTATCTATCAGCCGAAACGTGGCACGATACATACGGCGGCCTGGGTTTGAAAAGGTCTTTGGTTGTTCGCGATCGCCATCATACCCATCGTCGTGATTGAGTCGATCGACCCACTGCCCCGCTGGATTGAAGGAGTAGCCGATGAACAGAAGCTCCATACCATTGTCGAGTTCCCCTTCCGAGTTGCGGCCCTCGAACTTCTTGGAGAGTGTCACCTCCTCAAAGTTATGACACATGCTCATCAGTGGGCCGAATGTCTCGACGACCTGGTAGACAATATCCTCGTACCGACCCTGTCCAAAGAAGTTGCGTTTGCCGTCACTCTCCTCGGCATTGCGCGATACATGTCGTTTCAGTCCACGATCGCCCCCGAGCAAGTGCATCGGTGGGAGCTCCACGTCCATTGACGCTGACATTTTCTTGCGAGGAAGCGGATCTTTATACCTGTGTTTGACACAGCACGTTATTATCCTCACGCCCAGAACACACACACACACACAGCTCCTACTCCGAGCCACAGTCCATGTATCGCCAGTGCTCACACCTCGCGTTGTTCAGGCGTCAATGTCCATCATTCCGATCTTGGCACCTGGCCAAAAGGTGGGCGCGCCCGGCCTCTTTTCTGATAGACAACGAGTCGCCGCAATGTCTTTCGAGCTCCTACACGCTCTAATTCTTGCATCTTTGCAATGAGGCCTGGATCAGCCATGCACCCGATATTTGCCCAGCGACGAGTTGAGACATCTTCGCATGTTGGGTCAATGCGCGCCACATCGCCATCATTTCCCAACCACCAGCAAGAATACGCGAAGCTTGCCAGGAATGCAATCAGCGGCTCTAGGCGAATGCAGGCGTTATTTGGCTGTCGGAAGCACCACAATCCTCCGTACTCAAAGGCCACAATTTTGAGCGATTGAGTACGCAGTGCATTCTCCGCACCGCGCAAAACAGCATGGTCGTGTCCTTCAGTGTCGATTAAGCACAAATCGACCGTTTGAAGACCTTGAGATGCAAGGAGCTGGTCAACGGTTGTCGTAGGCACGAGTGAAAATGGGCCTGCCTCTGCTTCAGGCTTCTCTTCCACTGGGCGTGCAATCTCCATGCCAATCTCCTGCATGATTGGCACAAAGGAAGTTGCTCTCGCGGAGGGACCAGTTGCCACGGCATGCAACACACGTACGTCACGGGCATGCAGGGCATGCGCCTCGAAGAGTTTGCCCAGAAGTTCGGCATTTTTTGGTTCTGCCTCCACCGCAAGAACAGGGCCCATCTTTACATTGGATGGGGAGCGCCACCGAGGACGTTCACCACACGCACCGCATGCACCACACAGTTGTCCCGTGGTATTGTGTCGCGCAAGTGATTGTGCCCACTGATGGCCGCTAACACTCCAACTTGCATCGAAGCGTTCGATAAAGCTGCGAACATCGTAGCCTTTATTGGCACCAACGTTCAACATAGAGGGCGAAGAACTGAGCTCAAGCAACCTTGGTGATAGCACATCGAGCCAGAGGGAGGATGGGCAGTTTGAGAAGAGGCCAACTGAATGGTTTGTGCAGCTCGAGGCACAGTCGCGGTTCCAGTAGCAAACCAGATACGGTTGGTTCACACAACACTTCTTGTCGGCTCCGTTGCGATCAAGGCGTCTGGCCGTGACAGATGAGACGAAGTAAAAAGCGAGAGCTAATCGCGAGCAGGTCGATGAAAAGCAGCTCATCTTGCGCCAAGTCGAGGCTGCGGCACAAGATGCCGGAGGTGTGGCGGGATTTGGGCTCGTCTTGCCTGCCTAGCCTGCCTAGCCTGGGCTCGTCTTGCCTGCCTGCCTAGTGCATCGGTGGGAGCTCCACGTCAAAGTCTCTTTCTTCTTCCCACGCGCGCAGGCGTTGCTCGATTGGTCTTGGGGCGCATTTCACCATTTTGTTGACACTTCGTCCTCTTTTAAGAATACACAGTATACCCTCCGCAAGAATACACACCCACACCCACACACCCACACACACTCACGTTTTCAATCCTAGCGGCCATCTTCGCACTTGTAGTCGTCGGTGAATTCTTCGAGTGGACGATACATGCTAGGCCCTTGGTAATACTCTCGCCAATCAGCCTGACTCAGCTTCCCATCCCATGATTCGAATACCCCTTCCGATTGGCAGAATCCCATTGCCTTCCAGGCATCCTTCGCCGAATCGAGCGCGATGAAGTCCAAAAAGGCCCAATACTCGATCTCAGCCCGTGCCAACGGCATACCCTGTTCGATCCTCTGGGCTTCCCTGCGCCCGACGCTCGATACGGGCACCATCACGTCATAGTCACCACCGGGCGTATTTTCAAAGTCGGCAAGCGACCACTGCTCGACCAAGTAGGCGCGTGCGCATGGTTCGATGTAAACCGCGCGGATAAAGTCGATCAGTCCCTCGAGCAGGGTCCTGCCAACGCCCCTGACGGCCAGTTCGGGTGGCAGATTGGTCACGTGCTCGTCACCGGCCGTGCAGACCCACTCAATGTAAAAGTTGAGTCTGCGCTTTGTCACCTCCGAGTGCCGCTCCTTGGGTGTATAATTACCCTGCCCTGGTACCTTGCGGTCCTTCATCTGCCGGTGGATGCCCTTTTGCCGGATTAGAGTGCGCATCCCGTTGATCCATTCCGAGGGCAGTTTCATCTGATGGTCTGTGAACGTGACTAGTCCCGAGTTAGGGTCCTTGTGCCTCACCTTCTGACCTAGCGCCATCACCCCCAACAAGTCGTCGCGCCCGTTGACGACAAATGCGAAACTATGCCAGTCGTCGATTGCTTTTTGGAGCATTAGGGTGGCGGTCATTGTGGTCCAGCTGAAGACCGGTGCCTCTTCTCCTTTATACTTTTTGCGCCGGCACGTGTTTGCAAGGCCATCTTTGCGCTCGAACCTCTCCTTGACCTGCAGTCGATCCAAGAGTGCAGTGCTCTTCCTCTCACCATCGCTAGCAAACGGGTATCTTTGCTGCCGAAATAAAAACCCCCACACAAGGTCCTCCCGAGCGGGGTCGGAGAAATACGACTCGTTGCCGTAGTATTCGTCGGGGATGGTAAGATTTGGCTCATCGTCGTCTGGATAATCGTGAACCCGCGGGTACGGATCTGCAGGCTGGCGCGGCTTCGAGAGACTCTTGCGACGAACAGGAGGTCTGGTGGCAGTCCAAGCGTCGTGTTGCGGGTCAAACGGATCGCCCGTGTCGACCTCCTCCTCGGTGGACATTGACAACGTCGAAAGATTCGGTAGCGACATTGCGTACTTCTCCGTTTTACTAGGTGGTAAGAACAAGATTGTGTTATCAATGAAGACACACGGACACACACACGGACACACACACACACACACGCGCGCTCTCGATGCGCGCGCGCACTCATGCGCTCATTCCTTGGGCGCCGCGGGAGCTTCCTTGAGTCCGACGTCGCTCTCAATGCGCGCGTGGTACAAAACGTGCGGCGTCTCGTGGTCCATGTCGATGATGAAGAACAAAAAGCCGCGATCGAAGCGGAGGATCGGTTCGACCTCTTCAACATCGGCACCCAGTGACCGAAAGGCTATCACGGCCGTGGCAGCCGCGGCTTCGAAGCCGGTCTCATCGACTTTCAAGTAGGTCGCGTGCACGACCTTGCTAACATGCATCGGGTCCATCTTCCAGTCGCCGTCCTTGTTGATCTCGGTGATAAAGTCGAGGCCGTCCATGAGTTCCTTGGGAAGTTCTTTGCCGCACACGTCGGTGAGGTTGAAGGGTGCCATCTTCCGTTCAATGCGCGGCATCTCCACCTTCTTCTGCGTGTCGGGCAGCTCTTGGTCGTGAGGGTTCGCCATGACCAATGCCATGTAATCGACCGAGTTGGCAAACTCGGCGGCCGCCGCGTCCATTGCGGACTTGGAAGTCTGCCCCGTGGCCTCGGTGACAGCGTCGGCATCTGGGAGCACGGCCACAATCTTGATTGTCGACGGCTGGCCGTCGGAGGTTGTCGTGGAGATTACTGCGGCCTCAAAGGTGTCGCACTTGAACGTAAAGGCGTCGCGTGTGCTAGTCTTCTGGCACATGAGATGGCAGACACCCTTGTCGTGGCCCTCGGTGCCGTGGAAGATGACGTCTTCTTGGGTGTCGTCTGTGAATGGCGACGCCAACTTTCCCTTGATAAACTCGGCCGCCATGGCCACGAGCTGGAGCTTCGGGTCGTCGAGGTCAGACCCCTGGACAATCTGAGGAATCTTGCCCATTGTGGCAAAGTCGCAGTCGGCGTTGATGAGCTCGGCCATGGCGTCGAAGCCTTCGGCCGCCTTGAGAGTTTCAATCTTCACGCCACCAATCGCATCGGCCGTCTTGGTGGCGGTGGTGGTGAGACGAATGGCGTCGCCTTCGTTGGTCACGTCGCGGCAATACAGTGCGAGGAAGCGGCCGACGTATGCAAACCACGCCTCGTTTGTGGGAAAGTAGTCTAGAAAGGCAGGGCGTTCAACGTGCCCAGCGGCGACGCACTTGGCGAGCAAGTAGAAGACGGCGAGCACGTTGCGCACGCCTAGGGCGTCATTGTCCGACTTCCAGTGCTGGCAAAAGCCCATTGTGGCTTTCCATAGTTTGAGCCTCTCGGGGATGTCGGTGGGGGCCTTGGTCGATACCACGGGAACGTCCTCGAAGTACTTGGACTTCTTGGGCGACTCGTCGCGCTCGGGGGAGGCGCGCTTGGAGTCGGTGTTGCACATTTTTGTGTGTGTGTGTGTGGTTGTGTGGTTGCGAATTCAAGAACGGTGAGTGTACATGCCGCAAGAATTGAAAAGGTGGGTTGTGCAGCGCCGCGTCGGAAGTGGGGAGGAAACCGAGGGCGGTGGCCAAGGTGGTCAAGATGGGGTTGGGACCGCCAATGAGAGGGGATGTTAATTACGGAACACTAATACAGGGGTGGTAAACACGGAAATAGGGGGTGGTAGACAGCGGGAGCTTCTTCTTGCGGAGGGTGGCCATCTCTCCCAGTATCAAGCAACGCCACCAGCACACCGTCAGCACACCGTCAGCACACCGTCAACACACCGTCAGCACAATTCCCAGCGTCAAGAAACGCAAGGCGCGGACCACCAAGGCGCGCAACGCGCCGACGCGGCTCAAGTGCAGCACGCCCGGGTGCAACTGCTGCACCAGTAACACCTCCAGGCTTGCGCTCTACCGCAACGACACTGATGGCAAATTGGTCTTCACTGGCATGGCCTGCCCGGTCGGAGGCGAGATGCACACTGACGCCGTGCGCCTTGACGACACCTGGGGCGACCTCAACGGTCCGGGAAAAAAGGTCTCGCAGTGCGAGTTTGCGTCACAGATGTCGTTTTATGCCGACAGCACGTTACCCTTCAAGCCCAAAGTGCCACTCGGACTGCTCACGCCCATTGAAGCGTCCCAGTTCTGGGACAAGGTGCTGAGCGCGCCCGTGGACGAGTCCGAAGTCCGCGCTGGCGACACGGTACAGATTGCGTGCACTGGCGGCATGCCGTGTTGTAACTACCCGGTGCGGGAACGGTTTTGGCTAAATGTGCTGAGTGTCGTACCCAAGCCGCCAACCATCATTGCCTCGGTGGTGGAGGCACTCTACTGGCTGCCGGCGCCGGGGAAGACCGAGCCCCTCGACGATACGACGCTACTCCAAGTCCCGCTGGAGTACGTCCTCCGTGTTTGCAAGCAGGAATGAGCGCCTGTTGGGCATGTGTGTGTGTGTTTGGAATACATTTTTTTCTTGTGCTTGGGTTTTACGTCGCGCGCGAGTGGTTTTTTTGCGACATGTGACCGCTCTGCGCAACAAAACACCAGACACATTTTCACATTGCAAAAAAAACAACGCTGGAAAAATGAGAAAGAGGATGGCCGTCGAGGCTCGTCGTGCCCCAAGTGACAAATTTGTGTTATTGCGCGCTACGTAAAACCCAAGCACTTTCTGAAGATCCAAAGCACTTCCTTTTATGGGTCTAACCTTGCACGTGCAAGTTTGCACCGCAAAGGCGAGCACCATTTGACGCGTCAAAAGCAGAAGAATGGTGTCATTTCTAGAAGGAAAAGAAGGGGATGTTAGAAGCCGGGACGCAGAGTTAGAAAGTACTCGCATTTCTAGTTTTAGTGTCCCGGCTTCTAACATCCCCTGATTTTCCTTCTAGAAATGAGCCAACTCTTCTGCTTTTGACGCGTCAAATGGTGCTCGCCTTTGCGGTGCAAACTTGCACGTGCAAGGTTGTACCCAAAAAAGGAAACATTCCCTCAGAAGGTACTCGGGTTTTTTTTGTGAAGCTTCTTTCCCCACTTCTTGCGCCTTGTGTACTGCGTGTGTTTTGTGCGGCGCCAGGCTAGCGTGCGGCGCCAGGCTAACGTGCGGCGCCAGGCTAGCGTGCGGCGCCAGTGCTGCTCGCAGGTGTGTACGCCTGCGGTCGTGGTCCTCGAGCAAGACGTGTAGCTAGTTAGTACGCGTTAGGAATGAGTCTAATTGACCGGTTGCCTCAAGAGGTGGCCTCCAAGATATGGTTGCCCTGGTTCAATGAAGCCCTCGCGCAAGAATTCAACCTACCGGGCGACTACGAAATTTACCCTGAGACTTCAGAGGAGCTGCTTTCACAAATTAAACGAGCTTGTAAGGCAATGGGGTTGCCTTGGGATGGTTTAGATCCTCCTTGGATCGCACAAAGGGTCAAGTACACACACCCCATTGGACTTTCGTTCCAATCTCTGCCCGATATTTGGAACCTGCCCGATATTCGCGTCACCTCGCGACCGCCGCCAATTGAAAGTAACACGCGTCGCCTTCTGCACTTGGACGGGCTCTGCTTGGAGGCGTCGTTTGAGCAATTCGAAAGAGCTTTGGCCCACCCAGAAGTACCGGCAGACACGTGGGAGTACTTGACCCTTTGTTGAACCTTGCCAAGTAAAAAGACACTGATAGCAAGACGTGTAGCTACTGAGTACGCGTTAGGAATGAGTCTAATTTAACAGCATCACGTTGGCGAGTGTAAAATTTACCGATCCGCTTGGAGCGCGCGTGCATCACTAGTGATCGTGCACCACCATGTAACCGTCCCAACCAAAGTTACACGACTGCTCCCGAATGCCTTGCCAATCTCCATCCGGAAAGCGCATCCACATGGGGAGTTAGAAAGTACTCGCATTTCTAACTCTAGTGTCCCGGCTTCTAACATCCCCTGATTTTCCTTCTAGAAATGAGCCAACTCTTCTGCTTTTGAC
>MEHZ011641090.1_pt1 | contig 17177 bp, 26 predicted proteins | sample 897221 | NCBI WGS metagenome assembly MEHZ01 (sample SAMN05514161, study PRJNA337945) | marine metagenome | isolation source: marine surface water | place: Arctic Ocean | collected 2007-12-13
GGTTGAGAAGGATGAGCGTCATGCTCGTCTCGAGGAATTCAAAGATGCACCAGATGGCAGTGTACTCGTCGTACAGATTAAATGTGGTGGCGTTGGTCTCAATATCCAGTGTGCGAGTCGTGTATATATCATGGCTCCTTCATGGAATCCCGCGACAGAACTTCAAGCCATCGGTAGATGCCATCGAACGGGTCAGACCAGGGAGGTGTATGTGAAGAAATATTTATACATCGACACACCCACGGTGAGGAGTGTTGATCTCGCTATGATGGCTCTCCAGGGTCACAAAGCTCAGGTGTGTGCGGAAGTTCTTAACGATGAACGAGTTGGATACCAAATTCCAGTCAAATACGAAAAATCTATCGACGCCATCAGGAAAATTTTCCGGTGATATAGTAAAACAATGTACGCAACCGCCGAAGGTTCCCGCGCTGAAGTCTACCACGGTACCGCCAAACACACCCCCGGTGGCCTCGTGAAGACGGATCTCACACAGGATAAGTATGGTAATATCAAGAGCAAGGCCGCCGTCGCCGCCGCCAAGAAGCGTATGAAGAAGGAGGGTACTTCTGCCATGGTCAAGGTTTTCAAGCCCGCGAAGAAGGGTGACTTCAAGCTTGCCCCCAAGAAGGGTACCAAGAAGTACAAGACGCTCGTAAAAAAAATGAAGTAAATAGTAAAGGATGACTCTTGCTAAGTGGGATGAAGCTGTCCGCGTAGCAAAAATCAAGCTCAAGCTTGATCCAAATAAGTATAGTGTTATAAAAGGAAAATTATTAAAAGAAGCTCAGTTCGTTTATAGTTTACTCTTAGAGAGTAAGTAATTAGTCTAAAACAAATTGGAATCCCTTAAGTTGTTGTGGTTCATGCACAACAAGTTGATGCAACTTCCAGGTTACCCCAAACTTTTTATTTAGAAAATAGACACTCGTCAACTCAACGATTGCTACACCAGAATTCCTAGCATACAATTTATCAGCAGCCGTATCCTTGAGATGTTTGCGTTCATTGTTAAATACACCGGCTTTAATAATTCCATCAGCCGAAGTATCAACCTTAATACGAAACTTCGGCTCTCTATCGGGTGAACGTTTTATGTTTGAGTTAAACATGGGTTTAAGATCTTCGACGGTCATGTACTTATGAAAAATTTTTTCACTTTGCTTACTCACGTTTTCAATGATTTTTTCTTCCGTTTTTGTGAGTATTTCGTAAAAGGCTTTTACGTAGTTACCCTCTTCATCGTATCCTTTCATAGAAAAGTCGACATTCCATTTGGTATTACCCACAGGTGGGGTAAAACCAGAAATACCGAATGGCATATACATGCGAGGTATTTGAATACGGACGGGTTTGCCTTCATTCGTACTGAAAGAGATCTTTCGCCCGTCGTATTCAAGGATATCCAGTGTATCGATGAGGGTATGAAATTTGGCCATTATAGTAAAGTATGCGTCTAAAACTTTAAGCTGAACAAGCTGTGCATTCTGCTTCAAGACTAAATTGGATTGGTCGAGCCTTTGCTTTACTTCGTAAGTAATACATCCCAGTCTTCAGTCCAGATTTCCACGCGTACATATGCATAGACGACAACTTGGACAGTGTGGGATTTTCAACAAACAAGTTCATACTCTGACTCTGACAGACGTATACACCTCTATCAGCCGCCATATCTATGATAACCTTCTGACTGATCTCCCACACAGTCTTGTAAAGTAGCTTGATATCGTCAGGGATATCGGTGATATTTTGAATCGAGCCACTGGCCTTGATCATGAGATCCTTCATATCTTTTGACCACAATCCCACCTTTTGAAGAGCTTTCACGAGATGCTTGTTTACAACTACGAACTCACCTGCAAGGGTGCGGCGAAGATAGATGTTCGTGGTATAGGGTTCAAAGCATTCGTTGTTACCCAGGATCTGGGAAGTACTCGCCGTGGGCATGGGAGCGAGAAGTAGACTATTTGCGATACCCTTCTTCGCACGTTCGCGCATAGCGGCCCAATCATATAATCCACTGTGCATGGGTTCGCGATCCCACATGTCGAATTGCAAAATACCCTGACTGATAGGACTCCCTTCGAAAGATTCGTACGCGCCGTGGATGTCTGCGACGTCACAACTCGCTTCGAGTGCACCGTGATACATGGTCTCAAAGATGTACGCGTTCATCTTGCGAGATTCTTCGTCTCCAAATGCATGTCCGCATAGGATGAACGCGTCGGCCAGTCCCTGTACACCGATGCCGATAGGACGGTGTTTGAAATTCGAACGCTTCGTATTTTCCGTAGGATAAAAATTACGGTCAATCACCCTATTGAGGTTATACGTGAGCGTCTTAGAAATAGAGTGTAGCTTTTTATAGTCAAACGTTCCATCCCGCGTTACACAAGCCGGAAGTGAAATAGACGCCAGGTTGCACACAGCGGTTTCCTCCTTGTTAGAATATTCGACGATTTCGCTGCAAAGGTTAGAAGACTTAATCGTGCCGAGATTTTTTTGATTACTTTTTTTGTTGCATGCATCCTTATACACCATGTACGGAGTTCCAGTCTCACTCTGCGATTTAATGATAGCCTTCCAAATATCAGCCGCGAGTATGACCTCATTCGCGCGACCTTCTTCTTCGTATTGGATGTATAGCTTTTCAAATTCATCACCGTACACGTCAGAAAGTCCCGGAGCCTTATCGGGACAGAAAAGAGACCACTTTCCACCTTCCTCCACACGCTTCATGAACAGATCGGGGATCCATAAAGCACTGAATAGATCACGGCATCGCGCTTCTTCGTCACCCTGATTAAGGCGAATATCGAGGAAATCGAGAACATCCGCGTGCCATGGTTCGATATACATAGCGAATGACCCCTTTCTACGTCCAGCCTGATTCACGTATCTCGCGGTTGCATTAAACACGCGAAGCATGGGAATAATACCATCCGACTTTCCATTGGTTCCCCTGATAACGGAATTATTAGCACGGATATCATGTATATGGAGTCCGATACCACCCGCCCATTTTGAGATTTGGGCACATTCCTTGAGTGTATCGTATATTCCATCGATAGAATCGGCCTTATTGGCGGCAAGGAAACACGAGGACATCTGTGGGCGATGTGTTCCAGCGTTAAAAAGAGTCGGGGTAGCGTGGATAAAATGACCACGTGACATGGATTCATATGTTTGTACGACTGAGTCGATATCATCCCCATGAATACCTATGGATACACGCATAAGCAAATATTGGGGTGTCTCGATGATCTTACCCTCGACCCTTTGAAGATATCCCTTTTCTAACGTTTTAATACCAAAATACCCAAAGTCAAAGTCGCGCTCTGGGGAAATGAATTTCTCTACATTCCCAGCCACATCCATAACTTCTTTCGTTATGATGTTAGCGTCGTACAATTTACACATTGCATCAAGAAACGTCTTGGGGGCCGTTTTTTGAATATTACTCGCCACGATACGAGTAGCGAGAACCTCATAATCGGGGTCACTCGTGACCATACCAATACATATCTCAGCGGATAGGGTATCTATCTCGTGTGTGGTAATGTTGTCGTACATGGACGAAAATACCTGTTTCGCGATGAGAGAAGCGTCTACTTTATCGGATAATTCGTATCTCAATTTGGAGATCCTGTTGGTGACCTTATCAAACTTTACGTCTTCAACATGACCGGACCGTTTAATAACCCGCATGATATTAATAATACATGTCTACTTTTTAATTACATTTGAAGTCTTCGCTTCGGACGGGGACAGGGCCAACCGTCTCAGCATACCTGTTAGGTTGAAGGAAACTTGTGTTCACATTGAAATTGCCGGGGACGCCTGGCGGGGACACGGGAGGGTACGAGCCGATGAAGCACTCGGGAGCCTGGCATACAGGGGGTTCCATGTTGCAGGGCTTAGTATTGTAAGCCTCGTCAAAATCAGCAGCAGCTATCATTTATTATCTACATATACTTTTTTTCCTGGACTATATTAAATGTGTGATAGACTTCACCTTAATTCTATGAAACAGACAGAAACCCCCCTGAACAAGCTGTTCTTTTCGGAGTTCAATATACAGATAGTTCAGAAATCTATACGTCAGGCTTTCAAGAATAAGACAGGCGTTTCCATCGACTACCAAAACGCGGGTGATCTGTATGCGATTATGCGTGTTGTATTTATCAACAATGCCGGTAACCATTACGCGAATGTAAACGAACAGGTTAAGTTCATGAACTCTGTGGTAATAAAAACTACCCTCCCTCAAATTCAGTCGGGAGTTGCACAATATATGGGCTATATCAGAGATATTGATACCCTGGTGGTTCCCCCCACTCCTCCGGCAAATACGAGTACGTATGGTATGAAACTCGAACCGAACGATAAGATAGGTGTATAAAGAATTGAATCGTGATGTGTATAAGTAAAATGTCGTTAAACTATTACAAATCCGAAACAGAAAAGATATGCAAAACCAAGGGTTGGGATCGCGCTGAAATTAACACGGTCTGGCTTCTCCTTTCAGAAGAATTTGGAGAACTCGCTTCCGCTATCCGCCAATCTAAGAAGACGTTTAAGAAATCTAACATGAAAAAGGATAAGGGGGTTGATATCATGATGGAAATGGGTGATGTATTTAGTTATTTATTTCAACTCGCTCATATGTTAAACGTTGATCTAGATAAGATGTGGATAGAACACGGAAAAAAGATGACACACAAAAAATATATCTCTTGATAGTAGTAAAGATGAGTAAGCATATGCTCAGTGATCAAGCATCGATCGATAAAATTAATCCGTACGTGTCAGGGGAGTTTTCTTTACCGGGCTCCAGTCGAAGGCCTAACTCGTTTGCCCCCCATAAGCAAATTAAGGAAGGTGGTATGCCGGAAAGCGAACACATCATATGTGAGTATGGTGTGACCGCGGGTGATAAGACGGTCGATTTTTGTAAGGGAAAGAGTGCATGTGAACTGTCTAGGCCCGCCATTCCAGGACGTAATATAGATTTAGGTTACGATGAACCCAAGCCCTCCATTATTCGCGAGAGTGCGAATTTTATTAAGTCTATCAAGAAATTAGACGCTTTTACCATTATTATAATGGTTCTTATAATTCTACTGCTATCGACTTTAAAACGTCGATAAGATCAGTAACGCGCTTTTTATACCCACATTTCATAATAATTAGAGGAAATGTGCAAGTGCAAAATTCCCTTACAAACTCTCTCTGCCATCTCACTCTTTTATTTATGATAGGGGGTGCGAAAGTAGGATCAATAATCTTAACTGCGTTCAATACTCGAATTATGCAATTAATGTCAAAATTCTCGCATAATATATCTTCCAACATGATACACGCCATCACTCGCTTTGTTCGAGTCGTGTTAATTATCATGGTTTGTAAAAAATGTGCGTATGAAGTAAATCCATGCTTGAATTTGATTTCTTCCCAGTTTCCAATTGGCTTGGTATTAAAACACGCAGCTTCGTTTATATAGCCATCCCCTTCAACATATCGAGAGTATTTAAGTTCAACCTTAGGAAGATTTGTACGCTCGTCTATAAACGTACGAGCCTCTTTAACGAAGGAAGGCATATTTACACTCTGGCTTAAAATCCAACTTCTTCTCTAAATCCTTTAATTGCTCCATCTTTTTCATTTCTACACCAATGCAATTATGTTGTTCTAATCTAAAACACTTCATACAAAATTCACCGTTACAATATTTACACGCCATGGGAACTCCACATTTCTTTTTACATTGTCGACAAGGCATTTAATATACAGTCGTTTATTTTTTTAACTTAAGTCGATGTTCTTTATGTTAAAAAGTATGTCCAAATGTTCTCGTCTATCGCGAATAACACTTTCTGCTATTTACTGACTCAAGATGAGTTCAGAAATAAATGTCCCGAGAATATCCGACCATCCAGGATCAAGCTCACAACGATTACCATGATATCTGCATTTTCAAAACCTATCGACGTCAAAAAAATTCGTTCAGTATTTGAAGAACTCGGAGAAATACGTCTTCATCGAAACAAAACGACCAACCAGGCGATCGTTTGGTCACTTAAAGCGACAACGTTTTACAATCAGATCACCCTCACGTATGACGATGGTCACAGTGTTAAATCGATCAAGGTCTTTCCCAACGGCAGTATCCAAGTTGCTGGGTGTGAAGATATATTCAACTGCAAGTATATAATCTCTGGTCTCGTGTATATTTTACAGTCCTTCGACGAAGATATAGTACCTCCGGCCGACACGTTTCGCGTGGTGATGATCAATTCCAACTTCAGTCTCAACTACAACATAAATCTTATGTTAACAACTCAACACTTCGAGAAATTTTCCGATGTGTTCAGGGTTTCTTTTGAACCGGATCGGTATTCTGCGGTGAAAATCAAGTTTAAACCCGCAGGCGACATGAAAGAAATAACGACCAGTATATTTGGTACCGGTAAGATAATTATTACAGGGGCTGAGACTCTCAAGGAAATCGTATTCGCATACAATATTATCAATCAGCATATTAACGATTGCCCAGCCATCAGGGTTTCCAAAGTTGATGTATCAGACGACTTCAATGAATATTTTGGATATAATATAAGCGATTCTATCAAAAAAATTAAGGAGATGGGAGTAGAATCGTGGACCAATACGATTACGAATAGACAAATTAATTTCTAATTTTAATATAAATGTCGCAACGTTTAGGCATGGCCGATGGCAGGTGCCATACTATCAACAACTCGTCTCTACTCTATGATAACTACCTCAAGACCCAAAATGGTATTAAGTACGAGGACAACTACTCGTTCCGCAAGCTCTTGCAGGAAAAGGGGCCCGAACTCCACCAGGTCCCCGCCCCCCAAAATGACGGAAGCCCGTGTGGCCTCTGCGATTCTTCCCTTAATCTTTCCAATGTTAACTGAGTAAAAAAATTAAAATTAAAGTAATAACGATTATATGGACGATACTGATCAGGATACTACGTGTGCAATATGTCTCAATCCAGTGAGAGAGACAAGACAAAACAAACCCATCAGATGTGGTCATTTGTTTCACTCTCACTGTATAGAGGAATGGAAACGTCGTGGAAATCAAACATGTCCCACGTGCAGGAAAATTTTTGATGGTGCAAATTTTCAGGTGACTGTCAGTATTAGAAATACGATAAACGACATAACCGTCGTGAGAGACGTGGAAGAGGATCGGTATATTTTCGATACATTAGACGCCTTTTTTGATATTGAAAATACCAGCGAACTAGAAAGTTTACTTGCGGACTTTGGGGTGAGTATGTCCAACCTTGATCCCCTTGTTCTTGACACAGAAGGATGAACAGTATTTGTCATACTTCAATCCCGGATAATCCCTAGAGATTTTACGGGGATCCCTGATCAGTTTTCCTTTAGCTCCAACCACCAGCGGACCGGTAGCCCATCCCCGTTTGTGGCTAAAAAACTCCGCTTTGAAAACCACGACTCGACCCGGTTTTAAAGTGATGGCCGCTCGTTTGACACGACCCACCGGCACTTTAAAAAATCTGGCTATACTTTCGTGTGTATCCCCCGCCTTAACTTTGTACTCAGCCTTACTATGTTGCTTGTAGAAATGAAAATCACCCTGGCACATGTAGTTATTCTTTTTACATGACGCGATGAACAACATTACTTTATAGTAATCGGGTTTACACTTCGTACCACCTTTTACTATATAAACCTGTTTGGGATTATCAGCTACAACTAGTTTTGGTAAAGTACCACATTTTACGTATTTACCATTGGCGTGTAGATTAGCTCGTTCTCCAGGCTGACTCTTCCAACCACGGTACCTTTGGAAATCATTTACAGCGTATGCGTAGCAATTGTTATTATTCTTACCCACTTTACCACCCCATTTTCTCATAGTGAATGTATGTTCACCACCACTTGTAGGAGGTCCTTTAGTCATTATAGTATGTTAGAAAAAAAATATTCACACATAATAAATGATCAAGGATATTACCAAAGCTAAGACGAAGCGCCAAGTCATCGAAGAAATTTTAATTTTCGTGCTCACTGTATTAGTCAGTACGTTCGTTCTTCGTTTCACCTGGAACAACTCACTGAGCAAGCATGTTAGCGTACTCAAGCCTATTCGGTCATTTTTTGACGCACTTTTACTTTCTATTTCTATTCAGGTTTTCCGTGGTCTTTAAACCTCCTTGAAACCGACGACACGTTCACCAGATGAGTGAACCATAGTGGGGTATCCTTCGATTCCCTTGCAATCCTCAGAATCGCAATCGACGAAGGTGTAAGGCTTACCCTTACCCTTGAAATGTTCGAGCTGCTTACGAGTCCATCCACAACCCATGGAGCCGTAGACAGTCCACTCACCATCGGCAGGCTTTGCCTTGACCGCCTCGACGGGTTCGGCTGCCTCGACGGGCTGAGTCTTTTTCATAGCCATGAAAATACGAATGTTAATGAGCACGAGAAGGAGTGCGAGGATCATGTTTGTATATCTATATAATATATTTTATTTCTGTTTCTAAAGTATGACGAGTATTCAGAAGAATATTGACAGAATTCTCGAAGGGAACAGGGGGTGTGCTCCCATGAACCATATAGCTGTTAACCAATCTTGGAAACGGTCGGGTGCGTATGGTAACGTGCGTCGGGCCAAATTAACGGGTAAATCTAGGAAATTTGTAGCATTGAAGGAAATGAAAGTTCCCAGAACTGAACCACAACTCGGTGATCTCGCTGAGATGGAATACAAAATTGCTAAAAAGCTCAAAGATTTTGATATTCCGAAGGTATACAAGTATGTTAAGTGTCCCATAGAGGGTAATGGTCCCAATATTAGAAAGGATATACTATATTTTGAGTACGTGAACGGTGTTTCGTTGAGGGAATATATAAGAACTCGACGAGATCTTAGCCTCGTTCAGTTAAAGTCGATCATCGTTCAAGTGTCTTACAATTTGTATAGGATTCACAAGAAGTTTCCAACATTTCGTCACCACGACTTACACACGAATAATATTCTCGTTCGACCCGTAACAAAGAAGAATCTATCCATAGAAGTTGACGATGTCAAATACACAATCGATAACGGTGGGCTCGAATTGGTGATGATCGATTTTGGATTTTCGTCTTTCCCCGGTATACCGAACCCCCTCGTCAATACGAAACGCTATCACAATATAGGTATTCATAGGAATTCCAATAAGTATTACGATTTACACTTTTTCCTTAATGGTGTATACAACGAACTCGCCATATCGGCACGAAAACAACCGATGGTACCGGATCACGGACCCCGTGTCGCTGCAAAGGTTTTCGTCGGAACCCTGTTTACACCGGATTATATCGGGTACAGATCGAGTAAACTGAAAAATTATAGATTACGCGGTACGGCGAATAATTCCAGAAACAAGGATTTACCGACTTTCGAAAAGGTGTTGAAACATCCATTCTTAACCGGAATCCGAGCACCACGCGTCGATTTACCCGCGGCTAGAACACCGAGCACGCCTGCGCGGATCATACGTAGAAATGCTACACCTCCCAGGAATAACCAAACGACCGCCAGTCAAAGAAAGGCGGCCATGAACCGAGCGAAAAAAATTCTGGAAGCGGGTAAGCAAGTGGGTAAACCTAAAATGAGGCCCGGTGTTGTTCGCGTTGGTGCGACTAAACCACCACTTCCACCCAAACCCCCCAAACCCCCGTCTCCTCCTAAACCCAATAATAATAAAAAGCCACTTCTCACCAAATCCGCGACTGTACCGGGTATGACCAAAACAAAGAAGCCTTCGAGTAAGAAAAATAGGGTAAGTAAGTCATGGACTAGATCTTTCATGAACAGTATGACTCGTAAGTAGAAGTATTAAAGAAAATGCTCGTTCTTTATATAATGGAATGTTGTGAGGTGTGTTGTGAAAAATACAACAATTCAAATCACAAAAAGGTTGAATGCCCCTTTTGTGATTTTAAATCGTGTCGAACATGTTCACAAACATATATGCTCAGTACCACAGAAGAACCACATTGCATGAAATGCAAACACGCACATAACAGAGAATTTGTAGACAGTTTTTGTTCATCTATATTTAGAAACCGTGATTGTAGACGACACCGCGAAAACGTATTGTTTCAAAGAGAAATGGCGCGCATGCCGGAAACACAGTCATACGTCGTTCGCGAGTTACAGGTACGGAGTTTAAGATTGTCGTATCTCTATTTAGTTTACATTTTGACTCATATGTATAAGACTGATCACGTAAACGACGAAGTGAAACCACGTTTAGATTCTATATTACGCGCGACTATCATGGATATTTACGAGACGCTGCAGGTGTTGAATCATAACGAACCAACCATATCTAGTGATAAGTATCATAAGATAGCTCAAAAATGCCCCTCAGAAGATTGCCGCGGATTCTTGTGCGACGACTGGGTATGTGGGATATGTAAAAACAAGTTCTGTGATAAGTGCCATGAACTTCTCGTACCGGGTCACGTGTGTAATAAGGACACCGTAAAAACGATGAAACTGTTGAAGAAGGACACGAAACCATGTCCGAAATGCAATGTACCAATATCCAAAATAGAAGGTTGTGCTCAAATGTGGTGTACCCAGTGTCACGTGGCTTTTGATTGGAGAACTGGTGCGATAGAGACCGGTAGAATACATAATCCACATTATTTCGAATTCAAAAAACGTTCGAGAGAACATGGCGATATTCCATGCGGTGGAAGACCCACACATTCGGAATTGCGACGATCTAGGGCCTCCATTACAATTCTAGAGATTTCTGTGAGTGTAGTACAACTCGAATACGATCTTCTATATAGATACGGGTACGTGTACGAGGATAATAGATATTTACGTATGAAATATCTATTAAACGAACTTTCAGAAGACGGTTTAAAACGTGAACTTCAGAGACGAGATAAGAGTAACTGTAAAACACGTGATATTAGAGATATCTACCAGATGTATATAGATACAGTCGGCGATCTTTTGAGACAGTACACGATACATAGGTCAAAAGAATTGGACATAATAGCTGAAGTTCGTGAGCTACTTCTATACATGAATAGTGTACTAGAAACCATACGAAAAAGATATGTTTGCAAGCTTCCACATAATTTAATATTAGATATAATTAAATGATAGTGTTCATTCTTGTAGCAGTAGCGCTACTATGCATTCTATTGAAACCTAACTACAAAGAACCAGTAGTTATACCCAGAGTATTCACACCCGAACAATGTGATAACATTATAAAGACAGCCGGATCAAAGCTGGAACCATCCGTCATGGATACCGATTATCATATAGATAAGAAGATACGAGATAGCGAAACCGCGTGGATAGATCCTAAGGAGAATAGCGTCGCCAAAAAGATGATTAAGAAATGTGTATCCTTCACAGACAGGAAACCAGTTAACAGTGAACAATTACAGGTTCTCAAGTACAAAGAGGGTGGATTTTACACACCCCACCAAGACGCATTTTACGATGAAGAAAATCCCAGAACCGTCACCGCTATAATAGCACTGAATGATGACTATGAAGGTGGAGAAACAGAGTTTCCTAATTTAGGTAAAAAATTCAAACTCGGTAAAGGTGACGTGCTTTTATTCAACAATTTCACAGATTGGGGCTACCAAACACGAAAGTCCTTGCACGGTGGTCTACCAGTGAAATCGGGTATTAAATGGATATGTAACCTTTGGATACATAGATACCCGTATGACTCTGGTGATTGGACGGGCTCAAAAGCTTATCCGGGGAATGAAGGCGGTGGTTCGTGTTCCGTCTTTTAATTAATCTCTCGTATGTCTAATTTTGACCAGTATATAGTCATTAGAAGATGAATACCCAACGCAAATAAATAACCAACATCCCACCACAGGTTTAATACAGCGGCTATAGGTACGAGCCCAAAACAATAAAAAGCGTGTAACATCACAAACGGCCGACTCTCGATCTTTTCCAATTGCACTGAATATAACGTAGCTACCAGAAACGTTATATTCAGTATGTCTATCACCGACCTACGAGTCATCAACCCATACACACCAAACCACAAAAACATCCATAAAACCACGCGAGTAATCTCATGATACCTGACATAAATTTGCATATGTGGACGTTGTTGGGGTTGAAGTTCAATAACTGGAGGAGCTTCTATGTCCGGATTCATACCGATAAAAATATTTCCATCGGGTGATTCTACGACGACGTGTCGCCCATTTTCCATATATATTTTTCGATTTATTTTTCTAAAAGCTTTAATGCTTCATTTTGAAACTTATCACAAGGAGCGTTCTTGTTAACTAATCTTTTAAATCGTCAGACTTATTGAGACTGGCGATCTGAAGACTTTTCTTGATCTGATTTTATACTGATACTACCATCAAAAGTGACGGGCTTGAAGAAGTCGTCGAATGGGCAACCTGGACACCTTCTATGACGTATAGCACAATCGAGCTTGTCGACCTTTTTCATGCATGGTTTTTTTCGCGATCGATAGGTTCGTCGCCGTCTTCCAATGTTATGAAAACAAATTGAGGTTTGACCAACAGCCAACATATTAATAGAATTAAGAATGATAACTTTATATTATAATCTAATTACAATTAAATGCTTGCATTGTTATGTAAACCGGTTATTGTAATTGAACCCAGTAAAACGAAACCTATTATCACTCCCCAGGATTGTAGAATTGTGCAGGTAAAAGAAATAAAAGATAACGCATTCGTGGCAGAATTTCTAGAACCACTCGATTGGATTGAAGCCCCACCCATCGTCATAGAAGACGAATTAGAGTGATATTGTTTTTCAATTTCATGAAAATAACTTCGTCGCATTCCCCACCCTTGATTACCATCTGAACTTCTCCGCAAGTTGTACCATCGGTCTTATACCTATCACAAGCTATAGTTGTACGTTCGGTGATATCCATATTTTGACTATACCCAATGAAAGTCTTATCGAGTTCACCGTGTTCGTCACAGGCTTCAACCGTCGCTTTCACGGAGTATGCACCGTACTCCCATGGCTGAACGGTATCAGTGGGTGGAGGTGGTTCTGCTAAGAAAGATGCCCTGTTTCTCTTGAATCGTTTATTTAAAGCACTGGCCGGTGCTATTAAAAGAGCTGCTAATGAGTGCATTGTAATGAATGTGATTGAAATTTTTAAGTGTACTTAAGTCGAAAAACATTTAACTAAAAATAAGATGAATATTTTCTTTCTTTCGTTGATTCCGGAAGAGATTGCAGAACTTTCCTGTGATCAACATGTGATCAAAATTCAGTTAGAAATTGCACAGATGTTATACACTGCATGGTATTACGCAGGTCAGGAACAATACGTTCGAAAGTATGCACCGTATACAAAAAGCGGTTCACAGCGGGGGTACAAACCCGCTCACAAGAAGCACCCGATGACGATGTGGATTTCTTCGAGTCTTCGTAATTACATGTTCGCATGTGAAATCGGATTAGCCCTCTCAAAAGAATACACGAAACGCTATGGTAAAATTCATACATGCGAAGGGCATTTACTATGGCTCAAGAATAATGTACCACCCCATTTTGACGAACATAAAAGTGATACAGCGTATTACTCGACCCAGGGAATCCCCGAATGTATGCCGGTGGCGTACCAGTGTCCAAACATCGTTGAAGCGTATCGTAAATATTACATCAACGATAAGGCTTCGTTTGCGCGGTACAAAACGAGTAAACCTACTTTTATGCAGGTGTAGAATGAAATAATTTGTAATCTAATATAAATGAGTAACTTACAGAAGAAGATACCTTTTATGGCGGGGGTGTTTGGACATCTTATTTTTCAAATATTTGTCGCATACAGGGCCGCCGAAGCGACCTCCGGGAACGCCTACATGAAAGATATCGCTCGTTCCAATGCGTTATTGTTAGGAATAGTGGGTCTCGCGTTGGTACTATTGTTGAGTCTCGTGCGTTTACCCATTCCTATTAAGGTTGCCATATTTTCCCTTCTGGCATACATCTCTGGTATGGCGCTTCACAATGTACCTAATTTACAAGAAGCTTTACTCGAGGTCGTGGGTATATTTATCGGTATGTTAGTCGCCGGGATCTTCACGGTTCAGATGGGATACAAACTCGATATTCTCGGTCAGATATTATTCTTCTCACTCTTAACCATTTTGATCGCTCGCGTTATCAACACCTACGTGAGACGTACACGAGTGGGGGAAAAGAATTCACTCGTTCCCAGTAGAATTCTTACGATACTGTTTGCGCTATTTGTGGTGTATGATACGAATAAGATATTGCAGAGGAATTATTCCGGCAATTTCGTAAACGCATCGTTAGATTACTTTTTAGATATATTTAATCTCATTCGTTCGGTTGGTGAGAATGAATAATCAAGCCTGCCGGGAATCGAACCCGGAATACTGGATTAGAAGTCCAGGGTGATATCCGTTTCACTACAGGCCCTGCCCTCGACGAGACTCGAACTCGCGACCTTCGGCTTACAAAGCCGACGCTCTACCAACTAAGCTACAAGGGCGAATGGTGATTTTTGTACTACTGTGTTATATTTAGTTTGTGATACTTGCAATAATCGCTGGATATAACGCGTTATCCTTTACCTGTTCAACGAGTCGCTTACGATTTTCGATATGTAACTTTTCAACATCTGCCTTATTTTGCCCGACATACGGCACCGCGTACCCATTATCGCATAGCCATTTATTGACGTTGGTCCATACACCGTCCTCAGAAACCCAAACTTCGGCGAGTACACGTCCAAACTTACCCCTAGAATCTGCCTCTGGGCATCTGAGCTCGATTTCGACGTCATCTTTCTCAGATGCGACCGCCTTTAGACACCAGTCCTTTAGCTTCTTCTTGGAGATAAGACCAAAGACCTTTTCCACCTTATCAGAAGTACGAGACTCGGGTGTATCGATCCCTAGAAGACGGACACGCTGCTTCGTGCATACATCGAATCCAAGATCAATACAAACATCAATGGTATCTCCATCAACAACTTTTTCCAGGGAAGAAACCTTGTACCGAAAGTTGCATTCCGGAGAATCGTACGCCATTATATTCGATACATGTCTCTAGTCTTTAAACCCGAGTTAAAAATAGTGCTCGAGTATAGTATGTATATTCGAGCATATTCCTCAAACGATTCTTATAAATATAGACTAGACAAAACCAGGAAGAATGTACTAAATGAAATATACCGACATCAATCGGCTCGCATCCCGTCGAACAAACCGGTATCTGATAATTTGCGTCTTCGTCTACGATTCAGAGAAGCTGTAGAAGAAGCACAAGAAATATGCTCACACGATAAAAATTCAAAAGAATGTCATTTCGCATGGTATGAAGTTGACGAATTAGAAGATTCTATCGACCGCTCGAATTGTCGACACGACTCACCGTAATCGTAGCGGGTTCTTCGTCGTACATGTAATACTTTATAGAAATACCAAATACACGTTTCATATGTGTATTCAATTCTCCGTTAATAGCCCCTTTCCAGTCTCTTAACGTAGTATTAAAATATTCCTGTCCATCTTCCCCAAACACCCTAGAAGTGAAAAATGGCTGAGAACGAACCCATTCCATATGTCTATTCACGGTGGCGGGAATGGGTCTCTGCCCTCTATCCACGGACTCCAAAATATCGATAACGTAATATCCGTGTCTATCTGCGATGATGTTCGCTTGCATTCCCGGATACCCCTTAATATACGCTTCAAAATCTGCTCCACTTGGAAGTGTGACGTACACGTTTCGAGTACTCGATGGTAAAGGCGTATTACCCGTAGCAGTCGATATACCTGGGTGGGTGTGGTACGAAATGTAAGAATTTCTAAAAATTCCCACGATATGACCGTTCACTTGCATTCTTTGTTGCGAGGTGAAACGTGTCGGGACGTTAAATTTAATCGTATTACCATCGGACACGAAATCTATTTTACCACCATATTCCCACCTTTTAAGGGTGGACATGTTGTTTATCAAACGTAACTCTTTTATTACACGTTTGGGGAGCTGTATAGATGCTTTCACGTTGGAAACCTTGACAACCTTCGCTACCATTTCTAGATCTTTTCGTTTGGCACTGCTGCTGGTGGGTATATAGTTCGCTGGAAGACGCTTTCTCTTACCTAACATACCCGAACCAACCGTATTTATGTTCATGACATTTCTCCTAAACAGGTAATTTTCGACGTTTCTGTTTCCTTGATTTATGTTCATGGATGTACCCGATCTAGGCGTGGGCATCTTACTGTAAAGATATAAAATTATCTCGTCTTGGTAATTTTAAGTGCGGATTTATTCTTAACCGCCTTGGGATCCAATCTGTTTACGCTGCTTCGTTTAGGATTGAACATCTTCTTATGCGCGTGCCAGTATTCAGGAGCTCCAACCTTAAAGTTCTTATGCATCTTCGCTTTGTACCAAAAAACACAATCCTCGATGCGATTACTCTTACTGGTGTTATCTAAAACAATACATTCGTAATTCTCGGTACAAGCATCCATGACCTTGTTAAACATATCGAACGTCGGAAAAATACCAAAAAAGGATTTGTAAAGCTTCTCTCGATTCTGGATGATGTTCTCGCGGAGAATAAACACGTAATCCACATTAGCGCGAAGTGCTGGTGGTAAGTCCATACAATATTGCATCGTCAACATGAAGAAAATTTTCCAGTGACGCCCGTTCATAAAACACTGCCGGATACACGTGTCACGCATGAATTTATTGTCGTACATACAATCATCCAATAAGAGGAATGCACCACAGTTTTGTTTTCCAGCACCCACGAGCTTTCTTTGTCGGTCCATGACTCGCTCTATAGCCTCTCTGTCGTAGTCTCCGTAAATAAACAGGTCAGGTATATACTGTTGGTAATAATGATTACCTTCTTCAGTAGCCGATAAAACGATACCCGCTGGTAAGTGCTTCTTGTGCCACAAAATATCAGTCACGAGTGTTGATTTACCTGTATTACGTTTTCCTATGAATACACACACCTTGTCGTCGGCTATTTTAGCCGGGTTGAATTTTCTCAAACGTAAATCCATCTATAATATCGCATTGTTTTATTTGATAAAATTTTACTCACATGTATTAAGAATGGC
>MEHZ011559411.1_pt1 | contig 17141 bp, 12 predicted proteins | sample 897221 | NCBI WGS metagenome assembly MEHZ01 (sample SAMN05514161, study PRJNA337945) | marine metagenome | isolation source: marine surface water | place: Arctic Ocean | collected 2007-12-13
GGTACTGCGGTGGCAGGTGCTTGTGGGTTCGGTACTGCGGTGGCAGGTGCTTGTGGGTTCGGTACCGCAGTGGCAGGTGCTTGTGGGTTCGGTACTGCGGTGGCTGCTGGTTGCGCATCGGCTGAGCCACTGACTGTGGAATCGCCCTGGGCCGACGTGGTGTCGCCCGTGCTTGTGCCGTCGCTGACAGGGGCTTCGTCGCCCTCGTCGCCAGCTTCTGTCCCGGGGTCTTCCGCAGAGGTGTCACCGGCAGCACCGTCATCGGCAGCGCTGCCGTCGACGCCACCTGCGTCTTCATCAGGGGCTGCGGCAGCGGGTATCACAGCCGGTGCTGTCGTGGGTGTAGAAGCAGGTATTGCCAAAGCCGCGGTTTGGGGCACCACTGTGGCCGGAGCCTGGTCGGCGAAAGTGCCGACCGATTGAGCTGATTCCGTTGACTCGTTGTTCAGGTTGGTGACAACCAGAATTGCCAGCAAGCTGGCGAGAGCAGCGAAGACTACGAAACCGAGGCGGTCTTTCCGCGAAGTACCTATGCGCATAACTTAAATACTTTAGGTGGCGTGACCACCCGGGAGGTGTCGCGTCGGCGTCAGTCGCCGATTGCGGGCCACCCTGGGATCAGGAAAGCGGCGATACATAGCGCAAAAGCGCCGATTAGGACCGCAATATCAATTTTTCGAAAATCTGGCCTTTTCGGGTCTGGAGCTGTCGTTGAACCACGACTCACCATCGCTGTTGCTAAATCTCGGGCTCGGCGATGACTGCCAATAACGACGGCGGTCGAAATATCCCCGATGTAGGAGAGGGCTTCTCGCATTGGTTTCTCGGACAGATTGGCTGGTGATGGCCGGTTGCTAACCGACTCGTTGACCACGTCGATCTCGTCGGCGACCAGGGGTAGCGATCGCACTGCGAGCGCTACAACAGAGCCGATCTCTTCGACTGGGACTCCAATATGGCGCAACGGTCGAAGCAGACGACGCACCGCAAACCCGACTGCGGTCAGACCCGTGGTCCAACTTAAGATGCCGGCCCACAAGATCATGACTATGCCAACCACGATCAGTCTGGCGTAGTCAAGCAGGCCGCCCACGCCCATACCGAGAACGAATGGTTCTTCACCAGACGCAACCGCACCAATAGCGCCACCGAACAGTGCGAAGCGCACGATGAGTGGGATCTTTGGCAGCACCGAACGAGGCAGATTGGCAAGCAAAAATGCTGTAATTACCAATGCAGCGGCGAAAAGCACATGGCTCCACAGCGGATTGAAGACCAACCCAATAGAGATCACGATGCCGGCAACGACCTTGGTCTCGGGCGCCAAGCAGTGGATAGGCGAGTCAACGGGGACCGGGCGGAAGAACGCCTGTGAGCGACTCATGGGTGCACCTGCTCGAGTCGACCGTTCGTAAGCCGTAGACGCTGGTCTACATGAGGCGGTGCCCAATCGATGTCATGGCTCACCACGATGATTGACGTCCCGGCTAGGCGGACGCGGTCGAGCGTGACAGCGAGGTCGCTGCGACCGCTCGCGTCGAGCCCAGCGAGCGGTTCGTCGAGTACCAGAACCGACACGCCACGGGCGACCAGTCCAGCAAGCAGCACCCGCCGCTGCTCACCGCCACTTAGTTCGTCGATGCGGCGCTCGAGCAGATGCTCAAGGGCAAACAGATCAATGGTGGTGCGAAGGTTCTCAGCCCGAATGGTGTGACGCTCAACTTCGGTTGAGGGTTCCTTGCCATCGGTGCGAACACCAGCAAGAGAGTGCAACTCGCCAGAGACTGTTGGTCGAAGTAGCTGGAGCCGCACGTGTTGATGGGCGAGCGCACGTTTCACGCCCTTGGCCTCTTCGATCTTGCCAGCGCTGGGTTGGGCGAGCCCAGCAAGAATTCGTGCCAGCGTCGTCTTACCGCTGCCGTTGCGGCCCTCGATCATGAGCATCTCGTAGCGATGAATTGACAGATCAACGCCTGCCAGGACCTCGTGTGCCCACGGCTGAGTTGGGTTGTGCGTGAAGCCAACGTCGCGCAGGCGCAAAAGCCGTGACTCGTTAACCGAGGATCTAATGGTGCGTAGTTCGGTTGCCCCATCGGGAGCGACCACCGGCTTCGAGTACGCCGAGGTGAGCACGATCCGTCGGTCTGTCGCTGCAGCATCGTTGCGGTGGGTGGTACGCACCACAGCGGTCTCGCTCAGGGCATCGAGTCGATTAGTGATGCGCACTTGCTCTTCGGGATCGAGCATGGATGTGACTTCGTCGGCCAGTAGAAGTTTGGGTTCGCGGCGTAACGCCGAAGCCAGGGCGAGTCGCTGCAGTTCGCCGCCAGATAGCTCACTGGTAGGCCGGTCCGGGGGTAACGCAAGCCCGACGTCGGCCAACGTGGCCATCACATCGATTGGTGTGTCAAGGCCCCAGCGCAGATCCTCCTCGACGGTGGTGCCCACAACTTGGGCTTCGGGACGTTGGCCGACACGGGCGGTCCCACCGAAGCTCCCCAGGCCAACAGGGCCGGAGCGAATGACTGCGTTGTGGTTGTCCATGCCAGCCAGAGCATCAAGCAGAGTTGACTTGCCTGCACCGTTGGGGCCCTCGACAACAACATGTTCGCCAGGATTGATCTCAAGGTAAAGAGGCAAGGTGACAATGGTTCCGTTGCGTTTCAACGCAATACCATCGATCTGTACAGGTAGCGGATCTGCGTCGCCCCCTGGCTGCAGCGACAGCGGCGCCGGCTCAACAAGTGCCTTGTCGAGCCGCCGAAGAATTGCGCCACCGACTCCTCGGATCGCTAGTGCATAGATCACGGTGTAGATGAACTCGGTGGCCGGTATGAGCAGTAGCCAATTGTCGATCAAGAACGCGGAGGTTGACTCGAGGGCGCCGTCTGCCCAATTCGCAGCTCGTTCGATAAAACTGAGCCCGATGCGTCCGAAGAGGCCACCGACATTGGTGATGATGTTCCCGAAGCCATTCGCCTGGTTCTCGATGTTCTCGAAGACCAGGGTGCGAAGCTTCCCGTTGATAGCCACGGCTGGGTAGAAGAACAGCACCGAGAACGACATGGCTGGCCATGCAAGGAGCAGCGAGAAGGCCACGGTGCGCACGCGCCCCCATTTACGTCGAAGCGACACGCCGCCACACCAGCCGAACACGCCAGCCAATGCCGCCTGACTCACGGGACCGAGACCGCCCAAGATCAGTGCTATCGACGCTGCTGCGCAGGTTGCGATAACCACCGCGCGGGTGCGTCTACGTGCGGCCAAGACGGCGACGACGAACGCTGCGAATACTTGGAAGAGGCTGCCTGAGGCAAGGACGCGTCCCGCCGCGAGCAGAGCGACCACGAGGGCGGCGGTGATCGCAGCGTCTGCGACCTCGGCGGCGTCGAGCGGCTCGGAGCGACGCTTGTTTGGGGCTGTCGACGCGCCAGATGAGCGGTTGGCCTCTGCGGCGCGAGCTGTGTCTTTGGTTCGACTCATGCGGCTGCGATCTTGTCCAGGCGTTTGCGAATACGAGTTACGCTGACCTTTTCGTGTGCGCCAAGATGCTGGGCGAACGAGCTGATCCGAAGCTCTTCGAGGGACCAGGCAACCGCTTCGATCTCTTTTGACCAACTCATATGCCGCTGAACGGTGTCGTAGAAGTCCTCGACTCCCAGGATTTCGTGCATCGAGGTGCGGTCCGCCATGACTCGGCTGGGCAGTTTCTCGAGCCGGTACCGGATGCCGCGCAGGTAGCGGACCATGTCATGGAACCGGTCGATGCCGATGGCGTTTAGGTGGCCAGGAAATACGAGCCGGTCGAGATGACTGCGGGCGTCGTCGACACAGTCGGGCGGCAGCTGATCACCGGAAACAATTGCCATACGGATGGCAGCTGTTTCGTCGATCATTTCGGCCGCGACGGGGGCCCACTTCGATGCCAGCCGCGGCAACTCACTGCGTGCTTGTTTCTGCAGTTGTGCGAAGTCGTCGCCGTCCCAGGGGATACCAGCGTCGTCGATGATCGTGCCCAGACACGCGAGCGTAAGGTCTTCGAACCATTCTTTGCGTTCACCATGGGCAGTCAGCGTCAATGACAGCAGGCGCGGATTGGTCAATACCTGGTTCATTTCGCGAAGTGGTGCCTTGATCGTCAGGCGCAGCAACTGCCGGGCACCCCGCCACATCGCCGCAGATTGCGCACCTGGCGAGGGCAGCAGGTCGATGCCCACAAGATCGGTGCGGTCGACGAGAGCGGGGTAGGCAACAGTCGCGCCTTGCCGCGCACCCACCGAGACGGTCTTTGGGATGACCCCGAACTCCCATGTTGTCGCGCCGGGATGGGTGACGCCCTCGGAGCCTTCGTGGAGCGCCTGCTCGATATCGGCCTGGAGTGCGCTTCGTAGCGTGTCGAGATCGGCGCCTTCGGCAAGCACCTCGCCGGCATCGTTGACGATTCGGTAATGGGGGCGTAGTGGTTGCGGAAGCGAACGCGGGTCGAGAGCGTCGAACGGCAATGACTCGCCGATGCGGCGTTCCAGCGCCTGTCGTAGGCCCAGTGCAAACGCAGCGGTGTCTGCATTGGCGCTGGTGGCAGGGTCAGGTAGCTCGGCCAAGATTCGGTCGACCGTCTCCGGAACGGGCACCAACCGCTTACGCAATGTTTTGGGTAGCGCACGAACCAGGGCAATGACGGCGTCTCGGCGGTGGCCGGGCACAACACCCAGGAACGTCATCGCTTCGATGCTGGTTGCGGCCGTTACCGGGATGTCGACAGCGACCGAGGTCGCAGCATCCTGGTAATCCAACGCCAGGCGCACGCTGCCGTGGCTAATTTCGTCGGGGAATCTGGCCTCGTCGACCGTGGATTCTTCTTCGGTGATGAGATCGTGCACCGACATTTCGAGCAGGTGCGGATCCTCGATCGAGGCTGGACCGAACCATGATTCGAAGTGCGGTCCGCTGGTGATATGTGTTGGTAGCGCATCGTCGTAGAAGGACCACACGCGGTCGTACTCGTCGTCGAAGCTGCGTTGGGTAGCCCGAACTGCAAGATTGCGGGCCTCGCGCCGGACCGAGGCATTGGTTGCCTCGAAGCCGTGCCGCTGGTGGTCCCAGTCCGACTCGATGAGTGCATGATGAATGAACATCTCACGGGCGGTGGCCGGGTCGTGGCGCTCAGCTGGCACCAAGCGGTCCGCAATAATGGGAAGACCGTGCAGCCGAACGGTCTCGGTGGTCATCGCCCGGCCGCTTTGTGCATCCCATACTGCGTCGCCGACCTCGATCGAGGTCAGATGGTCGGCGGGCCCTTCGAGCCATTCGGGATTGATCGGGGCAACGGTTCGAGCCCATAGTCTGCTGGTCTCGACCAGAGTGGCCGCCATGATCCAGTCAGGCTTGGTTTCGAAGGTGGTGGAGCCGGGTTGGATTGCAAAGCGGGCGTTGCGGGGACCGAGATAGTCGTGTGAGCGTCCAACGCGCATGCCGACCTGAGACAACATGCCGGCGAGCACCGCTCGGTGAATGTCGTCGCCCCAGTTTGACGGATCGCCAGAACCGGGACCGAGCGAGACATCGAAGTTACTGCTGTAGGTGTTGGCGAGTCCCATCTCTTCGGTAGCGGAACGAAGCTGCTCGATCGTGTCGAACCATTCGCTCATTCGTTGGCCATGAAGGAATCGGTCGCGGCACCATTTAGTGAACTGGCGCCGGTTTAGCTCTCGTCGTTTGTTGCTGGCGAGATGCCAGAGATGTAACAGCGTGAGTACATCGCTGCGGTCGTCGACGAACGGGGCATGGGCATCGTCGGCTGCCTTCTGTTTCTCGCGCGGGCGCTCGCGCGGGTCCTGGACCGCAAGGGATGCGGCGATGATGATCGCTTCGAACAGGCAGCCTTCCTCGTCGCCGGCCAGCACAATGCGTCCGAGCCGAGGATCGATAGGGAGCCGAGCGATTGATCGGCCAGTATCGGTCAGCCAATCCCGACCGGCATTGCCTGCTTCGGGTACGGCGGGCGAGCGAACAGCGCGGAGCTCGTGCAGCAATCGCACACCGTCGGTCACCGCACGAGGGTCTGGCGGGTCGATGAACGGAAACTCAAGCGGCGACCCGAGTTGCTGATTCGCCATCGTCAAAATGACCGACGCCAGATTGGTGCGCTGAATCTCGGGCTCGGTGAACTCGGGCCGGGCGTCGAAGTCCTCTTCTTCGAAGAGCCGGATTGCGACACCGGGACCGAGGCGGCCGCAACGGCCGCTGCGCTGGTTGGCCGATGCTTGCGATATCGGCTCGATTGGCAGACGTTGGACCTTGGTCCGCTGGCTAAATCGAGACATGCGGGCTTCGCCGACATCGATGACGTAGCGAACGCCGGGAACCGTCAGCGAAGTTTCGGCCACATTTGTGGAGACGACGATTCGGCGTCGTTTCGACTCGCCGAAGACCCGCTGTTGTTCTTTCGATGACAAACGGGCGTAGAGCGGCAGGACCTCGAAGTCGGGTTCGTGTCGCCGCACCGCTTCGCAGATCTCATTGATCTCGCGTTCGCCGCTGCTGAATACCAGGATGTCGCCAGGGCCCTCGCGGGTGAGTTCGCTAATTGATCGGCGGACGGCTGCGGGAACATCGAGTGTTTCGCCCTCGGCGTCTCGTGGCCTGTATCGGATGTCGACCGGGAAATTACGGCCTGACACCTCGATGATGGGTGCATCAGTGAAATGGGCGGCGATCTTGGCGGTATCGATGGTGGCCGAGGTGACGACCACATGAAGGTCGGGGCGACGGGGGAGAAGGCGGTGGAGATAACCGAGGAGGAAGTCGATGTTCAGACTGCGCTCGTGGGCCTCGTCGACGATGATCACGTCGTAGGCAAGCAGGTCCGGATCGTGCGCGAGTTCGGCGAGCAGGATGCCATCGGTCATTACCTTGATAGATGTCTTGTCGTTGGTCTTGTTGTCGAACCGCACCGAGTAACCGACTGCACCGCCTATCTGTTGGTCCAGCTCTTCGGCGATTCGTGCTCCAACCGAGCGAGCAGCTATGCGGCGCGGTTGGGTGTGGCCAATCATTCCCTTGCGGCCGAGGCCGGCGTCTAGGCAGATCTTGGGAAGCTGGGTGCTCTTGCCAGAACCGGTTTCGCCAGCGATCACGACAACCTGGTTATCTCTGATTGTTTCGAGCAGCTCTTGGCGTCGCTGCGTGATGGGAAGTTCGGGCGGGTAAGTGCAGACGGGGATGGCGGCGAGCCGGCGGGCGAGTTGCTTTTCGGCCTTCTCGATCCTGGTCTCCAGCTCGCTGATGACCGTGGCTTGGCGATCTGCTTGGGTGATCTTGCGCGCGCCCTTGACTCGGCGACCCAACCGCTTCTGGTCAAGTCTCGATACCGAGTTGAGACGTTTGTGGAGCGCAGTGAATACGTCGGCGTCGCTGCTAGTTCGTTTCTTGTCGGTACGACGAGAGCGACCAGCGCCATTCTTCTCGACTGTTTGGTCGCCTTTGTTCACCGCATCAGGATAGAGACTCGACCCGCCCACCAGCGGGCTGTTTCGGGTACTTCGTCTTTGTTCGACAAGCGCCGCACACGTTGTTGGCTGCTGGTAGGGGTTCGACGCGCCGTGAGCGCTAGCGGCGTTTGGCGATGATGGCGGTGACGGTGGACTCGATGCGGTCGGCGTAACTTTGCTTGTATGACATGTGCATGCCCATGTCATAGGTCGTGACACCCTCGGCGGCCAGTGCAGCAATCGCGTGATACTGCAACAGCTTGCCGATCGAGAGGTCCGGATAGTTCTGGTTGAAGCTGTGTTGGAAACCGCGGTAACGATCGCCGAGGCGAGCCCCGATCACGTAGCCGATGTCTGCTCCGTCGAGCCGAGCCATCTGCAGCCGTAGTGCTCCAATTGAAGCAAAACGTTCTGCCATGGCCAGCGTGAACAAACCCAGATCGGTGTCGACGAGCCCGGAGCCGATGTCGGTCTTCCAGCTGGTCTTCTCGATTGTGAGCAGACGTTCGAATACCGCACCCACCTGGTCCGGCGCCGGGGTGAGATGCTCGATAGCTATGCCGGCGGCTTCGCCGCGTCGGCTAGCGGCCCGCAACGACCGACGAAATCGGGTGGATCGTCGGTCGATCCATGGCCCGAAACCGTCGCCCAGGTCGGCAATGCAGCGGTCGGCGGTGTCGGTGAACCCTGCCGGGCCAAGCTGCTGTACCTCGTCGAAGAGCGGGCTCGCCGGGTCCAGCCCCGACACGGTGAGCGCATAGAAGTCAAGCTCCGTCAACAGATCAGCGATGTTGATGAGAAGTGAGGTTGGGTCCAGGCCCACAAAAGGCGTGGCGAAACCCCACACAGCGTCGAAACTGGACAGGACCGGACCGTTTGGCGTCTCGTGCTCGATTAGCGCAACATGGCCGGCTCGACTAGTGAAGACACGCTCTGGTGCCTGTTCGGAGAACGCCTGGGCCACAGGAATCATCCAATGCGATGTAGAACAAATTGGGTCGACGCCTTGTGAGGCCGCAATGTGCGCGACTGTCCTATCAAAGGTTGGGGCGATATCAGCGAACGAGCAGGCTTCCATGAAATATCTCGCAGAATTCCATCTCATCTAGCGCCAGACTGATTGGCACAAGGCGATAACGTCGGGATCCAAGAGGAGTTGCAAATGGATCCCACATACAGCGAAGAAGCCGAAGCCTATCGAGAGAAGATGGTCGCCTTTCTTGGCGAGCATCTGCCCGCCAATTGGCAAGGCATGGGTGCGCTCTCGCCTGAACAGCTCGAGGTCTTCACCACTGAGTGGCGTTCGATCCTGTCAGCCAACAGCCTGTTGGCCCCATCGTGGCCAGCCGAGTACGGCGGTGGCGGCTTGACGGCGCTCGAAAAGGTCATCATGGCCGAAGAATTCCTGAAGGCCGGCGTGCCCACCGGCGGCAACAACGATCCCTTCAGTATCCAGATGGTCGGCAATACCATTCTGAACTGGGGCTCCGACGAGATGAAGGCAGATTTTCTGCCCAAGATCATCTCGGGTGAGTATGTCTTCTGCCAGGGCTACAGCGAACCAAACGCAGGCAGCGACTTGGCCGCCTTGATGTGCAAGGCTGAACTCGACGGCGACGAATGGGTCATCAACGGCCAAAAGATCTGGACCTCGGCCGGGATGAGCGCCAACTGGATCTTCGTCCTGTGTCGCACCGACTTCACTTCATCGAAGCACAAGGGCATCAGCTTCTTGCTTTGCCCAATGGAACAGCCCGGCGTCGAAGTACGCCCGATCGCCATGATGTCCGGCGAAAGCGAATTCAACGAGACGTTCTTCACCGACGCGCGCACCCCGAAAGAAAACGTTGTTGGCCAGGTCAACGGCGGCTGGGGTGTTGCTATGACACTGCTTGGTTACGAGCGAGGTGAAGCTGCTGCTACGACGCCAATCGCGTACCGCAGCGAGCTGGATCGGCTTTTTGCTATGGCAAAGGAACGTGGCGCCAACAATGACCCGGTCATCCGCCAGCGTCTCGCCGAGGCCTACGCCAAGGTCGAAATCATGCGGTACATGGGTTTGGGCACGTTGACCCGTTTCATTAAGGGCGCTACGCCTGGACCGAGCGAATCGCTCTTCAAGCTCTACTGGTCCGAGTACCACAAGGCTGTTAGCGAACTAGCGGTAGACATCCTTGGTGCCGATGCGATGGTGATTGAAGGCCAACAGCCGATGACATCCTTTGGCCCGGACCTGCCTGGCTCGCCGAACAGTTCGGCCTCATGGGTCGGAACGTTCTACAACGCTCGTGCTGGCACCATTTATGCCGGAACCTCACAGGTGCAGCGCAACATCGTCGGTGAGATGGTGTTGGGCCTGCCCAAGGAGCCAAAGCCAGCGAACGCGTAGCGTTCGCCATAGCTAGCAGGGTGCTGAAAGAGATATGCCCCACGTCTTAGCGGCCAATCATCGCCACTCACTGGGTTCTTGAAACAGCGATTTCAGGCCAATGAGTGGCGGTTCCTGCGACGCCGGTGGTCCGTGCCGGCATCGGCGAGAAGATCGCTGGCGCAAGCTTGAGTCCGGCATACGGCGACTGGGTGCTCAGCATCGCTGCCTTTAGTGAGGTGCTAGGAACCTTCGGTGGCGGCGTTCCCAAGCTCGCGCTGCACCGCACCAACCAGCCTGAGCTCATGGGGCAATATGTGTCCTCGGGCTGTGTTCCTATCCCGAACGAGGTTGTCCGCTTCATCGCCGAATCGGTACCTATTGGCACGGTTGTCGACATCATCGCCTGAACGGTTTAGCTGTGAGCTTGCACACGGTGATGACACTGAACATGTGTATGGAAAGTTGTGTCGCTGCGGTCCATGTGATGGATGCTTTGATGGGTGCGTCGGCCGAGCGTGGCCATCGGCTTCTGCTGTCTAGCCGGCGCTTCTTGGGCGCGGAGCGAGTCACCCCGCCTTAGCGCTGGGGTATTGCTGCCTCTTCATTGTTCGGCCCAAACGTTCTGATGCCAGCGTTGGCCGACGCGCCGTCAGCCGATGTCTCAACTGCAGCGTTTGTCAATCAGGTGCGCAACGCCACAGAACGCCTGCCGTTGGACCAGGCGCACGCCCTGTGGCTGGTCGACGAGTGCGGTTGCTCCTATGACCAAGTGGCGCATGAGACCAACACATATCGCACGACGATCGCCGAGCGGGTCGCCAACGGGCGCCACTTCATCCGGGCCATGCTGGTGACTGAGTCGGCAGGCACCTCTGTCGGCTAACTTCCGCCGGGTGATCGATGCCGCGGCCGCACAGTGGAAATCCAACGGTTGGGTAGTGGTCGAAGGACTTGTTCCCGCCGACGAAGTGGCGGCAGCACTAGCCGAGATTCCGCCACGGGACAACGTTGAGGAACAACCAACTGGCTCGACCCGCCGCTCTGACGAGCCGCCAGAGTCGGCCCGTTTCCGCAGCAAGCAGTTCGATGGAACAACGTTGTTTCCGTATCCAGATGCGCCCCGACTCAATCGTCTGTTTGTGCATCCCGCAGTTGTTGACTTCGCTAAGGCTGCTTTGGAAACGGACGATCTGCGGATCTATCAGGCGCGGGTCTGGTCAAAGTACGGCGATCACACGAACTACGAACAGCCATTACATCTGGACCGGAACCATTCGCTTTTGCCGGTGCGCCAAGGGCCCGGCTGGGGTCACGTGGAGTGCTTCTTGTATCTGCATGACGTTGGTGAACAGACCGGAGCACCCAGGGCCGTGCCAGCCGACATCGCAGGCCGAAACGGACTGGGTCTTGGTGAAGGACTCGGTGGGTCCGGAACCAGCGAGGGTCCAGTCACTCGCCACCAGGCACCACATCTGTATGAGGGTGAATGTTCAGCTGCTGGCCCGGCAGGTTCGTTATTCGCGTATCGATCCGATGTGTGGCATCGCGGCGTTGACCTCCCATCTGGTGTGGAGCGTCATATCGCTGCGGTTTCGTTTCGGCCAGCCAACGTTTCGTGGATCAACTTCGACGCATCAGGCCCGCTGGTGGTGCGGCCCGACTTCGTTGCGTTCGCAGAGCAATGCACGCCAGATGAGCTTGCGTTGTTTGACGTTCCGCGCCCTGGTCACGAGTTCTGGACAAGCGCGGTGCTCGATGCCATGCAGCGCACCTATCCCGGGCTTGAACTGGCACCGTGGCGCGATGCGCTTGGCTGAGGGGGGCACTTGGCTGAGGGGGCACTCCTATCGGGGGAGCTCGCCTGAAGTTGGAGCCAGCCCATGTGGTAAACCCCTTCGGGCGGCTGGACGCCGCCGAACAGACTAGGAGTGCACATGGTTTTCGATCCCCGCATACCCGCACCAGAGGTCTGCATCTTGGGTCACCAACTTGAACGATGGGCGACAGAGAAGCCTGACGACGTTGCGATCATCTTCTCTGGCGGCGAGACCTGGACATGGGCGGAGACGCTCGCGCTGACACAACGAGCAGCCAAAGGACTTCAGGACCGAGGTGTGCGCAAGGGCGATCACGTGCTGTCGTGGCAGCCGAACAACCGCGAAGCCATGCTCACCTGGTTCGGATTGAACTATCTGGGGGCGGTGTATGTGCCTATGAATACCGCGTACAAGGGGAATCTGCTTGAGCATGTCGTGACGTTGTCTGATGCGACTCTGGCGGTCTGCCATGCTGACTTGGCCCCGCGTCTGAACGACATCGATACGGGCGCATTGACTGATGTGATCGTCACCCATGGCACCGCAGAGTTGACCCGCCAGATCGTGCACGCCGAACAGACTCTGTTACCTGAAGACGGGCTGAACGAGATGCCTGAGCGCATCGATCCGTGGGATACCCAATACATCATCTTCACTTCTGGCACGACAGGTCCGTCTAAGGCGGTGCTGTCGTCCTACCTGCAGGGCTACGGGATGGGACCCCAAGCGAATCCGCACATCGTCGAGACCGACCGCTGGTTCATCAATTTGCCGCTGTTTCATGTCGGCGGCACGATCTTTGTCATCATCTCGTTCGCAACCGGCGGATCATGTTTCATCGACACGCACTTCAAGACCCATGAGTTTTGGTCAACCGTTCGAGACAACGAGCTCACAGGAATCTGTTTGCTCGGCGCGATGATTCCTTTCCTGCTCAAAGTGCCGCCGAGCGACGACGACCAGCAGCACACGTTGGTTAAGGCGACGTGTGTGCCGTGGAACGAAGACGCCATGGCGGCGGGACGTCGCTTCGGTATCGAGATGCGCACCACGTTCAACATGACCGAGGTGTCGTCACCCATGGTGTCGGACCCGTACCCGCCAGAGCCAGGTACCTGTGGCAAACCCCGTGATGGTGTCGAGGCCCGCGTTGTAGACGAGAACGATTGTCAAGTGGCGCCTGGCGAGACGGGTGAGTTGATCTTGCGCACCGATGCTCCGTGGGCGATGAACCACGGCTATTACAAGAACCCTGAGGCGACGGCCGAGGCGTGGCGCAACGGCTGGTTCCACACCGGCGATGGTTTCCGGTACGACGAGGATGGTTACTTCTACTTCGTCGATCGCATCAAGGACGCCATCCGTCGGCGCGGTGAGAACATCTCGTCGTTCGAAGTCGAGAGCGAAGTGCATGCCTTCCCGGCCGTGAAAGAAGCCGCTGCCATTGCCGTGCCGAGTGACCTTGGCGAAGACGACGTGATGCTGATCGTCGCTGCGGTAGAAGGCCAGACGGTTGACCCACGGGAGCTGTTCGAGTTCCTGCGGCCACGCATGGCGCACTTCATGTTGCCCCGCTACATCCGCATAATCGACGAGCTACCGAAGACGCCAACCCAAAAGGTTCGCAAGGTCGTGCTGAAAGAAGATGGCATTACCGCAGACACCTGGGACCGCGAAGCCGCCGGCGTCGTCGTCAAGCGAGAACGAATCGGCGCTTAGCTCTCACCATCAGTTGCCAACGCCAGGTTCGGCATCTGCAGAACCGGAATCACGAAACCAGGCGAAAATGGTCGCACGAGCACGCGTGTCGGCGCGTTGTTCGGCGGGTGTTTCTCTGGCCTGTGAGGCGATTCAGGTGCTCGGTCTTGGTGAGCTCACCCGCAGCGCCTCGACCGAGCAGCATGAAGCGCCTTGATCTGCGGCAGCGGCGGCTGGCGGCTGACCGACTCGCTCTGGAACAGATCGAGGACAAGGTCATTCATCGTCACAACACCGAGGAGGCCAGGTTGATAGTTCGGTGGTGGCGTTACGACGAAGGCCGGCTCGGCTTCTTTAAGGTCTCGGCGTCCGAACCTCACGGTTGCCCGAACCGGGCCATCTGCGATGTCGTCGTCGCAACCCTCGTTGTTTACGAAGGTGGCGATGGTGCTTCCTTGAACGACCCTAGATCGCTAGGGATCGTGTCGGGTTGCCCCGGGTGCAGCTTGACTGGGGTGGAGACAATCAGGCAATCTCAGACGCCGAAGTGGCGGAGGACGTTGGCGGTGACCTGCTGCACGACCTCGTCGGTATCGAGGCCATATGACCAGTCAACCGAGCCAGCGTTGAAGACGTTGCCTTTGCCGCGTGTGAAGTAGCCCATCACGGCATGTCCGTTCGCGATCTTGGCCACGTTCTCGGGTGATGTGTCGCCGAATAGGGTCATGGCGACACCCTCGAGATCGCCGGGTGGGTCCACTGATGCCCACAAGGCCACCGGGGCTTCGCAGACGTCGTCGGTGATTGAAATGAGCCGCGCCGGAGCCGTGGCCAGGACCTCGAGCGACTCGGGCGCGCCGTCTTCGTGCGTCGGGACAGGACGACCTGCTACTTCCTGGAGCGCGCAGCCGTCGACCTCGTACCCGACGATGAAGGAACCGGTCCCGAGCCTTTCGCCCTCTGAAAGACCGGTGCCAGCGAAGACCCAGTGGTCCGGTTGGTGAACCTCGTAATCGCCAGTGCCATTGGGAAGTGCGCCACCAATGCGGTGATACCCGCCCTGGGTAAATGTAAGCCCGGTCGTGGATGTTTCGGGCCGACCAATCAGAGGGTCGGACCACATGCTGGTGAGCAGGTGCGGCTCGTTATCGCGGACTGGGTCTGTGGACCGGGCGGCACCCTTGTGACACACCATGGTGCGTCCATCGTCCTCGTAGCGGACCTGCCAGAAGGCTGTGTTGCCTGAGAAGATCGCCCAGCGGCCGCCGCTCTGCACCCATGCATCGACGGTGTCACGCATGCCCGAAGACCAATATTCGTCATGACCGACAGACAGCAACACGTCGTAGTGATCCAGAATCTCGGGTCGCACGTCGAGGTCGATGTTCGCCGCCATATCAAAGCCGAAACCTGCTTGTTCGGCCCACCGCACGAACCGGCGCTCCCAGTTGTGCCAGCCCGATGACCCCGTCAGCATCGGCAGATCATTAGCGATCTGATAGTCGACCAGCCGTTGGTGCTCGGGGTCTGAAGGGTCTTCGGTGTTGGTAAGACGGCCATCGAAGTCGACATCGAATGGCGCAGCAGGCCGAGCGTGGAATCCGCGTTCGGTCGGCCGAGCAAACGAGAGCTGCGGTGCGCCGCTGTACATGCACCTGCCGCCCCACTGGTTATACGCGTTGTAGGTGTTGGTGGCCAGCACAAGAAGGGTCCGGTTCGATGGCTCGCCGGTGCGTGCTCGTACTACAAAGAAGGCGTGTGACAATGAACGTGGTCCCGGTTCATCAGACTGGAACTCGATCTCGTAGAAGCCTGACTGCCAGCTGGCTTCGGTCCGAATGGTGAAGGCAGCGGGCCAATCGCAACCCATTGACCAAGCATCATCGGGAACCGGATGATCTGCGGCTTCTAACGGGCCGCTCGTCCAGAGAACTTTTCGTTCGCCGCCTACCCGAGTCACCGTCGCCCGAAACCCGCCGCTGCGGTCTGCGCAGCACACGGCTACGAGTTCTCCTGCGGCATAACTTTGCTGATCGCAGTAACCCTCGACGCTGGGCCAGCGCGTATAGATGCGATCAATGCTCATTGGCCTGAGCCATCCATGTCGTCGACGAACGTGCGGAACGAGTCGTTGGCATCACCGAAACTCGACACCAGCTGGGCCTTGGTGCTGTTGCCACGAAGGGCTGCCAAGGGATCCTGTTGATCACCCACGTAGCCGAGAGCAAAGGCGCCTTGTTGATAGCCCATCATCTTCAACAGCTCGTCATCCAAGGTCCGTGCTACCTCTGGCGGGCAGGCCAGGAACTGGTTCTCCTCTTGGCGGACCCACCCCACGGCATAGGTGATGTTCACGCCGCGACGTTCGCCATCACTGGTGTTATCGCCACCACCATGCAGGACTTTTCCGTCATAGAACAACACACTGCCACGTGGCATCTCGGCGTAGACGATGGGAACGTCTTCGCTGGCCCCATCGCTCAGACCACTGGTGCCAGGTTGGATTTGCGTCGCACCGTTTTCGAACGTGAAGTCGGTCAGGGCCCACATGGTGTTGCACTGCACGTGATAGCCGGCGGGGAACGGATAGAAGTCAAACGCCATCTGGTCGCGATGCAGCTTCTGCGCTGTCTCGCCGGATGCGATGGAGATGACTTGGGTCAGGTGAAGCTGGATGGTGGTGGCTTGGCTCATCAGGTCCTGCGCGACAGCGACCGCCAAGGGGTGCATGACCAGCTCTCGTGCAGCTGGGCACCGAGCGACGAGAGCGCCCGTGCGACGGGTGAACATGCCGTCGTAGATGTCTCGACCAGCGGCCGAGGCCTCGATGAAAGGGGCTGCCTCGGCGTCGAGTTGGTCGAGCATGTCTTCACCAACTACTCCTTCGACGATGGCATAGCCGAACTCTCGAACATGAGCCGCCACGTCGCTCGCTTCAGCGTGGGTGCCGAAGCGATGGACCGCATGTTTTTCCATACCTTGATGCTAGATCTCGCCGGCAGTCGGGGTGCGAGTTACAGCGCACCCGGCGGATGCGGACCCACAACTCGTGGTTGATTGCTTCACGACCGACGGAAGGAATCAGGTCGTCTGGCCTTGACTGTCCTGAGGGCACTTTGCCGTCACGGCTCACTTGCGCGCCGCCAGCCAAAACCACACAATGCGGCCTGCTGATGCAGTGCCGCATTGTGTGAATCCCAATCAGCGGAGCGACTGGAATGTCGGAGCTGGGACTGCCAGTTAGACGGTGGATCTGATCCGGAACACATTCCGGCTCGCCAGTTGTTAGGACTGGGACAAGATGGCCAAGGATGCGCCCGGTGTGCACAGCGATCGCCGAGACCGACGCCGTTGCCCGCCTCGACGATTTTGACGAGTTCTGGCGCTAGGAATACCCCGCAATCCGGGGCCTGTGGAACAACATGTGGGAAGCATTCATCCCATTCCTGCATTACTCACCCGGGATCCGACGAGTGATCTATTCGACCAACATAATCGAGTTGTTGGATGCCCGGTTCCGAAGAGCCAGGAGATGCGGGGAAGATCAGACTGAGGAGAAAAGCTGAGCCTGTCGGCCCTGTTCTTCCCGTTTGGTTGTCGCCAGCGTCAGATGAGGACATGCTGAAATTCCACTAGAACAAAGGTGTAAATAATGGCAAAAGCTTACGTAGTTGCGATGATCAAGGTCAACGATATGGAAGGCATGGGCAGTTATATGGCAGCGGTACCTCAGACAGTGGCGGACCACGGCGGCCGCTTCCTTGT
>MEHZ011406137.1_pt1 | contig 17135 bp, 12 predicted proteins | sample 897221 | NCBI WGS metagenome assembly MEHZ01 (sample SAMN05514161, study PRJNA337945) | marine metagenome | isolation source: marine surface water | place: Arctic Ocean | collected 2007-12-13
GTTGAATCTGATGAAGTTATTAACAGAACTTTCCGTTGTGTTATGGACGGCACAATATTTCAGGCTTGGTTACAAGTTACCGACGAACCAGAAGTACTATTTCAAAATCAACCTTGGAAATTTGACGAGGCCGGTAGCAGAGTCGATTGGGGTGACCTTGCAGAAGCTATTGCATGGTTTAAAATCAGACAAAATCACGAAGAGGGATAATAGATATGGCAAAAGTATGGGAATATCAGGGTACTTATAACGACGAAACATGCATCGTTGTCGAAGACGCTCGGCCAGGAAATGACGGATTTTATATAGATCATGTCAAACACGACAAAACAAGTCTGACTCCACAATTTCAGAAAAAACTCAACTATCAACCCAGCACTACCGATTCTTCGTGGTCATTTCCTATGGATTCGGAATTCAATTATAGTTATGCTTTCAATGGACAGCAACTTGCACTATCCAAAATGACAGGTTCTATGTCGGGAATGGAAACTGATACTGCTAGTCATTCCAACTATCCGTGGACCGGATCGTGGATGGATATGACAGGTACATTGAAGATGGGAACAATGAATGTAATATCCAATGGAACTCAAGAAACACAGATACATTCATATCACAACGGTGGTTATCAATATATACGAAAATGGCCGCATATGGAAGATAGTATAGATTTGTACGAAAGGAATCCAACGGCCGGTGGGTCGAATGCCTCTAAGGGCGGGGGCAACACTCAACATTCTGCATATTTGCATGAGACCGTAGGAAACGATCAATATGTCTTTAATTGGCATCGTGGCCAAGGTAATACAAACCATTATAATTACCCCAGCTATTATTGGGGAGTTCATTATGGAACATTTCCGGATGCACAACCAAGCTACTCCGCCCAGACGTTTTCCGGCATGACCAATGAGTACACTATACAATATTTGGGAAAATCTACTGTAGATGGCGGTCATTTATTTGTGGGAACGAGAACTGGGACCACCACAAGCGGCATTCACACTGTTGTTATGAAAGCAGTTTGGGGTACATCGTATACACCTACTTGGACCGAAATGTTTAATATCAACACCGTACCTAGTGCATCTGGTTCATCTCAGGGTGGGAACAATATGAATAATATCAATGTGGTCACCAATTGTTCGGAAGTATTTGATGATCCAAGAGGAACTGCTAATACCAAAGTTTTCTATCGTAATTATTATGATAGTTACAGAAATTTTCATCCTTTTGTAATAACTTGGGATACATCAACCGACACTTTTGCTCGTGAAACAGATATTACTTGTAATGTACTAAGTTCTGTACATGCTGATATGTCAGCAAGTTCATTTCAAAACGGCGGCAATAATCGATGTGAACAACAAAATTTACAAACTTGGAGCGGATCATCTTTGAGATATCTCTGCGATATGAAATTAGATGGAAGGCCAATGGCAAAGGATAGTGATGCTGCATATAGAACATGGGTTACTTATTCTGTGGGCGCATCTGATCCAAAGGCCCTTACATATCACAGCAAAGTCGAAATGCCATCAACTCCTAGATCGATGATTTGGTTGAATGACTCTCATACAATGATGGGAGTCTGGTTTAAGAACTCTTTTGGAATATATTCTTGGAATGATACAACTGGTTGGAATCAGACAACCAATCTTCCCCACAAAGTTCAAAATATCGGTAGAGATAGTTTAGATAGAATTTGGTACATTCGTCCAAGTACAAAATATGGCTCCGCCAAACCCGAATTGCATCTTTTAACACCAACATTACCTGTGACAATTTCGGTTGCCCCAGAGAATGCTACATATACATATTCTGGCAGTACCATTACCAGTTATATTGATGTAAGTGCTATTAACGCATCTGGTGCTAGAATTGCTTCTAGTGTTAAGTTAGTAATCGAAGGTTCTTCTATGACATTTTCTGATGACTCAACTAGCAAAACAGTCACCACATTAACAACCGGCGATTTGCAAGTTGCAACTAAAGTTATTTCCGCCGGATTTACAAATGTATCGGCAAGTATTGAAATCTAAAATAGGAGTTTAATCGGGTGACAACTAGCGCAACAACAGTTTCTATCTCATTTGGGATAGAAACTAATAACGCCGAGGCGGGCCCATCTACACTTCCGATAGATATCCAACCCTTTCCGCCAATACAAATTAGTATTGATGCTGAGGCAGGAAGAGCGCCCTTCGAAGCAGTACATTCAAATGTAAATATAGTTTCATCACATCCAAGTGGTGGAACTGTTACTGCATTGCCGCAAGAACACAAACAAGTTTTTGAAAATTTAGATATTACGACAGGTTATTCCGATTCAAAATTAGTGATAAATACTAATCAAAAATATATTTACACTCAACCAACTACCAGTACAATACCGATAGAATGGGAAGCAACTGAGGTACATATAATATCTCATGGAGAATCCCCCGCATTAGATTTTTTGGGAACTGGTGGACAAGTAACATATACTCTTGCAAATCATGGAAACCTAGTTGCAGACGGTAGTAATCCTATATCAAATGCAACATTCGATACGCCTGGGACACATTCTTGGACTTGTCCTGCCGGAGTATCATCTGTTTCTGTGGTATGTGTGGGTGCTGGTGGTAGTGGTGGATGGCAATGGTCGTCTGGTGGTGGCGGCGGTGGAGGCCTTGGTTGGAAAAACAATATTGCTGTCACGGCGGGACAAAGTTATAGTGTTGTAGTTGGAGACCACGGCGGCGAGGTTCCAAATGCTAACACTGCTACTACCGGAATAGGCGGAAATTCTTATTTTATATCTACATCAACCGTCTGCGGATTTGGAGCCGGTGGTGGTGGATTGGATTATGCCGGTAACACAAAGTCTACTGGACACGGCGCACACGGTGGTGGATATGCCGGAGATGGTGGTGGGGCTGGCGGTGATGGTGCAGTAAGCGGATCTTGGACCCAAGGCGGCGGCGGTGGCGGTGGTTATTCCGGTGATGGCGCATCAAGATATACAAATACAGCTGCGTCTGGCGGAGGCGGCGGCGCTGGACAATATTATTCTAGCACATATGGTGTCGGTGCTGGTGGTGGTGTCGGAGTTCATGGCGAAGGAACTAGCGGCACAACATTTGCTGATGGAACTGGTTATGGTGGTAAGGGTGGCTCTGGTGGAGGCGATGGCATGGCCGGAGAATCTGCCGAAAGGTCGTCAAGCAACATTTGGACTCGATCCGCATATGATAACACAACAGTAAGAAATACCATTATTGGTGGGCAATATGGTGGCGGTGGTGGTGGTTCTGGTACATCTAGAGGTGGTGGGCCAGGTGGTACAGGAGCAGTTAAACTTGTTTTTAAAACATCTGGCAGCGCAACGATTGAATTTCCTTCAACTAATGTTGCTGAAGTTGCATCACCAGAAACATCTACAACTCAGGTAACAGACCCACAACCTGTATTTTCTTACAGTTCCTTCCCTACAAATCTTGGAATTGAGAGAATACTTGCTAATAACTCTATAATAACTTCTAGAACAACACAGACACCGACAACCTATCCAAACAGCGGAGTTACTATTCAAACATATGCTACTACTCGGGCAGCAATTACAAATAATATGAATAATTTATCAGTGACTACAAATCCTTTAGGGTTTTTTGATAATATGCCCACAACTGTTCCAACAATTAATACGACTTTAAAATCTGCTCCATCGTTTCCTAAATCTATTAATGTATCAAAAGATGTTACTTTTGGAGCTCCATCATTTTGCAATTCAGTTACACAAACAATTTTTATTGCAAATGAAGAACCTCTTGGATTTTTTACTGAAGACGGAATTTCATTCTTTGCAGAATTAACAGACCAAAATGACCCAAGATTGACATCAGGAACAAGTTCTGGTGGCGAAGGTGGCGCCGGCGGAGGTGATAGTGATGACTCTGGCGGAACTTCTGGACCAGTACAAACATGGAACTAATCGGAGATAATTAAAAATGCCTATATCATTACCAGATAGTCCGACAGATGGACAAACTGTACAACTAGGAACTATTGTATATACATACGATGCGACGGCTGGAGTGTGGAATTCCGCATCAGCAACTGGTCCGACATTAACACCATCAACAGTTCACACATCAGACACCGCACCGTCAAATCCGAATGATGGTGATATGTGGTTTGACTCATCTATCGGGAAAACATTTATCTGGTATAATGATGGCACCTCTTCACAATGGATTCAAATGAATCCAAATACAGGTGGGGCTGGTGGAGGTGCAAATCTTGGTTCTGTTTCTGAAAGTATCATACCAGACACAGATATCACCTATGATCTGGGCAGTAGTTCTAAGAAATTTAAAGATTTGTATTTGAGTGGCAACACACTCAACTTAGGAAATCAATCTATTAGTGCAACTTCGACCGGAATTGTTGTTTCCGAAATTCAGATAGGCTCGGGCACGAATAATGTAAAACTGTCAACAAACGCATCGGGCAATCTTATAACAACAGAAACCGACTCCAGTGGAAACTCTGGGGGCGCATCTCCCGCTGGTGGTGCAGCGACAATAGTTGCAGACATGGCTGGATTAATTGCATTAACTGGAATGTCCGCCGGTAGTCAGGCATATGTAACCGCAAACAATAAACTTTATTTTTACACTGGTTCTGGTTGGTATCTAATTGCAACAGTACAAAATGATGCTCCAAGCGCAATTACTGGTGTTGACGGATCATACTCGCTTGCAATAGACGGCACAGCAACCACAATCACAGCAGTATCAACAGATCCAGAAGGGTTTTCTCTTACTTGGGCATATACCGCTTCTGGACTTGGTAGTATTGCAACCGTGTCACAGGCCGATAATGTATTTACAGTGACGCCGAGTACAGATGCCGCAAATGCTGGTTCGTTTACATTGACCATTTCGGCAACCGATGGAATCAATGGCGCGGTTTCGACCATCCCTTCATTTTCATTGCAATTTTCTGTTACTAATTCAAGATATACTGCGCTGTCAGTTAAAGCAACCGCAACTGGTTCAAATCAAACTTTTGACGATGCATCCACTTCAAATCATACTATAACTGTTAGAGGTAATACAACGGCATCGACATTCAGTCCATATCGTCATGGTGGGTATTCATTGAGTCTGGATGGAGAAAATGATTACTTTCAAGTTCCACAAACAACAGACTTAGATTTAACTGGTGACTTTACAGTAGAATGTTGGGCATATTTCAATGATACCGCTGGCGGTTCTGGATTAATGGGCAAATGGAGTGGTACTGGTCTCTTTGGTTGGACCTTGTACGCCACGGCTATTGATTTTTGGTTTTATACTGGAAATAGCGGCACGGCCGCAACGCAAGGGGCGTTTACTTTTGGCGCCCCGGCTGTCAATCAATGGTATCATTTAGCAATATCTAGAACAGGATCTACTATTTCTACATATGTGAATGGCACTAGAACTACTACTATTACAGATTCCAATAATTGTACTGCTAATACAGAACTCACTATCGGAAGTGACGGCTCGGCTTTAAGTGCTTGGTCTTTAAATGGTTATATGAGAGATGTTCGTATAGTCAATGGAACAGGACTTTACACTGGAACAAGTTTTGCAGTTCCAACAGAACCACTAACTGCTGTTACAAATACAAAATTCTTACTTGGTGACTTACCTTATTTTAAAGATCAATCTGCATCAAATAATACCATTAATGTTTATAAAATCTATAATGCATCTTTAAATAGAGCATCATTAGAACCAAAATCTTTGTTTGATCGTCCTCCCTATTCTGCCGCCTCTAATGGAGTCTCTGCATATTTTGATGGAGTCGGACCTGACGGGTTGGATTTACCAGCATCTTCTGATTTTTTACTAGATGGTGAGTTTACAATAGATTTTTGGTTTAATGCGGATGTCCTTAGTGCTGATTGGTACGAAAGAACCATATTTAAAATAGGCAATGGTTCTGGTTCTGGCACAAGCACTTGGATTTATATGACAATATATGGCAGTACTGAAACTGGAAAAATATGTTTTACTCATAGCACAGCGCAAACCGATGCAACTAATGGTGTCCGATCTGGAGATAATGCTATTTCAGCAGGAACTTGGAATCATGTTGCTATAACAAGAGATTCTGGTAATACATTAAAAATGTGGTTGAACGGCGCTTTAACAGAAACTAAAACTAACATAACAGTAAGTTATGGTTCTAGTTCTATAGGGCCATCATTTGGATATGATACACTCACAGAGGGAAAATATAAAGGATATGTTTCAGATTTTAGAATTATCAAAGGAACTTGCCTTTATACTGTAAACTTTACACCACCAACCGCACCTCCTACTGCAATTACAAACACAAAATTCTTACTCAATCCAGAAACATCTATTTCAGATTTGAGTCAGGGAAATGCTTTAAAATGTATTGCTGATGCTGCAACATCTACAACTCAAGTAAAGTTTGCTGGAACAAAGTCAATATATTTAGACGGCACTGGTGATTTTTTACAATCCTCTGAATCAGTTAATATTGCAGGCGATTGGACTATAGAAGGTTGGTATTATTTTACAACATTAGCGGCCGATCATAGTTTTTTTACTATAGGAGACTCAGCCTCACAGACTAATTCGATGGAATTTTTGTATAGAGGGGCGTCAATAAATGAGTTGAGATTTTTTAATATGGGTAGTGGCTATTCAAATCAAACTTTTCCACCAGCAGATTTCTTAGCTAATAATTGGATTCATATTGCGGTAGTCAGATCAGGCACAGGTACAAATAATATTAAAGCGTATATAAATGGTACTCAAAGCGGGGTTGGTCATACCAGTAATAATGATCTAATAGGTAAAGTCAATATAGGTACAGAGTTGTATAATGGTGCTGGGGCTTGGTTTACGCAAGGTTATATTCAAGATTTTAGAGTATCTTCTATTGCAAGATATACCTCAAACTTTACACCACCTACCGCAGAATTACAAGGATAGAAAATGTACGAATATAGATGCAAGGTATTACGAGTCGTCGACGGCGACACAGTAGACGTCGATATAGACTTGGGGTTCGGTGTTTGGATGCATAAAGAGCGAGTTCGTATTATGGGAATAGACACCCCAGAATCAAGAACAAAAGATCTAGTCGAAAAATCATATGGGTTGCGGGCGAAAGAATTTATGAAATATCTTATGCCGATTGGCTCTATGCAAATAATCAAAACTCAAAAAGACAAAACAGGAAAGTTTGGTAGAATTTTAGGTGATTTTATAATCGAACATAAAGATGACAATAATAATTATTCTAGCAAACTTGCATCTGTTCTGATGATGGAAAATTATCATGCGGTTCCATACAAGGGACAGAATAAAGATGACTTGATCGAACTTCATATGGCGAATAGAGTTATGTTAGAACAACTGCTCTGATATAATGACAATCTTTTAAATTATAAATAGTCATATAAAATAAGAGGTATGACTGATGGCCATCATAACTACAAGAACCGAATTCAAGAATTATTGTCTAAGAAAACTTGGTTCTCCGGTAATACAAATCAACATTGCAGACGAGCAGTTAGAAGATAGAATTGATGATGCGATCGAGTATTATCAGGATTATCATTTTGATGCAGTAGAAGATACTTTTTTTCCATACAAGATTCTGGCAGCAGATATAACCAACAAATATATCACCGTCGATCAAAGTATCATTGGAATTAAACGGGTATTGCCATTTTATCAAAAAAATAGTTTTTCCACCAATATGTTCGATGTCAAATATCAATTATTTTTGAATGATGTTTACGACCTATCAAGCGCAGAAATGTTGACATATGAAATCACACAAAGCCATTTACAAATGGTCAACAACATAATTCATGGCAATGTTCCGATCAGGTATCAGAGACATATGAACAGACTATTCGTTGACACAGATTGGGGCTTCGATCTTTTAGAAAATGAATATATCATCATAGAATGTAGCAAAATTATTGATCCAGATGTATATACCGATGTGTGGAACGACAGGTGGCTCAAAAGATACGCGACAGCACTAATGAAAAGACAGTGGGGCGAAAATCTCACAAAATATGAAGGTGTGACGCTTCCGGGCGGTGTCACATTTAACGGTAGTGCAATTCTCGATCAGGCAATACAGGAAATCACAACCCTAGAAGAAGAAATGTCGTTAAACTACGAACTTCCTGTAGACATTATGGTTGGATAAAAAATGCCAGTAAATCAGTATTTCAACACTATAAATTTTACACAGGAACAAAACCTATTAGAGAATCTTGTCATCGAGTCTATTCAAATTCATGGCCAAGACTTTATTTACGTTCCTAGATCAATCGTCAAAGAAGATACAATTTTCAACGAGGATGTTTTGAGCGAATTCACAGAAACCCACACAGTCGAAATGCAAATAGAAAGCGCAGACGGTTTCGAGGGAGAAGGTGATATGTTATCTAAATTTGGTTTGGAAGTCAGAGACCAGATTGTAACAAGCGTTTCTGTTTCCAGATTTGCCAGTATCACTGGAAAATCAAAACCGCTGGTCGGAGATCTTATTTATCATCCAATTTCAGATGCAGTATTTGCAATAAAATTTGTCGAAGATGAAGAGCCCTTTTATCAGTTAGGTAAAAATTATGTTTATAGAATAACGTCAGAATTGTTCGTATACTCACACGAAAATATAAGTACTGGTGTGGTAGCGTTAGATGACAACTTTACCACATCAAGTGCCGTCGCGGCAGATGATAGCATCGACAACATTGCAGATAGTGACACAGGATTAGTTCCGTTAAGCACAACAACTGTTGATGGAGTTATAGACTTCACGACAGTAAACCCATTTAGCGAGGATTACTAATGTTAGGTAATGATTATTTCTATAGAAGCACAATAAGAAATTATGTGATTGCATTTGGTTCTATGTTTAATGACGTAGATATCAAAAGAACAAATGCGGCCGGTACAGTGTTGTCCGTCATTAGAGTTCCTTTGGCGTATGGGCCGACACAAAAATATTTGTCAAGAATCAATAAAGTGACACAGGCGGGCGAACCAGCAATTACTCTACCGCGAATGAGTTTTGAAATTTCTAGTTTTCAATATAATTCAACGAGAAAATTGCCAAACAACAACAAAATACAAAAACAAAAAACAACTACACCAGATACAAAAAATTTCACATACTCGGCAGTTCCATATGATATCGGATTTCAACTTTCAGTTATGACAAAAAACGCCGACGATGCAACACAAATTATCGAACAGATTTTACCATATTTTACACCCACATTTGTTATACCTATTAAAGAGGCAACGGAATTAGGAATTGTTAGGGACACTCCATTAACATTAGAATCAGTAGATTACCAAGACGAGTATGAAGGTGATTTTCTTTCTCGACGGTCATTAATTTGGACATTGGGGTTTACCATGTCTGGTACATTATATGGACTACCTAGAGAACAAAAACTGATTAGGACGGCGATCACAAATACTAAGAAACTAGACAGTACCGAGCAGTTTACTCAAAATACAATTACTACCGACCCTAACGATGCGCTTAGGGGCGACAATTATAGTTTTATTAATACTTTTGATGAAGAATTTGGAGAAGTATGATGCGAGAAAGTTTGAATGATAAGTTGAGCGGATTTTTAGATATAGAGAATAAAATCGAAGAAACATCCAAAAATGTTGTAAAGAAACAAGAATCCAATATCCAAGAATTTAATAGTTCAGAAATGCGCGAACAAGATCTGGCAAATGATTACAACGAACATAGAGAAACTTTGAAAGATTTAGTTTCGCAGGGGCAGGATGCATTACAAAATTTATTGCAACTGGCCAAGGAGAGCGAACACCCGCGAGCATACGAAGTCACCGGACAACTACTCAAGACCACTGCCGACTTAACCAAAGATTTAATAGAACTTCAAGTTACCATGAATAAGATAGAAAACACAAAAGACGGCGGTAAGCCATCAAAGGTGGTAAATAATGCAGTATTTGTTGGAAACACAAATGATCTATTAGAAACTCTAAGAGGGAAAAATAGAGAAGTCGGCAAAAATGAGTGAAATTTATTTAAACAACCCCAACTTAAAATCGGCGGGGGTTGAAATTGGCTGGACAGAAGAACAGGCACAAGAATATGTTCGGTGTATGGAAGATCCTGTATATTTTGTTAAAACATACATGAAAATTGTCAACGTCGATACCGGACTTGTAAATTTTGATCTATATCCATTCCAAGAAAAAATGATTCGTTCTTTTACAGACAACCGCTTCACTATCGCAAAGATTGGACGACAGTCTGGTAAGTCAATCACTTGTATTGCATTTTTTCTACACTATATACTTTTCAACAAAGATGTTTCGGTTGCATTACTCGCAAACAAACTTGCAACTGCGCGAGAGTTGTTGAGTAGACTGCAAATGGCCTATGAGCATTTACCTAAGTGGCTACAGCAGGGCGTTGTAACATGGAATAAGGGCAACATAGAATTAGAGAATGGTGCAAAGGTAATGGCGGCTGCGACATCATCCAGCGCCATTCGTGGTGGGTCTTATAACATTTTGTTTCTGGACGAATTTGCGTTTGTTCCAAATGAAATGGCAGAAGAGTTTTTCAATTCAGTTTATCCTACAATTTCTTCTGGTACGACTACAAAGGTTATAATTGTTTCGACACCAGCGGGCATGAATCATTTCTATAAATTATGGGTAGATGCAGAAGAGGGTAGAAACACATATAATCCCATTTCTGTTCACTGGAGCGAAGTACCGGGCCGTGATGAAAAATGGAAACAAACCACAATAAAAAATACCAGCGCTGAACAATTTCGCCAAGAATTCGACACAGAATTTTTAGGAAGCACGAACACATTAATAAATGTTTCGAAATTAAAGAGTATGGCCTACAGAAATCCTAAACAAATTTTAGAAAACGGCACCCTTAAAGTGTACGAACACCCCAAAGATAATCACATATACATTACAACAGTAGACGTGTCAAGAGGCCTCGGTCAAGATTTTTCGGCGTTTTCAGTGTTTGACTGTTCGAAAATGCCATATAAACAAGTCGCAGTTTTTCGGTCAAATGAAATGCCACCAATGGTATATCCAAACCTAATAAATAGAATTTCTACATTATACAACGATTCTCTCATATTAGTAGAGATAAACGATGTCGGGCAGCAGGTGAGTGATATATTATATCATGACCTAGAAAACACTAATCTAATAAGTATAGCGAGCGATACTAGAAAAGGACAGACTATAAGTTCTGGTTTTGGGGGCGGATCGACAACTTTAGGAATTAGGACAACGAAAGCAACTAAAAAAATTGGTTGTATGAATATGAAAAGTTTGATCGAAGAAGATAAATTGTTAATCAAGGATTTTGAAACAATCAATGAATTGACAACTTTTATTTCGAAAGGACCTAAATATGAGGCAGAGAAAGGTCGTACAGATGATCTAGTGGACACGTTAATGTTATTTTCTTGGATGTCCACCGACCCGTATTTCAAAAGCATGTGTGATATAGATACCAGAAACGAAATTTATGAAGAAAGAATGAAACATTTAGAAGAAAATATGTTGCCGTTTGGTTTCATATCAGATGGCCTACAGGTCGAATCTTTTGTAGACGCGGAAGGGGATCTGTGGACGGTAAGAGATTGAAGGTAAGTATTTATACTGACTTCAAAGTTTTTATAAATAAATAAAAATAAGTTATTATATCAAATCAAAGGAGATAAAAAAATGGCGTTCCAAGTAAGTCCTGGCGTAAACATTTCTGAAATCGATGCATCTACGAGTGTGCCCGCTCTAGTTACCAATATTGGTGCTATGGTCGGACAGTTCTCAAAAGGCCCTGTCGGGGAAATTGTAGAAATTTCGAACGAAGAAGAACTGAGAATCATTTTCGGTGAGCCCACAGAACAAAATTACAAAACTTGGTTTACTGCTTCAAACTTTTTAGCATATTCTAATGCATTAAAGTTAGTAAGAGTTGTAAACAATAGTGATGCAAACGCAGCTGCGGATAGAGCAAGAAATGCTCTGTCTGGTACTGTCACACCATCCGTGACAAATTTCAGCACGCAAAACGCCACAGGCGCAGCGGGCTCAACAGAAGTTATTTACGGTTCTTCTGCACAGATCGGAACTTTTCCGGTTGGCAATGTCGCTGGTATCACTTCTATTGATCTAGGCGAAGGCGCAGCAAATACATCTGCAGCGCAAGTTTACTTGCATCCACGTTTTGCAACTGGTACAACAACCCTAGTTGCAGTCGGTGCAGAAGCTTCCAGCGATGAAAATATTAGAAACCTCACTTCAAACGATGTGACCGTTTCGATTAGGGGTGTAGGCGAGGCCTCTGGTGGTGTCGTTCCAGCATCGCGTTGGAGTATCGACGCATCCGTAAACGGTGGCAAAGGTAAAATCGTATTAGCAAATCCACTTGCAGTATATTCTAGCACTGGCCCGTGGTATGTACATGCCGCAGCCAACAAAGCATTCAAATCCGATGGAACTGGCGATGCATTTACAACTGGCGGATTTTTCTCACCGTTGTATACAAAACAAACAGATGCAAATGCCGCAGATAGTGCAGCAAATCCATCGGGCGGAACTTCACATGGTCATTATTTTGAAAAGTATCGTGGTGAATTTGACGCAACTTCCGGTGTCGATGCAACAACAGACACTATCACTCTCACGGCAGGACATGGTTTCTCAAAAGGTGACAAGGTAGTTCTCTCAACTGCAACAGATAGTGGAATGACTCAGTATACTGAATACTTTGTCGCAACTATAAGCGGCAATGATATCACATTGTCGACCGAATTCAACTTTGGTACAGATGCAGCTCCTTCTGGAACGACTTTGGATTTGTCAGTGGGAACAGTGACAGCCGCTGTTCTTAACAGAGTGTTTTTCATGCCTTCAACCGCATCGGTAGCACAACACGAACTAACTACTGCGATCGCAATTGCAGGTTCGATTTTGCCATATGCAGAAACCGGAAGAGATGTGGTGCAAATCAACATCGCACAACAAACTGCGTTCACGATGAGCACAACAGTCGGCGCTGCTGCTGTTGCTGCGACAGGTGCTGCCGGAGTTACTGCGGCGGTCATGTCACCAGTGGCTAGCGATTATTTGCGTACCGAATTCACAATATCGGGTAATAGTGCATTGATTACTTTCGTATCAAACTTTCCAACAACTGGCGAAACAATTAATGTGATAATTCCGGCAAGAAAATCTTTCCCACTAAACCCAGCACCTAACTTCACATCAGGACAGTCATTAACTGTTACTGTTGGCGGTGCTGCCGTTACACAAGGAACAGATTATACTCTGCAAGAAAACAACACAAGAATTGAGTTTATAAATGCACCAGCAAACAGCGCACCTATTGTAGCAACCATTAATAATGCTGCGCAAAATCAATTCGCTTTCAATGCGGCAAGTCTTTTGATTAAGAATCAAACAGACTTCGAAAGCAACTTCAATTTTGCCGATTCGGCTTGGAATGGTGTTGAATTTGCTGCGAAAGACCCAGGCACTTGGGGCAACGATTTACATGTTTATCTTATCGACGAAAGTTCGTATGAAGATTTTGTAACTGCAAAACCTGCGTTAGCCAGTTCTCTTACCGGAACTCCAAGGGCAGATGACCTAACAGTAGATTCCGCAGCATCCGTTGTCGCGGGCAGTGAAAATACACCACAAGGTATTTCGTTGGTTGTTACAGACAACTCAAGTGGACAAGAAAGAGTTGTCGAAACATTGGAAGGACTTTCCAAGGCTGCGAACGGTAAAACAAGTAATGGTAAAAATGTTTACTATGTAAACGTGATTAACAATACTTCGCGGTACGTTTTCTGTGTAAATCATCCAACCGGTGTTGATTGGGGTGGCAATATTGTTACCCTCGAAGGTGCCACAAAATTTGTGACTTTTTCAAAATTGAACGCAAGCGGTACTGCTGATGGAACCGAAAACTTTATTTCACGACCCTTTGGTGGTGGACAGATTGGTGCCGGTCCAACAGGAACACAATACATTGCAGGACTAGATCACTTTGCTGATAACGAAACTGTAGATATTGGTTTTCTAATGCAGGGTGAAATTGCCGACGCTGGTGATGTTACTTCTGCCCGCGCGACAGTCAATAAATTAATTGATGTTGCAGAGTCGAGAAAAGACACAATTGCATGTATTTCACCTAGACAAGTTGATGTTGAAGCAGACAGAGACAATATGAATACCGCAGCGACAATAGCATTTTATAATCTAATCAGAAAAAGTAACTATGTATTTGCAGACTCAAACTACAAATACGTTACCGACAAATACAATGATACTTACAGATATATCCCATTCAACGGAGATACTGCTGGATTGATGATTAGAAGTGAAAATGAACGGGATGCATGGTTCTCGCCAGCTGGTTTCAACCGTGGTGTGTTTAGAGGTGTTGTGAAAACAATGCAATCTCAAAGCAAAGCCGATCGCGATTCACTATATAAATTGGCTATCAACCCGATTGTCAATTTCACCGGACAGGGCACCGTCTTATTTGGTGATAAAACCTTTACTATGAAACCATCCGCGTTTAACAGAATTAATGTTAGAAGGTTGTTTATTGTCCTCGAAAAATCTATTGCGACTGCTGCTAAATTCACATTGTTCGAATTCAATGACGAATTTACAAGAGGGCAATTTACTGCCTTGATCGAACCTTTCCTCAGAGATGTTAAAGGTCGCAGAGGAATCTATGACTTTAAAGTTGTTTGTGACGACTCCAATAACACTGGTGAAGTTATCGACAGAAACGAATTCATCGGTGACATCTTTATCCAGCCTGCGAAATCTATCAACTTTGTTCAACTCAACTTTGTTGCAGTAAGAACAGGTGTTGATTTTAATGAAATCGTTGGTGCGGTTTAATATAAATAGATAAAATAGGAGATAAAAATGGCATTTAACATAGACACTTTCAAATCAAAGTTTGGTGATGGCGGTGCTCGCCCGAATTTATTTCGGGCGAAGATCAACTTACCAAGTGGAATTACTATTCCGCAAGGCCTCGACAGCCAAGGTACATACATGATTAAATCGGCGCAGATTCCATCTGCCACGGTTACTGCAATCGACGTTCCATATTTTGGCAGACAAGTAAGAGTTGCCGGAAATAGAACTTTCGAACCTTGGACTGTAACCATTATGAACGCTGAATCGTTTGATATCAGAAACGCAATGGAACAGTGGATGGCGGGTATCAACTCACATAACGGAAATGTGCAATCCGCTGCAGACAATACTTTGTCCAGTTACAAATCTGATGCGTTTGTTGAGCACCTAAATAAGAAGGGTGAGGACACCAGGCCTATCGCATCGTATCAGTTTCATGGACTCTTTCCTACAGAAATCTCATCTATTGAGCTTGGCTGGGAAAATAACGACACTATTGAAGAATTTACTGTTACTTTTGCATATGACTATTGGCACCACATAAACATCGTAACTAATTAAATTATTGTGATCGGAATACATAATGGAAGTGAAATTATTTGGGTTTACCCTTTTAAAAACTGATGAACAGAACAAAGAACTGAAATCGTTTGTACCTAAAGAGAGTATGACCGATGACGGTTCTTTGACTGTTTCAAGCAATTTTTATAACCAAACCCTAAATTTAGAGAATACGGCAAAGAGCGATTCTGAATTAATAGACAGGTATAGAGATATGTCTGTTTATCCAGAAGTCGAAATAGCGATTGATGATATCGTGTCAGAGGCGATAGTAAATGAATCTGACGACAATCCTGTAAAATTACTTACAAAAAATATCAAACAGTCGGATACCGTCAATAAAAAATTGGTGGAAGAATTCGAATCTATTTTGAAGCTTTTAAATTTTAATCGCAATGGATATGACATTTTTAAAAGTTGGTACGTTGATGGTAGAATATTTTATCATATTATAATTGATGAAAAGAAACCAAAAGATGGCATCAAAGAACTTAGAAAAATTGATCCACGAAATATTAAAAAAGTCAAACAAATTGAAAAAGATCAAAAAACGCAAGGCAAACTTGTAAAATCTGTCAAAGAATATTACATATACAACGAAAAAGGTTTGTCTTTGGGAGACAAAACGTCTGGTATTCCCATCACCACAGACGCGATTGCACATGTTCCATCTGGCCTGAAAGACGGCAGACGCAACCATATTATCGGACATTTACATAAAGCTATTAAGGCATTAAATCAACTTAAAATGGTTGAAGATTCTGTTGTCATTTACAGATGGACACGAGCCCCTGAGCGAAGAGTATTTTATATCGATGTCGGAAACCTACCAAAACTCAAGGCAGAGCAGTATATTGCCGACATCATGAATCGGTATAAAAACAAAGTCGCATATGACGCGACTACCGGCGAAGTCAAAGATGACAGACGCCATATGTCTATGTTGGAAGATTTTTGGTTCCCACGCCGCGAAGGTGGACGTGGTACTGAAATCGAAACCTTGCCCGGTGGCTCTAATTTGGGCGAGATGGACGATGTTATATATTTTCAGAAAAAATTATATAAATCTTTAAACGTACCAATTTCTCGCCTTGAGCCGGAGGCCTCGATTGCTATCGGCCGAGCGCAAGAGATAAATAGAGATGAATACAAATTTAATAGATTTATTGTAAGACTTAGAAATCAGTTTAGTGAGTTATTTTTAGACTTACTGAAAACACAGGTATTATTGAAAGGCATTGTCACCCCAGAAGAATGGGAAGTGGTTGCCCAACAACTTATCTTTGACTTTACTCAAGATTCTTATTATTCTGAAATTAAACAAACGGAAATGATCAGAGACAGAATTGATTTGTTGTCTAATATGACCGATTATATGGGAAAATACTATTCCCACAAATGGGTGCAACGCAACCTGCTGAAATTCAGCGATGAGGAAATTGCACAAATGAGAAAAGAAATTGATGAAGAACAAAAAGATAAAATCTTTAAAAATGTGGAAGAAGAGGAATAATAATGACCGAAGATAACATAAATAATAAATATCTGGAT
>MEHZ011424774.1_pt1 | contig 17077 bp, 34 predicted proteins | sample 897221 | NCBI WGS metagenome assembly MEHZ01 (sample SAMN05514161, study PRJNA337945) | marine metagenome | isolation source: marine surface water | place: Arctic Ocean | collected 2007-12-13
GCCAAGGCAAGGAGGGAGGAGGGAGCTATGGGCCGAAGAAAGTGCCCCCTCTCAACCAAGTCCCCACCCCCCTGCTCTGTAAGTTCCCCACACGCAGCCCCACACAGCTCCCCAAGCACTAGGACAACTGTTCGGTCATGACGGACATCCAGATGGACATCCAAGCGGACATCCTACCAGACAAAAAAAATGCCCTATCGCTAGGGCATCCAAAAGTGAGGATCTAAGTAAGGAGTTATCTCCCCACTTTTATAGGCTGATCCTAGCTTGCAGCTAGTGCCTTGTATCCAGCAGCCACTACAGCTCTAGATGGTGTTCCAACTCTATAGAACGTTTTAGTTCTATTGTTAGAGTCAGTTCTTTGGTTAGCATATACTGCAAAACCTTTCTGAGTTCTGATCTCGCTAATCCTAGCGATGATAGTTCCCTTTGTGGTATTGAAGAAGTTAGCCATCTGTGCAGCTGTTCTCTCATTACCTTCTACAACTAAAGTGTTGTAAACCTTATCAAAAATAGACATATAGTCTCCTCATCATTATAGTAGTTAACATTATTGTTAACATATCATAGGGGTATTATACATCATATCCCCGTCAAGGTCAACAGCTACTTAGCCATCGCCCTCTTGTAGTAGTGAGCATTCGCATACGTAATGTTCAACTCAGTACTAACCTGCTTAGCACTATACCCATTAGAGTATAGAGCAAACGCTGCCCCTTTCAGGCCACCATTAGTCTTCTTAGCCATTGCTGCCTTAGCACCAGGGATCACTCTCTGGGTAGGCTTGACCTTCTGCTTCTCTCTCCACTGCAGGAAATGCTTTGCAACATACGCTGTAGAGTGGGTAAGAGTAGACACGGTGTCAGGGATAGCCTTAGCATATGCTTCGGCCGCTGCGTGATCTTCATCATAATTCAACATAGATAACTCCTCATTTAATATACAGCTATTATACAACATGCACGATTTGATGTCAACAGCTATTTCAGCCTATTTTGCGCCTCCCGCACACCGTTGAATTTTTTTCTAAATCACGTATAATAGCTCACACGCTTACCTATTTAATTTAATGTTTTCTTTTATAGGTGAAATCTATCGTTTACATACCATTTTTTTAATCTACCTATCAAATCATGATCAAAAGTAGGAGAATCCTGGAGAATACGCCCTCTATCCCCCCTTTGCCCCCCCTCATTAGGTGTATATACTGGTTTACTGGTGTATAGACATAGGGACGTTTATTTGTATGTTTATTTTGCTACTTATTAGGATCTCCCCAATATAGCTTGTCTTCGCATGCATTCATACCTGCTTGTACGTAGTCTCTGTCCTCTTCTGACAGTGCAAACCACATGCCACTGCACCATTGTAGCCTCTCGCTTGTCTCTTCGTTAGATAGGTGCATATTCGCTTCTAGCTGCTCCTGTATACTGTCCATACAGCTATCGATTCTTTCTTTCAGCGGCAGTGCTTTAAATGCTTCACTCTTCCATGTCATCTCGTTAGTATCCTCCACTGTTATACCATCCCTTGCCTTTGAAGTGAACCCCACCTGATGCTGTTATCACCTTGGCTAGTTCCTCTTGCTTACACTCGGGGCATGTTGTTAATGGATCTGCGGTTATCTTCTGGAACTGATCAAACTGATGGTCACAGCTCTTACACTTGTAGCTATACGTTGGCATCGTACCTTCCGTATCTTATACTTGATGCTACTGGATCCATATCTTTATTGAACTTAGGCTTGAGTATACGTATTAGCTTACCCTCTATCTCCTCTATCTCTCTTTGCGTATACATTCCCTGTTTCATGATGAATGGCTTGATGTGTTCGTTCGCTCTATCATCGTGATCGTACTTCTCTATGTGCAATCTGATAGGACTCATCTTATATCCCTTTGCGCGTGCTTGCCTATGGTTCTTCGCGAAGTTTCTCGTAGCGGTGCTGCCAACGTATATTGGGATGTCTGGGTTGTTGATCATCTCGAACCTGTATACTGCTCTCCATACTCTCGCGTTTGCTGGGATACTCATAATTTACGTTTCCTCGTTGCTTCAAAGCTCAATTGCTCTCCCTTTTCCTGCCCTGAATCTAATCCAATCATCCACTGGTTCATAATGCAACTCATCCCATTGAATGCATGGACCTTAACCTTGTCAGGATACGTTCTCTCGACGTATGCAACAAGAGACGATAGACAGTGCCACCGTTTCTTATTGAGCAGTGTACGAAGGGTAGAGGCGTCCTCAGCACCCTTCTTTTGGACCTTTTTCTTAGCCATATCTTATCGAGCTCCAATCAGTATCTTGATCCATCATCTGTACCTGTCCTTTGAACTGTTGCTTGTCAACCAGCTGATTATAGATCCCTGCATTGTTCATTCGTAGGGTGTACTGCTCTTTGTGACATCGATAGCACGATCCACTTGACCCATAGAACTCATAGTAGTCACCTTGCTCTTTCACTTCAGTGATCCCACTATTCATTCGCCAGCTGTCACCATCTAAGTAGCCACCAGACCATCCTGCTAGCACCTTGTAGATAGGGAACATCCCTTTGCCTGGCTTGATCTTCAATACTACCCAGTTGTCTGGATTGTACTCACTCATGCTACATCCTCTACTAGTTGCTTGAACTCTTGGCACTTGACACACTTGTTACATGGTGCATCGTACTTACCACCTCTACACGACACTATACAGCTTTTCTGATAAGGTGTCAACATGTCGTACTGTGCTCTCTTACTGTACTCGTGTAATGGAGCTAGCAGCTTTGTCTTTAACTCGAGGATCTTCATCATAGCATTCCATGATGTAGTCATTAGAGGGATGCTTGGTAGTCCTGGATCCATTGAGTGCTTGCCATGCCATACCTCTTGATAGTCACCCTTAGCAGCAACCATCATTGCTCCACTCATCCACATCACAACGTCCTTGTGCTTGTCTGTCAGGTGCTTGTCGATCTCTGGCTTGATAAGTTGTAGCTCGAATAAACGATTACCCATCAACTTGGCGGATGCCATCTCATTGGTTGATGATCGGTTATGTGTCACGTGAAGCAGGTCAATGTTATGACCCCACTTGGTTGCATGTTGAATCAAAGCGGTAGACTCTACACCTCCACTATACATGATTAACACTTTCAAGTATTGTCTCCATCCCTATATTCGATCTTAGCCTTATCGAACGTCTCACGCTTGCCCTCTGCTCGGAACCGTTTGTTGTATCCTTTCTTAATGGATTTAACAACGCCAGCATTAGTCAGGTACACATACCATTTACGAGCCTTGGTCAGTGCATCATACTCCGCACCACCTTTCAACGGAATCTTAGGCTTTTTCTTTGGCATTGATATTTGCCTCTATCGTTACCTGTAAGTATTTGTTGAGGGCAGTGATCATATCATGTTGCTTGATCACCAGCTGCTTGAGACGATCGATCTCTATTTCAATCAGGTCTAGCTGTGACGTAACATCCTCACGGTGTTTAATTAAATCTTGGTCCATTAGAAATTTCCTTCTGCTACTTGCAGGCAAGTGAGACCTCGGTCTCTCCACATTTTAACTACGGCGTCTCGATCATCGAACACCATCTTTGGATCATAACCCTCATCAATCAGAGCGTCAAGTATCCTACTTTTTAGGATGTGGTCTGGATCGTAGTCATCGTTAGGTCTCATCACTAGCGTATCGTATATGATACCAGATGCTTCCATCTGCTTCTCAGTGATCCACCTCTCACTCTCGTTCCTTCCAGACACTAAGATAATACGGTTCATGTCTGCGTGCAACATAATAGCCATAGTGCAGATCATATCGATAGGAGTGTCCTTGATGGTAGCATTCTTGAATGCCTGCCAGTCCTTCTTGTCTCCAAACACACCGTCGACGAAGTGCTTCCTATGACTAATGTCCATCAGAGTACCGTCTATGTCAAATATAATGTCCATCGTCTACCATCATCCTCATTCTTATTGCAGCGAACTTACGTAAGCTCGGCCACTTTTTCTTTTCAATATTCTCGTCCTTACACATTTGTATGAACGCCTTGTAGTCTCTCTCCAGCTCTGCTATCGCTACTGAATCCTGACAGTCGTACTCAAGTATGCATTTAGTCGTTCTTGTCATCGCCATTCCGAAAAGTGGCGATACAAAAGAGCACTGTAGCTATCATGAAACTACACAAGAACACAAAGCCTACAACCTGAGCAAACATCTCCAGGTAATCAATCATCGGATTGTTACAACTTGGTCGGTGTCTCTTAACATCAGATCAGCAGCCAGCTTGTCGGCTCTCATTGGTGATGTGATTAGCTGAACTTGTTGCATGAACAACTCAGCCTTCTTAGGATGTTTGAACTGCTCTATCATATTGAACAGCTGTCCCTTCTTCCCATCGAGCGTAGTCTCAGACCATACTCGTTGCGCTAACGTCTCTAAATTCTTCATTACGCTGCCTCCGCGTGCTTACATTGACCTCTGAACTTAAATCCTGGACAGGTACACTTACCTGCTGATACCATATACTCCTGACCTTTCGATCCGAGTACAATCTTGACATCCGGAGCTCGTGTCAAAGGATCCACGCGCTCTCCAATCTTCTTGAACGTCCTACGTGCCTTACTGAATTGCTTCAGTGGCTTGTTGAACACCTTATCGTTATGCTGAACTAGATGTCCTTGCATATTGACATGGTAGGTACCTGAGGGTACATTGTACTCACCCCAGTTAGTTGTCTCTTGAAGTATCTCTATCATTAGAACTGACCTCCGTACACAGTGTCCTCAGTGAGGTCTTCCTCACCGTAGTTGTCAGCGAACTCCTCGTCCACCCACTCGTCCTTCAGCTTATTATACTCGTTTTCCGAGGCATAGTCAACAACTTCACATTTGTCGTCTCCGATCATAGTGACATGCAGCTTGCCTTTCTTAGTGCCAATAGTCACGTTGTCGTGTATCTCATCGACTCGTACCCATTCGCTAGGTGCTGTTTTAGTTAGGACGTAGTCCCCAATAAAAATAATCATGCTGCTTCCTCTAGTTGATATAGATATTCATCTTCCAATGCTTGGATTTGCTCGTTCCACAGGTTGGCTTCTTCAGCCTCATAGTCGTACTCGCTGTCCTGATCCAACCAAGCCTTAGCTTGCTCTTCTGACTCAGCACCAGCTTCGATCATCGCTTTGATGTTACTAGCAAGAAGCTCAGCCTCATACTCAGCATCATTGCCAGCCATACGCACATACGAATTGTACTCAGCATAAAGCTCTTCCACAGAGAACTGTAGGAAGTCAAAACGAGCTCTACAGCCGTTAAGCGACTTAGAAGCGTCGGAAATCATTCCGTAGATGTCCCACTTGATTTTGTCTTCGATAGTGAAGACACCAGCTTCGTGATAGAAGCTAAGTCCCACAGTGTGTGGGTACTTGACGAGCTCTGCAGCTACGTAATCCTCTAGCTGAGTAAACCCTTCGAAATTATATTGGCCATTCACATCTTTCATTGTATTTCTCCTTAACATACAGCTATTATACAATATAGTCCATTTGAAGTCAACAGTTTATTTAGGTATTTTCGGACTATCTGGATGATATCCCGGAATAATTTTCCTATTCAAGCTAGGTACATGCTTGTATTTTCTGAACCAGGCCTGGTTTATAGGGAGATATATCACGTTATCCATCGATGGATCCCCTTCTGAGACGTGTTCGTCATATAATTTACTGCTAGGTCCTCTCTTAGTGAGCTTGTATACTGGCGCTAACATGCTGGCATTGAGAGCATAGAAGCTATCAATACAGCTCTTGAGGTTCTGATCTGGTCCCTGATATAGAGTGTAATCGTCAAATACTATCAAACCGCCGTAGTCTAATAGTTTATATGACATCATAGCATCAATCATTACCTGGTTCTGGTCATGGGATCCATCAATAAAGATGATGTCGAATGAACGCTCACCATACTGTTTAGTGATCTCAACTAGCTGAGAGGAGCTACATCCCTTCCACACGAACAGTTTCTCGTCCTTCTGCTCTTGGGTTAGATGTAAGTCACAGGCTATACTGACATTAGAGTCAAATCTACTCTCTGCTCCTACCATAGATGCTTTTCCATCTGGGGTTGCATCGTCTTTTGGATTGATCTCTAGCCATCTGTCAACACAATGCAGCTCGCAGTCGTAGTTCTTTACCAGGTTCTCAATGAACCATACGGTGGATGACCCTTCGAATGATCCAATCTCTAGCACTTTACAGGCAGACTTCTTACGAATGTGATATGGACGTTCCTCCTCCATATACCAGCGATGTGCTACATGCCACCAATTGTACTCTGAATGCCGGAAATAGTCTTTAGTGAACGTGTATGGAGTCCTATCGGTAGGAGTGTACACGTATGGGACTTTTTTAGTCATATTGATCGTCTTCTTCAAGTGCTTTACGGAAATTATCCTCAGCATCCATGTTTTCTAGTGATATAGACATGAAGTCAGCATCAGAGAGCTCTTCCATGTATTTGGGGTAGAACCACCTATAGATAAGATATGACATTATAATACATGCCCCTGTACCTACAATCACCCCTTGTACGTTACCACCCCACACCGGAGTCATCATAAATTCACTTATTTCTTCAATCATTTCCATCCCAGTTTAAATCGGACTGCTTGAGCAGTTCCTGTTTATAATTCCCACGATCAAACTTAGTCTTATCCTTATGGACAGCTGACTTGGCGTGATCGGGTGTCATTTTACGAGCCTTTACCTCTGACTTTTTTATGGTAATGGTTGTCTTGCTCATGCTACTAGCTTTCATCCTCGATCTTACAGATCGTAAGTTTGTTTACCGGATCGTACTCACCGTGCTCTAGCAAGTGATCTACGACCTTCTCTGTGCCTAATCTGACACCCTTAGCCCATCCAATGCCATAGCTACTGTAACCAGCACCTATTACAACCAACATCAGTAATATGTATTCAATCGTTGGATCCATCTTCAGTCTCCTCTTTAGCTAGCTTGATATCCTTAATCTGCTTAGCAGTCAACTTGAGTCCAGCATCGATCATCTCGTCTGGTGTTGATATGCCACAGAAGGTACATTTGTCTAAGTTGATACGAACATGCTTATGAAAGGGATTCGGCTTACGCTTGAGGCCTCTCTCATACACTAGCTCTGGATCTAATGACCATTCAAAGAGCATCTCCTGATTGGTATCGTACTTAAACTTATTCTTGAATCGCTCTACCACTTTCCAGTTGATAGTAGAAGCAAGGACAGCTAGCTTCAGCTGTTCCTGCTCTTGTGTTTCTTGATCCACAAACATATTTATGCCACCTCTTGGATTTCTATTTCTCTACCAGTCACCAGCTCGGGCTCTCGTTCGTTGAAGATATCCATTGCCTCTTGAAATGCTACATAGTCCTGATAGCTATAGCCACCAATGTTCCACTTAGTCTTAGCATTACTGTCGTTTAGATTTCTTGCATGATACCAGTCGTAGATAGTAAACGTACCAGACGTTTCTTCATCCAGCTCAACGTCATACTTCTCCCACTTGATAGTCCACTCAGTAGTAATCTTATCGCCAATACCCTCATAACCAGGCTTGCCAAATGCTTCCTCTAGCTCATTGTATGAGTAATCATGTCTATCAGACTGCAACGATGTTCCACTGGCAAACGCATCAGTGTTAGTGAATTCTAGCGTAGAATTGGTAAATATATCTTGTTTCATGCCTTTAACTCCTTAATCAAATTATACAACTATTATACAATAGCTTTGATTTAAAGTCAACGGGCAGATTGAGTCCATTTGTTGTTGATCAGCTCTTCGATGAACTGGTTAAAGCCTTCCTTACCGACGCGTAGTTCCTGCGTGATCTTGGTGGACTTGTTGTATTCTTTCACAGTGTAGGTAGCTCCAAGCGTGCCGATAATCTTAATCGATTTACGCCTGTCTGGGCTGAACCAAGTACCTTTGGTGATGTCTCTCATAATAAACCTCTTAGAAACGATTATATACGTGTATACCCCGAGAGTTTGTCGAGGATTGCCGTACCTAAGCCGCTCATGTGGACGGCTGACAGTACGATATACGTTATAATCATAGTTTTAGGGAACATGAACATAAAGTGCATTGTATACACTACTATGGTTGTTGCTAGTACGCCTGTTATGTAGGTGGCGAGCCTTTCTCTCTTGCTATTCTTCTTCATTTTCTTTGTGTTTGCCGTATTCGACCAAAAAGTACGCATCTATTATATCACTTGAGGGGTTCCATTGCTTCTCTGTCTGTTGCAGAGCTGCTTTAATGTCCCACCCAGTCTCCTTTATGAATGCTTCCTGCATGTCTTCTTTCTTTGCGTTCCCCTTACCTGTAGCGAACTTTTTCAGTACAGTAGGTGGAACAGTTAGCCAGGGTATTATACCCAATCTTAGCTTATATTTCAACAGGCCAAAGTTCTCTCCTATCTGAAAGGTTCTGCCTGTGGATCCAAACGAGTAGTCTTCTAAGAATGCATAATCTACTGTCCAGTCCTCTATTGTTCTCATCACCCATCCACTGATACTATCCCATCGATCAATGTCATCATCAAATTTAGGCATCAGATGTCCTGTGATCTTGACATTACCGCCGTCAATCTCCCAGTAACCCTCATACTTCTTCGTCTTTGTTAGGTAGTGAAATGAGTATTCGTACTTGTCATGGAGACAAATACATGGAGAGGACATAGAATAGTCTACCCCAAGATACGTTTTATGCTGTGAGTCCATCGACTTTATACCTAAACCAACCAGTAGCTGCCCACTTCTTACCGACTAGATTGTTAACTGCGTGGTGTCTATGCGTGTATGATGCGGGCCATATAGCTAACATACCTTGCTTAGGAGCGATTTCCATCTCTTGATGGGTGAAATACGTCTGTCCACCCTTGAAATCATCGTTTAAATAGATCATCCACACCGCAAATCTCTCTGCCATGCCTGATCTACCGCGTTGTTGTTCGTAGTGAGGATTAAGATAACCCCCACCAGTCTCAGATAGTTGTATCTTATACAGTGGATCAAAGACATCTTCAATCTGTTTGTGTATGTGATACTTCTTAGAGTATTCGTTCCAGTGAGGTTTGATCCATCTCATCATCCTATCTTCGAAGGGACGTTGGAATCTGGCACTGGTTAAGAATGCCTGGGTGTCGTTACGTGTATCGTTGTTGTCCCGAGCTACATGCTCAGTGTTGGCGTGGTCCTGCATGAACTGCCATGCAGTCTTAATAGTGATACCACATTCTTCTGGCTTGAGACAGTCGTACGTCTCTATAAAGCTAGTCGTTGTCCCAGCCGGCGTCAAAGTTTTCATCATTTAATGTTAATTCCTTGTCAATTTCGTCACCACAAAACGGACAGTACTGTACGTCTGTTATGGAGGCGTCTTCGCCTGCAATCACTATGCATTCTGTACCACAATTTTCGCAGAATATCTCTACTTGACCTTCAATGTGTACTTCTTCAGTCATAGGTGCTCCTAGTACTTGAACTCTTCATTAGAGTTCTTCTTAAATATGACGCTCAGTCTTAGATCCTGAACCTCTCTAAACTTATATAGCTGATCGCGTAACTTGCGTGACGTGAATGATGTGTCGCTGTTTATCTGCACGCTGAATGTTCTGGTCTCTGTCTCTATCCTATAGTATGGGACGTCATACCCATTCTTCTGTTTTAAATAGGACACAGCGTTAGGTGTCATGGCTATCATAGCTGATGATATCCCAATCGGAGAGTTAATGATTATCAGTCCACCTTCCTTGGTACGGTTATGAATCTCAGCAAACAGGTTAGGTAGATCAAAGCCACCATCAATGAAGTCCTTACCGACGCATGCATCGAACTGTATGTCGCCCTCAGGCTTACGTGGAAACTGTCTAAAGTTAGACACTCCTAAGTTCATGTAGAATGTAGTCAGGTTATCTGATAGCACCCAGTCTGCTTGTCTGGCCTTACATAGACCATTCATCTTAGGATCCCAATCGTTGTTACCATACTCCATTACATTGTTGCCAAGGATCCCTTTCTGGCCAGCCCATAGCATTTGTTCTACTAGTGAATCAGTGTACACTACTTCTCCCTTTTACCCATTCTGTTATATATTCAATCACGTCGTAGTCGTAGTCTCCATAACCATCTTCGCAATGAGTGTCTTGTGCTTCACCTGGCATGTTAAACTTATATACCATTGGATGATGGTATGCGTTAGCAATCTCCTGTATGCTTCTAGGATCCCCTTTACCAAAGTGAATCTCATCTATAAAGCCTATCTCATCCATCATTAGCATCATGTTACGTGTAACATCTTCGACGTGTGTGAAGTCTCTTGTCTTATTACCATCACCATAGATTTCCAGTACCTCATCAGACTCAACACGTTGGCTGAATCTCTTGACCACTGTAGAGTATGGGCCATAGTCAGCCTCTCTTGGACCGTATACACTATAGAAGAACATCTTGGTTACATTAAGTCCATACTGGAACTGATAGAGGTTTAATATGTCGTCACAGAATATCTTAGAGAGGGTGTATGCATTGTCTACAGTATCTTCATATTGTATTGAACTAGACTGAGCGAAGTACACCTGTGCAGAGCACCTAAGACCTATCTCACACACAGCTGTCGTTGACGTGACATTGTTGTCAATCGTCTCAGCTGGGAACTCAATAGCTCTACGAACTCTAGGTGTGTTGCCTAAGTGATATATGTAGTCGAAGTCCCATTCTAGCAGAGCATTACGCTCATGCGCATCTTGGATACTCTCATTGAGATACTCTACACCGTCGACTCTGTAGTTGCCTGGTGTACGTAGGTCATCAACTACGACGACGCTAGCGTCAGGATACTTGTCCATCAGCTTCTCCACTAAGTGGCCACCAATAAATCCACAGCCACCTGTGACTAGGATCTGCTTAGGACTCACGGGGAGCGGCCTGGAGGTCTTGCTTGATGATGTGTTCACATTCGTCTGCGCACTGGACGCAGTATTGGGCTGGGAACTCGAGGTTTCCGTCGGCAGCTTTGACATTATATATCACCTTTTCTAATTTATCAAACTCATTTAAACATCTATCACATTTTACCATAATTCTATTCTCCTACAAAGACATGCCCTGGAACGAGTTCTCGTCCACATCTTTCTTTACACCGCCTACGATGTAAGAGCTTATCTCTGTTTCTTGTGGTGCCACTTGCACTTCTCCTCCACTGATCCACTTCTGGGTCCAAGGCAGAGGATTGCTTGCACTCACATGATACGGACAGGGTTGGCCAACAGCTTTCATTCGCTTGGCACCTATCCACTCTACATAATTCTTTAACAGCTGAGCATTCAATCCAATCATGGATCCATCTTTAAATAGATACTCTGCCCACTGCTTCTCTTGTTCGATTACATCTACAAATATTCCTACAACTTGATCATCACACTCTTTCTTAATCTTAGCAAAGTCTTTATCATCTCTAGGTAGGTGTTTAATGAGCTGCTGCGTACCAGCTAGGTGAGTGTTCTCATCTCTAGCGATCAGCTTGATGATCTTAGCGTTACCTTCCATCTTCTTCAGCTCTGCAAATGCCCAGCTACATGCGAATGACACATAGAATCTAATGCCTTCCAGCGCATTTACACTGTTTAAACACAGCCAAATCAGCTTTTTATGGTGATATTCGTCGTAAGCTGGATGCTTAGCCTGGTATACTGTGTGAGTATAGTCCATTAGGTTATCGTAATGTTCGGTAATACTCTCTGCACAATCCATGATAGGTTGTATGTCAAGTATACGGTTAAACACATCGCTAGGGTCATTGTATATGTTTCTAATGATGTGTGTGTATGACTTGGAATGGATCGTCTCGAAGAACGACCATGTCTCAATCCAGGTCTCCAGCTCAGGGAGGGACACTAGCGGTAGAAATGCTAAGTTTGGAGCTCTCCCTTGAACTGAATCTAAAACGATCTGTCTCTTTAAGTTAGACGTGAAAATATGTTGCTCTGATTCTGTCAGGTTATGGAAGTCCTTGGAGTCTCTAAGGATATCAATCTCTTCAGGTCTCCAAAAGAATCCAATCTGCTTCTCAGTAATCTTATCCAGGAACGGATAGCGTAGCTCGTCGTATCTTGCAATCGATACGTTACCATCAAAGAAGGCATTCCTCTCTGTCTGGTGTTTCTTATTTTTAGTTAAAGTACGCACGACTCACATTCCTCATCATCTAACGGCTGATCCTGACCTATGTAAGGATGAGCTGGTTCTTCTACTTCGTCTGTCGCACCATCATAGGTGTTGAAGTAGTATAATTGCTTGCCACCGTATTTATAGAACGAAATAATGTCCTGTAATAGAGTAGAGAGCGGTATCTTCTCATCTTCATAGTGAGCTGGGTTGTATGAGGTATTGACACTAATGCCTTGATCCACATACTTCTGCAGTACTGCACAGATGGATAGGTAACCTTGCGGAGACTTTTGCTCCCACAATAGTTCGTACTTGTTCTTTAGGTGATGTATGCCAGGTACTACTTGCTTGAGTACTCCATCTTTAGACTGTTTGATTGATACTAATGCTCTAGGTGGCTCGATGCCATTAGTAGCATTACTGATCTGGGACGATGTCTCCGAAGGCATAAGCGCCATCAGCGTAGAGTTCCTGATGCCAGACTCTCTTAGATCGTGTCTAAGCGTGGCCCAGTCCATCTTTGGATCATGAGGCACCAGATCGTCAACGTCCTTCTTATACGTGTCTATAGGGCAGATTCCTAGAGAATACTTAGTCTCTATGTTCTTCTTACATGGACCACGTTCTTTAGCTAATTGGTTAGATGCTTGGATCAAATAGTATGACCATGCCTCTGCCCATTCATCAATCATAGGTAGATCAGGCTTACTGTATGTCATACCATTCTTAGCCATCCAATAGGCAAAGTTAATGATACCTACACCTAAAGGTCTACGGTTCATAGTAGATAGCTCGGCTGCTAGTACAGGATAGTCTTGGTAGTCTAGTAGTTGATCCAATGCACGTACTAATAGCTCTGCTGGCTTCTGAAAACCTGCTGGGTTCTTAATGTTGCCCCAGTTGATAGCTGCTAGTGTACATAGAGATATCTCACCATTCGGATCGTCAATGTTCTTCAACGGCTTAGTAGGTAAGTTGATCTCACAACATAGGTTAGACTGTTTAATAGGAGCATACTCTGGTATAAAGGATCCATGCTCATTAGCATGATCCACATTCATTAGATATATGCGTCCAGTATCCTTCCTTTCCTGCATGAATGAGGAGAATAGATCAATGGCTGGTACTTTCTTTTTTCTAATGGATGTCTTTCTTTCGGCCACTTCATAGAGCTCTCTGAATGTATCTGGATCAGAGTAGAAGCTATCCACAAGTTCCGGTACATCGCTTGGAGAGAAGAGTGTGATGTCTCCTCCACTTAGTAACCTCTCATAGAAGACTTTATTGAACTGTACACCGTAGTCCAGGTGTCTGATACGGTTGTCTTCCACGCCTTTATTGTTTTTAAGGACCAGAAGCTCTTCGACTTCATAGTGCCATATAGGGTAGTACAGAGTTGCTGCACCTCCACGTACACCGCCTTGAGAACAAGAACGAACAGCTGACTGAAATAACTTATAAAACGGAATAACTCCTGTATGAGTTGCATGCCCGCCATTAATACTGCTTCCAAGCGCACGTATAGCTCCTGCTCCGATACCGATTCCTGCTCTTTTTGATACATACTTCACTACCGCTGCTGCTGTCGCATTGATTGAATCTAAACTGTCATCTGTCTCTATCAATACACATGATGAGAACTGTCTTACGGATGTTCTTACGCCAGCCATAACTGGTGTAGGCAAAGAGATCTCGAACTTAGATACACTCTCATAGAACTCCTTGATCCACTTCATACGAGTGTCTGTCGGGTAGTTGTGGAAGAGTGTAGCACCAATAAGCATCATAGCTATCTGTGGTGTCTCATATATTGTCTTGGTATATCTATCTTGTACTAGGTATTTACCTCTGAATTGTTCCATGGCTGCGTATGTGAATGTACTGTCTCTATCATGGTCAATCCATGAGTCAAGGGTTGCATACTCTTCTTCGGTGAACCACTCAAGCAGCTTAGGCTCATACATTCTATGTGCTACGTTCTGCTTCACTACCTCTATCAACGCAGGTGGTTCAAACTGATTGAACGCTACCTTACGTAAATGATATGAGATCAGACGACCAGCTACTAGCTGATAGTTAGGTGTCTCTTCTGAAATAAGGTCAGCAGCTGACTTGATCATTGTCTCTTGTATCTCTGATGAAGTGATACCTTCATAGAATGAGATTGAGCTATTGAGCTCTACTTGAGATGGACTGACGCCCGTAATGCCTTCACAGGCATGGAAAATGACTTTGTGCAGCTTCTCTAAGTCTAATGGTACTTTTGTTCCATCACGCTTAGTTATTAAAATCTCATTTGTCATACTGCGAGGTCTCCACTAGGGTTCTATTAACCAAGTGCTGATCCTCGATGTCGTCCTTTGACTGACCGTGGTACGCTACTGCGAGATGTTTCTCAATCATTACCTGGTTGATATTGATCATTTCACCTTCTTCATTAATATATAACATCTCACCTAGGATACGGCCGTACTTACCAGACTTATCTTTATGAGTTCTAAGGACAGGTGTGCCCTTCTTTAACGAGTCTTTGAGGTATTGCTTGGCAATGTTGCCATAGATCTTTTCTACCTTATCTCTCGTTCTACTTTCTGGAGTATCGATACCGTACAACCTCACTCTTTCTTTCTTCATCCAAACACCAAACCCTAGGTCAATGTTTACATCAACGGTATCACCGTCAATTACTTTAACTATCTCTACCCTATACTCGTACATTATTGTCTCCGTTATTTTATCTTGCCCAGACGCTGAAAGCTAAACGTGCCTTCAAGCCACTGAATGTATTTTTGTCTATCATCTCTTTGATCAGCTCAGGTTGATACCCTGCCATGACCATATCATTTACGTCCTTTTCTTCAACAGTACAGGGCCATATGCATACATTATACCCTTTACTGATAGCAGAGTCAACGCTATCTTTTGTAGTTTTGTTCCTTGGCTCATTATCGAGAACGATGGTGACGTCTTTTGCATCAATGTGGTTCTTTATCAATTGCCAGTGCAATGACCCTACGGCCACTGAGTTTGGAATAAACATAGAGTCAAATTGTCCCTCGAATACGTATACTCGCTTATCTTGGTCCAATGCTTCCAGTCCATATATGAAGCCAGTGCTGCCTGAGTCCCAGTTGAGTTTGAGGTATCTCAGCTTGCTATTCGGATCGATACTCCGAGCAACTGCCCCAACACACTTACCTGCACTGTCACACAGAGGAAGTACAATACGAGGATCTTTTCCATTAAACTCTGCTCCTGGGAACTTATCTGGTACCCATTGTTTAGCCCAATTATATCCGTTCTCCACATAGAATATCTTGTAGTGAAGATTGCTTGGAATTAGCCTACTAAGTATATATCTCTTTGCCTTGTGCGTATGCTGAAGTTGGCTGACTTTTTTTAATTCTTTGAAAGGCTTTTTGCCTATCATCTTTTTGAACACAGGTTTGGCTGAGGTAAACTTATCTACTGGTGTTGTACTGCCCATTGACACATTAGCTGAGGCCTTTTCTTTCATCAGTTCCATGATGAACTCACGGTGTAACGACTGGTCTTGCTCCTCTAAGAACTTAGAGAATGATCGAGAGATGTGACAATTGTGGCAGTAGTAGTAATACGCCTGCTTTTTAGAGAGTAGATACCCTCTGGCCTTTGTCTTATCTTTAGTGGAGTCCCCACAATAGGGACATCGGAAGTTGATACTACCATTCTTATTGGTGTATCTATCGAATCTGTTTGATAACAGAGATGCGTATTTACTTTCAATCCATTCAGCCATGTGGGACATTATACATGGTTATCGAATGTAAGTCAAGCGTTATTAACAGTTCCAGCGAGCTCTTGCTGCTTTCCCTCTATCTGAAGACCAGCTTTGTGATCTTGAACAGAATGCTTTACGTCTCTTTGCAGGTTTACTATCAGGATCCATCTTAGATGGCTTAGTAGTTACTGCGGTCTTTAATTTGGATCCAGGGTTACGCTTCTTATATGCGTTGACTCCCTTTGAAGTCATACCAGCACCTTGATCGACAGATCTTTTATGACCTGAGCTTACTGACATACCAGACATATCTTCAGGGATACAGTCATTGACGGTCTTGCCGCCTTTCTGCTTAGTGCCGACTTTCTTATAGCCTTTCCAGCACTTCTGTTCCCATACGATAAACGAATCCATTACTGCGACACTCCTGGTAGGTGTACACCCATTGATATGAGCGATGATATTACTGCTGCTCCGCCTAATATCATCCACTTCCATTGTTGAATCTTGCTGAGCTCATCACGGATGTCAGTCTCTGCTTTAGCACAGTCATCTCGAAGAGTACCTATACGTACATGGACTGCGTCAATTGCGACATGCTGTCTGTCTACAATGTCATTTGTCTGATCAATTCTCGTCTCATGCACTGCTAGAATGGTCTTGATGTCACTTGATAGATCCACCAACTTAATGATAGCAGTATCCAGTTTCTCAATAACGCGGTAAACATGATCGTCTTTATTATCAGGCGATTGGTTGGCCATTGGTGTTTCCTATTTGAGGGGCTTAATAGCCGTCTCGAGCGATTTAATTCTATCATCTATCTCTGGATATCCATCAAAGTCTTCCAGACCACAGGGAGTATGTGCAACCGACTCAAGTGATTTAATTCTCTCTGCAAGTGCAGGGTACTGAGCCAGCCATTTCTCTTCTCTCTTGGCCAGGTCAATGTCGTATTTGTTGGAGATGTACTCCATAAAGGTATCGATCTTATTTTGGAACCACACGCCTATCTTGGTGTTCTTAAACCAAGCGTAGAATGAGCTGCCTAAAACAGAGCTCATGATAGTTTTTAATAGGTACAAATACATAAGTCTATT
>MEHZ011630515.1_pt1 | contig 17061 bp, 18 predicted proteins | sample 897221 | NCBI WGS metagenome assembly MEHZ01 (sample SAMN05514161, study PRJNA337945) | marine metagenome | isolation source: marine surface water | place: Arctic Ocean | collected 2007-12-13
CGGACCAAACTTGGTCGCTGGTTGCTCCGAATTCAACAAGGCCGCATGCGCCGCCAGTTGCTCCAGGGTTGTCACACGTGACAGGTGCGCCGTTGTTCACGGAAATCTTGACTGAGATCGAAGCCCAGTTCAAGTCGCCACCTTGGCTCATGGTCACACGGACCATGTTGTCTTCAGTTCCAGCTGTAGTGTCGCCGTTTGCATCCTCAGCACCAAATTGGTACAGAGCTAGGTTTCCGTCTGTGTTGCCTTCTGCGAGGGAGCTTGCCCACACGTACAGCACACCAGCAAGAACCACAGTGATTGCGACCATAAGAATGGTAGCGATAACTGGGCTTACAGCTTCATCGTTCATATTTTCGTTTTGCATATTTTTGTCCTCCTTCCCGAAATCGGGGGTAGGTGCCCTACCGTAGCCGCCTTATTTAATGCTAATCCCTGCTTACTTCGCGTAAACCCCCTGATTTGGGTGTTTTTAAGGATTTATTGCATTGTAAGTTTTGGCGATCTTAGGCGCCAACGGGAGTGGAGCATTGGATTTGTAAGCGCGAACCGTGCGGATGTTTCAGTTTTCCACGGAAATACCCGAATGTTATTTTTTTCCTTGCCGTGGACTGGGTGAATAAGAGGTGAACAGGGTGAGAGTAATGCGGAGGGGATGGGATGCACTCAACATGAACTTCAACAGCCCTGTTCGTTTACTCCGAGGCACTCGCGGTTTATATTGGTTTTCAAGCAGGAAATGGACATCTGTGGATTGATGCCCTTTTCGCCCAATCATTCGACTGTTAAAATTTCAGGGCCGCCGTCGGTGATGTAGACCGTATGTTCGAACTGGCAGATGTTTCCTCCATCGACGCAGCGAAGAGCGTGATAGGTCTCAAGGAAGCGGATGCTGATCAATTTCTTAACAAGAGCGTTCCATTTGCTTTGTCGGCTTGCCTCATCCGCTTCGGGGAATGGTTTTTCGAGCATAGGGAATGCCCAACGTTCTGCGAAAGGCAGTGTCGAGTATCTTTCCTCAAGGTTCCGTGCTAATTGAGCGCCAAGTGGCTTTAGTTGCCCCTTTGCTCGCGCTTTTCGGGATGTGGTGAGGCCGGTTACACGGTAAATGTTCGACGAACTTGCTGATCCGATGTTCTCGATCAGGCCAGAAGACCCCGTTGTGTTAAAAGGTTCAACGGCGTACACACTGCCTTCTTCCACAACGCCTCTGAAGCCACGGTTGTCGGGGCCACAGGCATAGGATGGAATCGAGACGCCAGCATGGAGTTGCCATGGCTTGAGTTGGTGGCCGCAGAGGTTACGGATCGGTTGAAAGCCTGCATCGATCGAAGGTTGTGCGGCAGCCGCACCCACTTTGTACCAAGGAGTTCCTGGCAGCATCACTTCAATAGCGGCATCCCTTGCTTCTTTCGCCGCTTTGATTTGTTCAGTGTGGTTGTTGGTGTTACCGACTTCGAAGGTAAGCGCGTTGTCGCCAATGTGTCCTTTGATGTGAACGCCGTAATCGATTTTGACACAGTCGCCTTTCTGGAGGACCATTTCCCCGTCCCAGCCTTCAACGCCTTCAATTCCGTGATTGGTGGTGAAATGGGCGGCGAGATCGTTGGTGTGAATGGTGCCTGGAAATGCAGGTTTTCCTCCATGGCGATGAATGAACCGTTCTGCCGATTCAATAATTTCATGGAAGGTCTTTCCTGGCTGAAGTTCGAGCTTCATTGCTTCGAGCGTTCTGCGGGCCACATGGCCTGCATCGCGCCAGTACTTCAGACTCTCTTCAACATCCATGTTGCCACCTCGTTAGCAGGTACCACGCCCTCTCTCATAATGGTTACCGAATACCCATGGGGGTGATGGCCGTCTTTGACCACTGACACAAGGGTGCTACCGTGCCCGCCTGGGCACGTTCCCTCGAGGATTGAAGAGGGCGGTAAACCGAGTGCTGCTCCGGCATCTTGGGCTGAAGCAAGCGGTACGACCCCTGAGGCATTGGCGCTTGTTGCCGTTACTGGGCCGACTTGCCCCACCAAAGCACGTGCAAGAGGGTGGGCCAACACTCGAACGGCAACCCTCATCCCGCCAAGTCGAGGGTCGAGGGGTTCGATGGCATCAAGGATGAGCGTCAGTGAACCTCGTGGAAACGTTTCGAGAAGGGCGTGAGCAAACATTGGAACCTCGACAAGGTCTGCTGCTTGTTCCAACGAGTGAACACCAAGACTGACTGGTTGATCAAAAGGACGTTTTTTCAGTTCAAACAACGCATCGAGGCCGTTTTTGGTTGGGAGCGTTGCCAAACCTGGGAGGGTTGAGGTGGGATAGGCAATAACACCGCCGTCCTCGAGCCTTGCGACAAGCTCTGATGGAATGTTGTTCATTCGTCGAACCACCTCAATTACGAGTCCATTCAAGGACATGCAACGAAGCGACTTCGCTGGCGAGGATTTTGTCTTCTGTTTTGACGAGGAGTTTTCCACTTGGATACAATGTTAGATCGCAGGGTCCGGAGAAGGTCCAGCACAGCCGGTTCTGAAGATCAACCGTGTAACCCGAAGCTTGGATTTTAGCACCAACCGCCTCTAAATCAATCGATTTTACGCCTTCGGGGGCGATTTGCCATGCCGCTTTATTACCGCATAGTTCCATAGCATATCCATCGCTCATTGGACTCCCTCACAGATTCCCAGGACGTTTTGGGGGTTTTTCGGCGCTCGTTGGAGGGCCGCTTGGAGGGCCTGCGGGTGGGCCGGATGGTGGCCCGCTTGGAGGGCCCGCGGGTGGACCGGATGGAGGGCCTGCGGGTGGACCGGATGGAGGGCCTGTGGGTGGACCGGATGGAGGACCTGTGGGTGGACCGCTTGGAGGGCCAGAGGGTGGGCCGGATGGTGGCCCGCTTGGAGGGCCCGCGGGTGGACTGCTTTGGGGGCCAGTTGGGTTTGAAGATGGTAGAGCAGGGGGCTTCGGCCCGGTTTTCATGGCCGGTGGCGCAGGCGCAGGCGCTGCTTCCGGCGCTGCGATGGGTTCTGGCTCAGGTGCCGTTTCGGTAACGGAAGGAGGGAGCGTGAGGGCGAGAAGGTCGATGGGTTCGTCTTCGGCCACAACGGTTGGTGCTGGTGTTGGCGAAAGTGGTGCGAGCAACGGGTCGGGGTTGCCGAGTGGAGCGCTCAATGGATCAAGTGCTGAGGGCGTTGGCTTCGAGGATGCCCAAGGTGGCTTTCTTGGACCTTCTTCATCGGATTCTTTTTTCGATGAGCCGCGTTTGACTTTTGTCGCCCCACCTGCGGCGTTCTCACCCTGATAGGAGGTCATAACAATCGTTGAGGCATCGATCAATTCTTTTTCTTGCACCTGTCCAAATGAATCGAGGTTGGCATCAAACGCACCGCTGAACAAACTTGAACCGATGGCGTTTCCAAACGACCTTCCTTCTTCGGCTTCGTAACTGAAGTCCGCTTCATACGGGCCAAGTGACATGTTTTGGCCGCTGCCGGATAATGTGTACGTCCATGTTCCTGTGTCGAGTGGAAACTCGAAGCTGAAGGTTCGAGTCAGCCCTGGACCGAGGGATGTAATGGCTGTGAGCGCCTCGATTTTTTGTCCGCTGCTCGTTGTGATGTAGGCAGAGAGGCCGCCAATAGGGATCGCCGCCTCATTGGTCATGTCAATCGTGACAAACAAGACGTCTTCATCATCGTCGTCAATTTCCATCTTGACCGATGTGAGCCGCCCTTCAAGCGAAGCGGTTCTTGCGTTGTGTTCGTCGCTCATGTGCTCACCTGACTGCCACTCAACGAAGTCCTACTTCAATTCAACGCAACCGGAGGCGTGTTTCAGAAGGCAACGACCAGTCAACGGCTGCCACGGTGTGGTGGGCCTGATCGATTGAAGTGCGGTATTCGCTCTCTTTGGACCGGCCGCGCATCACGTCGCGTAGACCAAACCACAATGGCCCCGCAATTGGAATCAAGTAGACCATTTTACCCACGGCTCTCGGTCCCCAATGGTGGTCTTCAAGCGGCGTCCCATTATCGTGGACAATGGCAATTCGGAAGCCACGCTGTCCAAGAGAACGGCCAATGACTCTGCCGGTCCACTTGAAGTAAAGATAGATTGCAGAAAGAAGGACGAACCAATTTACCAAAAAGAAGGCGATCGATTTTCCGCCTTGGGTGAGCAAGGTGACGTTCATCAAACTGGCCATCAACACGCCCCTGGTAATGAATTCGAGGACGACTGAAAGGAGGACTATATCGAGCATGTACGCTGCGACGCGCTTCCAAATAGGTGCGATCAGCATGCCTTCTGGAGCCGATGCGAGCACGGCCTGAGCGAGTGTTCCGCCGCCTTGGTACAAATTAACGGGGCTGTCGGCCATGGAACTCCGTGGAAACTGTCCTTTGTCAACTATTGGCTATCGAACTCAGCCATGCGTCACGTGCCAAGCAAATAATCCGCGCTCTTCCGCCCAATCCAACCATGCCCGCCATGTGCCGTCCTGACGCAGCGTTTTGGGGTGACCAAGAACGATTAAACCACGGCGAGCACGTGTGATGGCGACGTTTAGACGACGCTGATCGCGCAAAAACCCGACTTCGCCTTGATCGTTTGCCCGCACCGCTGAAAACACAATAATTTCTTTTTCACGTCCTTGGTAGCCATCGACGCTCTTGATCTCTAGCCCTGCGAAGGGGCCGTGTTCCTCGCGCCCGCCTGCTTGTTCAAACAAGTCGTTCAGCAAGCTAACTTGGCCCCTGTATGGTGTGATCACACCGATGTCAGCGGGTGTTAAATCGCCCGCTGAAAGCAGACCAGTGACGATTGAAAGTACCTTCGCTGCTTCGTCGAGGTTGGATTTACTGCTCCCTTCATCGTCGACAATTTCTGATCCTTCAACCGGGACAAAGGCGACTGGGTGGTCCCAATCGGGCCATAAGAAGCCTGCAGCAGGTGGGCGTTCAGCAGGCGTGCATCCATCATCAAGCCGGTCGTCATAAAACCGAGCACTCGGGTATTCTCGAATGGTTGGGTGCATGCGGTATTGGGTGGTGAGCATGTGAGTGTCCACGCCACATTCAGTCAACCGTTCAAACAAGGATTGGCCCAAACCACCAGCTTGGGCTGCTTTGCTGATCACCGTCGGTGGAAGTTGCTTGTGATCGCCCACAAGAACGAGTTGGCGGCAACCGCGAGTGATCGGGACAAGTGCACTTGGTTCACTGGCCTGTGTCGCTTCATCCATGAGCACGACGGGGAACCGGCGGTCCCTCAACAGGTTGTGCCCGACGCCAATCGTAGTGGCACAGATGACTTCAGCACCATCCAATACTGAAGAGATCATGTTCGATTCAATGTTGCGCATCTCTTTAAAATTCTGATTGACTTCACGGTGAGCCATGCCCTTTTCCTTGCCCCTCAAACCACCGAGGGTTTTGCGCAATTCAGCGTTTTGCTCGCGAACAAACGTCAGTTCTTCCTGCAATGGGTGACGTTCGATTTGGGCATCGAGGGTTGCTTGACGGAGGTGTTCTCGAACCTTGACAGGGCGGCCGATCCGTACCGCTTTGACGCCCAACTCAAGCAACCCCTCAAGCAAATTGTCAACCGCTACATTCGATTCAGCGGTTGCCAACACTGGGCCGCGACCTAACGTGACGAAGGTGGACAACAAATGGACCGCAGTGTGAGTTTTTCCCGTTCCCGGTGGGCCTTGGATGAGCGTCAGGCGGCGCTCGATTGCTGATTCAACGGCTTGACGTTGAGAGTCGTTGAGGGTCATTTTGTCGATCCCGAGGGGCCCTCGTCTCTTTTGGCCGTGTATCTCAGGTGGACGAGCGGCAGAGGTCGCCATGTCGTGCAGCGAGCCCAATAGCAAATCACGTAGAACCGTGCCGCCTTCTCCTTCACTGGAGTGGAAAGTGGATAATGCTTCATGCATGCGATCATGAGCAACCCTATTGGCACCTCGATCAAGGCGCCATGTTCCCTTTTTCAGGTCCTTTGGTTTTTCAGCCACAACGATGCGGATACGAGTTGGTCCGCGGTCGAGGACGATTCCTTCGATCACTTTCTCGCCCCATGGGCGGGCTCGTGAAATCAAGACGATGTCTCCGTGGCCAAACCGATGACTTGGTAGGCGTGAGCCTTGGCGGTTTTCAAACACCACGATGGGTTCCCCGAAGAACCGCCCCTGCCCGCGACCATTCAAATCGAAGAGGGCGAGGCCTGCAGCGAGCAAGCGTTGCTTTGACCAGCTTTTCCATCGCTCTTCGACCATCTCGGTTTCATCGTCAAGTTCGCGCCTGATCAACGCAGCAAAGCGGGTGAAGTGTTCTTGCCCTCGTGGCCATTTGAGTGGCATTTCGCCAGCGATGTCCCTGTCGGCTTTCTTTTGAGCAGCGCTGCTGTTCATACGACGAACATTGCCTCGCTCCTCCATGCTTCGTGGAGTCCGGTCCACCCCATCAGCGTATGCCTCTTGCAATGATGCTGAACGCGCCCGTGAAACCCATTCACTTAAACCGGAAATGTTGGACGAAGCATTTGGGGTCAGAGCATGTTTCGAAGGAAGAAACGAGATTCGGCGGATGGCGACCACTGCCCCTATTGTGAATTTGTTAACCTCAAAGGGGCCGAACAATGCGTTCAGTGCTATTACGTCATGAACAAAGCAGCCCGCAATCAGCCAATGGCAGCACCTTCTTCCACAGACAGTGAGTTGATGGCGACATTGATGAGCGAAGAAGCACCAGATCAAGAGGAAGACATCGCAGTTGAAGCGGTGCTCTCGATGGGTGAAGTCACTGTTGAAATCGAACAGGGTCAATTGCCAGATGAGGGGGAAAATGACAGTTTTGGATTCATCAAAGCCGGCAATCCCACCCTCTCTGAAACCATCGAATACGAGTCTCCAACAACCACTGAACTTGATGTAAGTGATGCTCCAAGCGCACCTGTCAACTTCGTGATCGAAGCATATGATCCGATGGCAGAAGTAACCGACCCTGTCCCCACTGGAGTTGGAAATTTGTACTCTCCGATGACCAAGACAGCGGGCAACGATGACCTCAAAGGCAGCGTTGGACCTGAACCAAACACGGTCCCGATGACACCGGATTTGCCCGATCTACCCGGTGAAGCTGTTGCTGCAACGCCAAATTTGCCCGTGGCTCAAGCCATTTCGGCTGCAGTTCAGCCACCTGCGGTCCCTCTGCCTGAAACCAAGACAATCGTGGCCCTACCTCCAGTCACACCAGAGGTACCCGATGCCCTTGCTGTGCAACCAGTTGTCCAAACCCCCTCGTTGCCGTTTGATACTGTCGCTGCAACACCCGACGTGCCAACTGACGCTCCGAGCACACCGGAATTGCCCGAGATTGTTGAAAGCCAACCTGTTGTTGTAGTACCTGAACCTCAGCATAACAACCGAATTTGGCCCTGGCCGGCTAAAGAACCATGGGATCCTCGACAAGTTTACCGAGAAGTGGTGGCTGTTTTGGAAGCAATTAAGACGGGAAAACTCGTCGATGCAGCGAAAACGCTTGATCTCCTGGGTCCTCATTTGGAAGACAACCTCGACATGCTGCTCCATATTGGCGCTGCTATGCGGCAACTTGGCCGAGAAGAGCACCTCCAGTGGACGCTTTCGATGGCGCAGCACGTGCATCCAAACGATGAACATGTGACCGCTGCCGTCGCTCAACTCGGCAAAGGGGCATGAGCGATGACACCAGAACTTGATCTCGACCGTGGTTTCATGCTCAAACCGGTCAGTAAATCGATTCTTCCTGCTCTTTTTGAAGCCTATAACGAAGACCCAACTGCTGCTCAAACCGCTCTTCCATGGCTTGATGCTTCGTTCAATGTTCAAGGCCAATTGAGCGACATGTTGTTTGATGTTGAAAGCCAAGCAGGAGCGGACCGCCTTCACTTTTGGTGGGTGTGCAAAGAAGACAACAACGCCTTTGTTGGGCTTGTCGGCCTGGGTGATGAACTGCAATTGGTTGGCTCATCGTACAACCTCGGGTACTGGGTGCGCCCTTCGTTCCAGCGACAGGGCATCGCCATCATGTCAGCCAATCGGATCTTCTCGTGGCTCGAAGAACGGGCACGTGCTCAAGAAGAATTCCACCGTATCGAGATCACCGTCCACCCTCACAACACCGCCGGATTGGCAACAGCCACACGTATTTGTGAAGCCTGGCAAGGTGAAACCATCGAAGAATTCATCGGGATTGAAATCGGTGAACGCACGGTACCTCACCGGCTTCACATCATCGATTTACCCCGAGGTGGAAGCGCGTGAAACGAACATGGCTAACCGTCGACTTTGACGATCACCGGCATGTTCCGAGCGCCCAAGGCCACCCCACACGAAGCACCAAACCCGTCCTAAGCACCACGCTTTCAGAACCTTACATGGTTGGCCTGAAAGGTTTCGAACGCTGGCTGTCATCACACCAGCAGCCAGTGACCCTGTTCATTATTGCCGATTTGTTCACCGATGTGACGTTCAAGGGCTGGCTTGACAATGCTTTGGAAGCCTTTGGCGACCGACTCACCGTTGGTTGCCACGGACTGACCCATCGCTCATGGTCGGCCTGGCCAGAAGACAGGGATGGATTTTCTAAAGCACTGGGTCAGGCGACTGAAATTCTTCAACATGCTTGCGGCGATCGCTTCCGCCCGTGGTTTAGGGCACCAGCAGGCTACATCGCCCCTTGGATGGCAGACGTTCTGGCGGAACAAAAGTACACCGTTGATTCCTCGGTCAATCCGTCATGGCTGGTTCAAAAGAAAGCAGGCAAGGGGAACTCTTGGTCTGATGTCACCAGGGCCATGAGCAAGGCTGGCGTCGTCGAACGCGCCTGGGCTACTCGACTCACATTGCCAGTCAATGGGCCAGCATTGAGCTTGTTCCCCCTCTGGCTCATCGCCAAAGGGGCATGGAAGAAAACCCCGGCTTTGCTTTCGGTTTCAACGCTCGATGAAGCCGTTGAAGACCCCGATGTGGACCTGGCAACCTTGTATTGGCACGTGCTCGATCACGGCCGAAACAACGGATCATGGGCGCCACCGCTGCCAGCCTTGGCCTGATGATTCAACGAAAAGGCACGCTGCTCACCCATTGATTTGTCAACACTCAGGCAATGGGTAGCGGGTACCCCCTCTGGTTCTAATTTTCGTGAAAGGCCCACGGACATAGCCTAACCAATACTTCTCGAATGGGTGGGCTCACGTCAACAGCAGCCATCTTCGCGCATTGGAGCGCTGATCAGGGACACCTTGTCGACGTTCGGAATGTTTTGCAACTGCTCGATGACCCCTCGGTAGTGCGCAGCCGTTCCGATGGCATGCATGACGTCCACGCACGTGTGGCTGTGCGGCAAGCAGCTGTGGGTGTAGGACGAGATTTCAAGTTTGTTGGAATGGCGAATCTCCATCAACTTGTGCTCAATCCCATGTTGATAGTAAATGACGAGGTGGCCTTCAACGATCTCTTCATCCTTCATGGTGGCTATTTCGCCCCGTTGTTGCACTTCCGAATAATGAATGGCAGCATCCCTCAGAAATTTACTTCGGTTTTGGTACCCTGACTTCTCAATCAAGCCGTCGAGGCCTTCTGCGAAGTTTTTGTCAGCACTAAAGGAAATGATTTGGCTCATAGGTGCGGGTTTGCACCCTCACTAATAATAATTCCCAATAAGCAAATTATTAGCATCTACTAAATAGATAATAGCAAACGCCCCGCCATGAACAAGCAAAGCACACGCGCACTTTTGGTCAGCCTGATTATGATTCTCTCAAGCCTCGCAGGTTGCGTTGGCGATGAAGAAATTAAGGCCATTGAAGAGGTGACTGACGCCCTGAATGACGGAAACAACACCACCCTTGGCAACTTAGGAACCGTCATGGTTTCAACATACCACATTGGGGAACTCGTGAAAGGAATTGCCGGCGAACACGTCGACATGGAATACATGAGCCTTGACAACATTCCCGCCCACGATTATGAACCATCTGCCTCGGATCTCATTCGACTCCAAAATGCTGACGTCTTCTTCTATCACGGACTCGGCCTCGAGCCCTGGGTCGATGAAACCCTTGATGCACTCGGCAGCGATGCACCAACCTCCATCCAAGTCCACACCATGCCAGACGGTGAAGAAACCATAGACTACGAATCGTTCCTCATTAGCAATTTGTGCGAAACTCTTTCTGAAGGCCCGTACGAAGCCGTAGAGCTTGTTGACGAAGAAGAACACGCTGACGATGTTGAAATTCACGCTGAATTCACAGCACACAACATCACGTTCCCCCATGACGAACATGGTGGAGAGGATGACCATGCTGATGAAGAGGATGAACACTCCGAAGAGGAAGGCGACCACGATGAACATTCAGAAGAAGGTCACGAAGGTCACAACCACGCTGAAGCCGAAGAAACGATTCTCAGCCCCGTTGGATGCCCTGCTGACACAATGATTTCCATCTTCCACCTTGAAGAAGGCGAATATGTCATCGAATTTGATGCAGACCACCCAGAAGACTTCACAATGGCTGTTCTCAAGATGCTTGGTGGAAACGCACATAACGACCATGGAGATGAACACGGTGACGAACACGGTGACGAACACGGCGTTTGTCACGACATGGACGACCACACCAACAACGACATCGACAACGAAGCAGACTGCGAAGCTGCCGGCTTCATGTGGATGGAAGAAGACGAACACGACGAACACGAAGGCGACTACTGCCATGACACAGCCAATCACAACAACACCAATCACACCACTGAAGAAGAATGTGAAGCTGCTGGACACATGTGGATGGAAGAAGATGGACATGGCGAGCATGAAGATCACTTGACTCCAGAAGAAGCGCTAGAAGAGTTCGATACGAACAACGACAGCCACCTCTCCTGGGACGAATTCTTGGACTCCTTGAATGAAGAGCATGATGATCATGACGAACACGATGAAGAGCACCACAATGTAGCCGTGTTGTTCCCAGACAACCACCTCGAAATGTTCGAAGCAGAGCACGACGCACTGCCAGAAAACGCAACAGGATGGAACCTAACAACCTCTGCTTTGATGGGCGACGGAAACCTCACGCTCAATTTCTCCGTCCACCCAACATACGGCACGAATCTACTGGGCATCAACGGAACAGACGCTCCGGATGACTATTCCTGGTATTGGCAACTTATGCTATGGAATGAATCCACAAACGACTCTGGATGGGAAGTCAGCAACCTCGGTATCGACTCAGTGATGATTCCTGAGACAACTGAACACATCGCTTGGATGGCCAACTCCTCCAACATGTCACTCTTGCCCGACCTATCCATGATGGAAGACGATCATGACGAACACGGCGACGATCATGACGAACACGGCGACGATCATGACGAACACGGCGACGAACATGACGACCACGGCGACGAACCTACCGAAATGGAACTCATGGAAGCCTTCAACGCCTCCGATGTTGATGGTGACCAAATGTTGAACATCACAGAACTCGGTGAGTTCATCGAAATGATTGAAGAACTTGAAGGCGGCGAAGAGCACCATGCAGGATACGTCACTATTCACATTGAAGCAGAAGGCGACTACGGCTTTGCACTCCCAATGGATGTTGAATTCCACATCCTGATGGGCGAAGACGGTCATGACGACCACGCTGGCCATGACGACCACGCTGACGAAGAAGGCGATGATCACGACGAGCACGGTGATGAAGGGGCACTCGATTACGACCCGCACAGCTGGCTCAGCCCACTTGCTTTCAAGGCACAAGTCAACCTCGTTATGGACGCACTCACCACCACTTTCCCAAGTGGGGAAGAAGTGTTCAAAGCAAACGCAGAGATGTATTCCACACAATTGACTGCACTTCACTTTGAATTTGAAGCCGCCTTCGGTGAAGGCGGGGCTTGTATGGCCGGAGGGCAGCAAAAGACAGTGGCGGCAAACCACAACGCTTACTCTTACATTGCAGTGGAGTATGATATTCAGTTCATTACCGTTCACGGACTCGATCCTGAAGGGGAACCTTCCCCTGAAGACATCGCTAAGGTGATCAACTTCATCAATGAAGAAGGAATAACGGTTCTGTTTGTTGAAGAGTATACCGATCAATCATCTGTGCAAAGCATTGTTGATGAAACCGGCGTATCGATTCAAACCCTTTACACCATGGAAATGGCGCCAAGTGATTCTGATGACACCTACATGACAATGATGGCGAAGAACCTCGAGAACCTCGCCTCTGGTATCGGATGCTGATTGAGGGAAATTCTCTCTCCAATTAAAACCCTGATCTTAAGGAAAGGTGAAGAAGATGCATATGGTTGACACACTCCCTATCCTCTTTGTTGGGACAGTGTTCGTTTCCTTTTTCGGATACCTTTTGTTCGACTCCTTCTGGGGAAGAAACTCAGGTCATGATGAATCCCTTTGAAGGCATTTCCGGACGTCGTTCAGAAGGAACCTCGAAGAACACCCAAGATGGAAGTGGTTAATATGCAACCTCCAGCGGTCGGTAAAGTGATGACCCACACGTCACCAATCCTGAAAATTAAGGATTTGTCTGTCAGCAGGGGTGGCAAGGTGGTCCTCTACGAAGTCGACCTGACCGTTCGAAAAGGTGAGTTCATCGGCTTAGTTGGACCCAACGGCAGCGGGAAATCAACCCTCCTGCTTGCGATCCTCGGTGTTTTGAAGCCGCAGAACGGTACGATTGATCTCTACGGCCACAAACCAATGTCGAGGAACACACACGGCAGAATTGGCTGGGTGTCTCAGGCTGCTGCAGTCATGCCGAAGAACGTTCGAATCACGGTCCGAGAACTCATTCGATTGGGAACATTGAACTCGAAAAACATGTTCTTCCGAAGAAAGAGTATTCATCGAGAAAAGGTCAATGCAGCCATTAAAATGGTTGGTTTGGAAGATGTTGCCGATAATGACATTGCGCGCCTTTCAGGCGGGCAGCGACAGCGGGCCGTCATTGGTCGGGCTTTGGCTTCCAGTGCTGAATTCATCTTACTCGATGAACCACTTGTAGGCATTGACCGCGAAGCTCGAAACTCGTTGTTGAAGTTACTTGACAAACTTTGCCATGATGAGGACAAAACAATCCTGATGGTCTCTCACGATCTTGCTGCAATACGTCAAACGGCGCACCGTATGATTTACCTTGAAGAATCGATACGGTTTGACGGGGTGACTGAGGACTTCCCCGACCTTACAACACTGGCAGGTCTCCGTGGTATTGAGCCAGTCCACGGCCATGCGCATGACAAAAAAGAATTCACCCTCGTCGTGAACGGGCCCGATGAGACGCCCAAAACCAACATGGAGGAAGAATAATGGGAATTGGTAGCATTGTACTTGATTTGGCATCTCCGGTTCTCGAATTTATTGCACCGATGGCACCAGGCGAAATCTTTCCATATTTTTTCACCATGGAAATGTTTCAGCGCGCTCTGGTTGCAGCGATTTTAGTCACGGTGGTTGCAGGCGTGCTCGGGTCATTTTTGCTGGTTCGAAACCTCGCCCTCATGGGCGACGGTTTAGCTCACGTCTCGTTTGGTGGCGTAGCGGTAGGCGTCGTTCTAGGCGCTTCATCCCCGCTGTGGTACGCTCTTCTCTTCAGCGTGGTTTCTGCAATCTTAATTCACGAAATGCAAACGAGAGAACTGCTCACAGGTGATGCTTCTATTGCCATTTTCTTAACTGGAATGCTCGCATTAGGCCTGGTCGTTTTGCGTGTGTTTGGTGGAGGGATCACCAGCGATATCGAGGGGTACCTCTTCGGAAGTTTACTTCTGATCGATAAACAAAGTCTGGATCTGATTGCAGCCATCACGATCTTATCGTTAATTTCACTCATGATGCTCTATTCTGGATTGCTTTCAACCACCATTGATCCTCTTGCTGCACGCGTTCAAGGTCTGCCAGTGCGGGCGATTGGACTCGTGTTCAGCATCATCACCGCCGCCGTGGTTGTGAGCATGGTTCAGGTGATTGGAGCCTTGCTTGTCACGGCGTTGTTGGTGACCCCAGCGGCGACTGGGCAGTTGGTCGGACGCAGTTTCCGGTCCTGCCTCATCTGGACTCAGTTTTTCGGAATCAGTGCGGTCCTTCTTGGCCTCTATTTGTCAGCCGAGCACGATTCTGGAAGCGGAGCAATGATTGCTTTGGTTGCTGCTACAATTTTCGCAGTGGTTGCCATTTTGCAAGTCACTTGGAAAACCGTGATTCGACGCGCCGACAATTGGAACTGATGGCAGCAGGTCGATGCCACTCTGAGGCGCCCGCGTAGGTACAGATGAGCACCAAGGTGTGCAGCATCAGAGTACCCACCGCTTAGAGAGGTAAGCAGAATTATTAACAATATGATGATACTCGAATAGGCGATAGCAATGGATTCTACTCGTCAAGATTTGCGATTAACAACAATCGTTGTGACTTCCGTGTGTATCATTGCCTTTTTGATGGTTCGTGCTGTTGGAAATAATTCAGTCATTTTGAATGGATCCTCTGCCGTACTCTATTGTGCAGTGGTTTGTATCGGTATACAATGGGTCGCATGGATACCTGCATCGATCGGAAAAACTGAACGCTTCTATGATTTAACGGGTGGCTTAACCTACCTCACAGTAGTAGGATTCAGCCTTTGGGCAGGATCACAGTCCGAACCTCCAAGTGTGAGAGAATTAATGGTCAGTTTACTTGTTGTCATCTGGTCTTTGCGTCTGTCCAGTTTTCTTTATTTTCGTATTCATCGAACGGGAAAAGATGGACGCTTTGATCAACTCAAAACATCGCCGATCCGATTTCTTGTACCATGGACCCTTCAAGGGCTGTGGGTGTTCCTAACAATGATTGTAGTTATTGTCATCAATACTCAAGCAGATACAGCACCAGCATTAGGGATATGGGACGGTGTGGGGGTGTCAATATGGATGCTTGGATTTGGTATTGAAGCCATAGCAGATCGCCAAAAAACAGCATTCAATACAGAATCGAAGAATCAGGGCAAATGGATCGACAGTGGTTTGTGGTCTTACGCTCGGCATCCGAACTACTTAGGAGAAATTCTTCTATGGACTGGAATCGCCTTCTTTGGAATCTCTTGCTTTACAGGTCTAGAAAGAGTGGCTTGGGTATCACCCATATTCATTTATCTTCTCTTAACGAAAGTCAGTGGAATTCCCATACTCGATAAACGAGGGTTAGAAAAGTGGGGAGATGATCCAGAATATCAAAAATATCGAGATCGCACTCCCGCTCTTTTCCCTCGATTAAATAAAAAATCATAAGTTCTAGAACGTGTTTGAATTGGGCAATATATTTTGCTATTTCTCACAAGGTTGAACGCATGGGCCCTCTCCGTTTAGAATGAATCATTGAGTCGCCTATCGAAGAACGCAGTGGAAGACCTTTCACATTCAAGAACCGTTTCAATGGGTATTCAGATTGACCCTCACAAAATATCATATTTGGTTATTCGATTTCGCATGCATGCGGGAAATATGGCATTTTCTAAAGAATTTAACGGATAATATCATTGTCGGGGACAGAGTTAAGTAAATTAATAATCAGGGGAACCCATGAACAAAATAGTAATTGGAATACTTTTGGCCACCACAATGCTCCTTGCGGGCTGTACTGAAGGAATGACTGGATTTGATGCATCGATCAACGTGACATCAACCTCATCTGCAGATGAAGGAGATAGCTTGTGTGGCTATGGAGACGATGAGGAATGCCATAGCGTAGTGGTAGAATTGACGAACAATGGAGAGGAGTCAGTATCTACAAATATGTATTATTGGGAAGCTCAAGCATCATCAGGTGGAGTGTTTACTGCACCTATGGTTGACGGGCCAGACGCTTGTGCTACTGGATCAACCTGTACATTGACTCTAAATTTCGATGTCACGAATGGTGACAAACTAACAAAGTTGATTTGGGATGATATTTTCAACACCATGGAAACAGAAATTCCTAGTTATTGATTTAGATCAAAACTAAAATTTGGCCCACTGATGGCTCTTTCAAATTCAAGAACCGTTTCAATGGACATACAGGGGGGAGCCCTTGCATATGTTTGACTACAAGTTGGCACCGCAGTTCATGCAGTGCTTGCCTTGTGAAGGCGTCGACTCGCCGCACGTATTGCAGGTAATGTAGGCGTGAAGTTCGAGGACGGCCTTTTGCTTGATCATTACCCCGGCGACCCAGGCATAGGCCACGGTCAGCAGCACGAACAGGCCAACGACGGTAAAGGTGCCAAGAGAGAGAAACTGGACACTTAGGGCAAAGGCGAGGAAAACACCGGCAGTAAATGCATAGACTGGCCATTCCAAGCGCATATTGGGCGCTTCGACTGCATGTATTTGATTTGTATTCAGAAATGTGCCAGTTTCGTGTCGATATCGGTCGCGATACAAACGATCCGCTGCAACCCCTTACAACCTATTTCCAGAGTTGCATGGGTAATGGGTGACCTCTTGTAACTGATCCGAATTGATTGGTTGATGGTTCAAACAGGACGATTTTTTCATGCCTCTGCCCCCATAATCCCCATCAATTCCGCCACTCCAAATGAACTGCCGGAGCTAAAAACTTTGAACAGGATGAAGAGGATGACAGCACCAATCACAACAGGGTAAAGAAAACGGCTGACGAGGGCATAACCAAGTTTCGCAAGACGGGTACGTAAGGCATCATCAGGAGAAGGTGCTTCATGATCCATGCTTGAAGCCCACTATTGCTTTATGTAAATGTAACCCGCCGTATTAAGATCATTCAATGATTTCGAGAAGGGCCCCCTTCCGAATGCCCCCGTTTGAAAGGGTAGGCAGTGTACTGGGGGACTGAACACCCATTGTACTCCCCCATAATGTCTTGAGGGATTTGCAAGAACCCTTGCGATTTTACGGAAATGATATGTCGGTTCTCTGTATCAACCCATGAGATACCGTGTGAACTTTCGATTACAGAGGTCTCTACATCAGAACCTGCTTATCGACGATCACGTTCA
>MEHZ011560141.1_pt1 | contig 17060 bp, 15 predicted proteins | sample 897221 | NCBI WGS metagenome assembly MEHZ01 (sample SAMN05514161, study PRJNA337945) | marine metagenome | isolation source: marine surface water | place: Arctic Ocean | collected 2007-12-13
TGACGCTTCCGCTCATGGCAATCGGCGCCATTGGTGCGATCGGGGTTGCCACCCATTGGACAGGCCCCGAGCATGTTCAGATGTTCGAGGCATTTGCCTCGGGTGACGTGGTTAAGGCCCGCAAGCTGAATGCGATGATGCTGCCCTCGTTTGGGTTCGAGTCGATGCCGGATGCACCGAACCCCGTGCCGACCAAGGCAATGTTGCGCATGCTTGGCCATAACGTGGGTACCGGACGGTCGCCTATGCATATGGAACCACCAGGGCTCGAAGCAGCAGCCCACGCCATTATCGAGGGCTCTGGTCTTGCGATCGAAGCCAGCCTCCCCACTAACTGATCAGGAAAACATCATGACCAACGAGGTAACCATTACCTTCCTCGGAGGCCTTGGAGACATTGGCCGCAATTGTGCAGCCATCGAGACCGACGACGCTCTGCTGATCCTGGACTGCGGTCAGCTTTTCGCGAGCGAAGAGGAACCGGGCGTCGACTCGATCCTGCCCGACATCAACTACCTGTTCGAACGCAAAGACAAGATCATCGGTTGCTTGGTCACACATGGCCACGAGGACCATATTGGCGCCATCGCTCACGTGCTGGAGCGTGGGCTTGAGTTCCCGATCTACGGGTCAGCGTTCACGCTTGGACTGGTCCGGTACCGCTGCGACGAACGCCATGTGATGGGCCGCACCAAGCTGATCGAAGTCGCCGACAACGAGACAGTGCAGATCGGTCCCTTTAGCGTCGAGTTCCTGGCCGTCACTCACTCGGTCCCTGGCGGGTTGATCAGTGCGATCACCACGCCGCAGGGTTTGGTGCTGCACAGCAGCGACTTCAAGCTCGACCCTCATCCAATCGATGGCCGCCGCACGAACCTTCCCCGCATTGGCGCCTTGGCCGAGGACCCTGGCATCCGGCTTCTGCTGGCTGACAGCACGAACAGTGATGCTCCTGGCTCGACCGCGAGCGAGAGCACCATGGGTCCCACTCTGGCCGAGGTCTTCCGTGCGAACCAGGGCCGGCGAGTCATCACGGCCTGTTTCGCTAGTCATATGCACCGGGTGCAACAGATCGTTGACGCTGCGATTGGGGACGGCCGCAAGCTGGCCACGCTCGGGCTGTCGATGCGCAAGAACGTCGCACTCGCCCGTTCCTTGGGATTGCTCAAGGTTCCCGACGCAGCGTTCTTTGATATTGAAGAAATCGGTGATTTCGAGCCAGGCGAGGTGTGCATCATCTCAACCGGCTCACAGGGCGAAGAACGATCGTCGTTGGCGACAGCCGCAGCTGGCACGAGCCGCTGGATAACGATTGGTGATCGCGACACGATCATCCTGAGCTCTCATCCAATCCCCGGCAACGAGGCTCGGGTGTCGAACATGATGAACGATTTGATCCGGCGTGGCGCCGAGGTTGTGCACAGTGGGCTCGTTGACATTCACACGAGCGGCCACGGTAAACGCGATGAGCTCACCACCTTGCATACCGTGGCTAGCCCCGAGTGGTTCGTGCCTGTGCACGGTGAATACCGTCATCTCATTGCTCACAATCAGCTTGCGCAGTCGCTCGGCCTGGCCGAGAACCGCACATTGCTCGCCGAAGATGGCGATCAGGTGGTGTTAGCTGACAGTGGGCTTTCTTTGCGCCACAAGGTCACCCCTGGCGCTCATCAGATGCTGAACGGCCGCTTCCTAGGCCCAGATCGCGGCGTCATTGCCCAACGACGTATTATTGGACAGCAAGGATTCGTGTCCGTGACGGCTGTTGTTAACTTTGGCGAAGCCAAGCAGGTCTGTGATCCGTGGGTCGAATCCCGAGGCTGGCTCGACGGCGACGATGGCGAAGAGATCGTGGCTGAGATCGTCAAGCTGGTCGGCAACGCTATCGACAAAGAACTGGCCAACAAGGACTGGGACCGAGCGTCACTGATGCGTAAGGCCCGCCGCGCCGCTGGCACGTGCGTCAACTCGCGGAGTCAGCGCCGCCCCATGATCATGCCCGTCATCATCGACACCTGACAGTTTCGAATTGGGAAAGAGGGGCGCTCGGGCCTGACCCGAGTGTTCGGTTTGGAGTCTGGGCGCTAACGCCCAGGGTAATTGGCGTCAGACCAGTGATGTGGGCCCTGTTGTCTGTGTTGTTGGTGTTAGTGTTGTTGCTGTTGTGGTAGCAAAGACCGATTCCAAGCAAAAAACTGCGTCAACCCGGGCCAAAAAGCCCGTGGCAGGCAGGCGAACGCCCGCCAAGAAGAGTGGTGCAGCGGCTCGGAAGAAGCCTGTCGCTACCAACAAGAGCCGGAGCCGGGAGAAGTCAGGCAGGACCCGAACAGCAAGGGAAGGCGCGCACACGCCGGGGACACGAGACGTCGTAACCCCAAACGCTGTGCGGGTCCTGCATGGCCATCGCCGCGATATCTGGGGCGTGGTATTCGTCGCCCTAGGGTTGCTGACCGGACTGGGCGTCTATTGGGACGCCGCAGGCCCACTTGGCAATGGGCTTAGCAAGTTCTTTGGTGGCGTTGTGGGGCTGCTCCGTGTGGCGCTTCCTGTGGTCTTCATTGCGGTCGGTGTCGTTCTTATTCGCGGCCATATGCGCCGCCGTTCGCCACGTGGCACAACTGGCGACTTGGGTGAGAACCTCGAGATAGTCGATGACGCCGATCAAGGAACTCGCTTGGCGCTGGGTGGCATGGTCGCCATCATCGCCGCCGCAGGCTTGCTGCATCTCTGGGCAGGCCAACCAGTTTGGAATGATTCTGTCGATGACTTCGCCGATGCCGGCGGCTTCCTTGGCTGGATGATCGGAGCGCCATTGCATGCGGCGTTCTCGAGCATCGGCGCAGCAATTGTTTTGATCGGCCTGTTCATCATCGGCATGGTTGTGATCACCGCCATGTCGGTCGCACTCTGGTGGGGCGCTGGGGCCCGACGTATGGACGCGCTCGGCGGCTCGGTCCAGCGTTTCTGGGGCCATCTCACTGGGATAGAGCCCCGCCACGCCCTCGAGGATGAGGTCTACGCAGGTGATGACATCTTGCTCGAAGATCCGTCGGCCCCGATTATTGTTGGTGGGCAACAGGTAGGCGAATACCGCCGCGGCGAGGCAGCTACGAAGCCCAAGCGTGGCCGCGGCAAGAAGAAGGAAGCCGCCCAGGTAAAGGACACCGGCAGCGATCCAATGCTCGACGCGGATGCATCGGCATCGAGCGCTGGAACCAAGGCCACAAGCTTTAGCGAACATACCGCCGTCGAGACGCCAGCCCAGGCCACTCCAGCCGCCGAAGAAGAGCCGGCCCCGAAGCCAAAGCCACGTAAGAAGCCAAAGATCGTCGTTTCTGACACAGGTCCAGGCGAGCAGACAACCTTGGCATTCGCCCCAAGCGTCGAAGATTCAGCCTGGAAGCTCCCTCCTCTTAACCTACTCAACACCGGTGGCGCCCGGGCAGTCGATCAGGACGCTGTAGCCGAACAAGGCCAACGCCTGGAACGAGCGTTGGCCTCACATGGGGTCGACGCACAGCTGGTCGGGATGGTCGTAGGGCCAACGGTTACTCGCTTCGAGCTCGAACTCGGTGAAGGCGTCAAGGTGGCACGTATCACTAGCCTGAACCGTGACATCGCGTATGCCATGGCATCGGCCGACGTGCGTATTCTTGCTCCGATTCCCGGTCGACAGGCCATTGGGGTCGAGGTTCCAAACGCTGATCGCCAGATTGTTGCCCTCGGCGACCTTCTGCGGTCCAAGGAAGCCGCCCAGGCGACACACCCAATGGAAGTTGCCATAGGCCGCGATATTCAGGGCAAGGCCATGCTTATGAATCTGGCCAAGATGCCTCACTTGTTGATCGCAGGTGCAACTGGTTCCGGCAAGTCGTCAGGCATCAACAGCATCATCACGTCGATCCTTATGCGCTCGACTCCAGCCGACGTTCGCATGATTCTGGTCGACCCCAAAATGGTCGAAATGACGCAGTACGAGCGCGTACCTCATCTGCTGACTCAACCGGTGACTGACCCTCGTAAAGCAGCCAACGCACTCGCCTGGGCCTGCCGTGAGATGGACCGACGATACGAACTGCTTGCAGGGCAGGGTTTCCGCGATATCGCTGGCTTCAATAAGGCCTTCGACGCTGGCCAGTTCGACAAGGAAAACACGGCGATTGAAGAGAACGACGAGGACACGCGGCGCACAATCAGTCGCATGCCGTTCATCCTGATTGTGGTCGACGAACTTGCCGACCTGATGATGGTCGCCGCCCGCGACGTCGAAGACTCGATCTGTCGCATCGCTCAGAAGGCGCGTGCGGTGGGTATCCACCTGATCATCGCCACACAGCGGCCGTCGACAAATGTGATCACCGGCATCATCAAGGCCAACGTGCCAGCGCGCATAGCTTTCTCTGTGTCAAGCCTGACCGACAGCCGGGTGATTCTGGACCAGCCGGGCGCCGAGCGGCTTATCGGCCAGGGCGACATGCTGATGCTTGCGCCGACGTCGAGCGCACCCGACCGAATCCAAGGCTGCTGGGTCGAGGAAGACGAAGTCAAGAAAGTCGTCCAGATGTGGCGCAAGCAAGCCGACGACTTCAGAATCGATGAGTCGGTTAGCGAGGCCGAGATCGTCGAAGGCAGCGCCGCCGCTAACGGTACTGTTGGAACCTCAGGCGGTGGCGGCGGCGCAGGTAGCGACGCCGGCAGTGACGACGAACTGTACATACAGGCCAGGGAACTCGTAGTGAGCTCCCAGCTTGGTTCAACCTCGATGCTGCAACGCAAGCTCAAGGTTGGTTTCGCCCGTGCTGGCCGCCTGATGGACCTGCTCGAAGAGAACGGCATCGTTGGGCCATCGATTGGCTCCAAGGCCCGCGAAGTACTCGTTTCCGAAGGCGAGTAACGCAACCGGACTCTGCCGATTTACGGCGTAGTCCGAACAGGCTTCATTCGCAGAGTCGAGCAACCAATGCGGGGCGATCTATCGACCGGGCCGCGTCGCACATACCGATGTACAACACGACCTGGCCATCACCGTTGGCGGGTGATGTCGCGAGCTGCAGACGCAGAGTCGACGACTGACTCGGATCGATGATCCGTCGGTCGATAATGTCGGCGTTGGGAGTTAGCTGGTGCACCGCGACGGGGCTTACCCGTATTAGACACCGGGCGATACGGCGACCTTTACCGATCTGACGTCGGTCGCTGGTGGAACCTACGGCTAGGAGGTCCGAGCGGTCGATGCCAACGGTAATCGCAACGACAAGAGCACAATCGGCTCAAAGCGCTGGTCCGCAGGCCAACAAGCTCAGCATGACGGTCGCGACGATCTTCTGCTGGCCGAGACAATGGTCAAACACGGCGGTCTGCCCTTGTCGGTCGACGAGCTGCAGAGATCTTCGTGGACGACGAGGCCAACCGGCTGCACTGATCGGGCACGAAGAAAACGGCCTCGACACGTTTGACTGAACTCATTGGTTGCACTCTGGCTTTGCAACTGGCGGCAATGCCTGCGCTCTCGACATGCCTTGTTTGGTTGCGGCGGCTGATGCAACCAAACGGATCCCCCAGGGGCCCGGGCGATCCCAACGTGCTCGCAGGGCAGCCGGACACGCGACCCGGTGACTGATTCGTGGGCACTCTTTGGCTGGTTCGCCTGCTTAACGGAAGCTGCCGTCGCTCGCCAACCAGCGTGGATAGCCTCACGCCTGTGGTTGTTGCACTCTTGTTTCTTGTCGCGGGAATCATCATTCTCACCTTTGCAGCAGACCATTTCGTTGAGGGTGCGGTGTCGGTCGCTGACGTCTTCAACATTTCGCCAGTCGTCGTCGGCGCACTCCTCATCGGATTCGGTACGAGCCTGCCCGAAATGCTCGTCTCGGGTGTCGCTGCGGTTCAAGGCGACACCGATCTTGGCGTTGGCAACGTCGTAGGATCCAATGTCGCGAACCTGACCCTTGTGCTCGGTTTTGCCGCATTAATGGCGGTGATCAGTATCGACCAGGTCACCAGGCGGCGCGAGCTTCCTTTATGCCTCGGCGCCGTGCTGTTGTTCTCTTTGCTGGTGCAGGACGGGCTTCGCCGCTGGGAAGGGGCTCTTCTTGCGGTGGCACTGGTCGCGACGCTGTTATGGCTGCTGCGTAACGCCCATGACCATGATCTCGAATCGTCGGCACAAGAACACGAAGGCAAAGGTGCAATGGCCAGCGGCATTCGCACGCTTCTTGGCCTGATCGGCACCGTGGGCGGCGCCTGGCTTCTGGTCCAGGGCGGCACCGACCTGGCCGACGAGGTTGGACTGACCGGCGGTTTTGTTGGCCTCACGCTTGTGGCCATCGGCACGTCGCTACCCGAAATGGTCACTGCCGTGGTGGCCGCCCGCAAGGGTGAGACCGACCTGATCATCGGCAACCTGTTGGGCTCAAATATCTTCAACAGCCTGGCCGTAGGCGCTGTGCTTGGTTTGGTTGGCCCCGGTCCGCTCGAAGACAACAACCTGGCGGGCCTGGCCACGTACATCATGATCGGTGTCGTCCTTGTTGCCGCCATGTTCTTGTACACCGGCGGGCGAGTCGTGCGCTGGCAGGCTGTCGCCTTGCTCTTGATCTACCTGGTCACCATGCCCTTTACGATCAGCACAACAGCCGACTGTGCAGAAGAGCGAGAAGCACAAGAGTGCGTCGAGGCTGTGGCGCTAGCCTTACCTGGTGGCTGACTCTGCAGGTGTGACTGATTCTCCTATGACGGGGCAAGGTGGCTCGTATTTCATAGAGACACTTGGATGTCCCAAGAATCAGGTCGATAGTGACAAGCTCGAAGGCACCCTGATCGCCGATGGCATGACGGCGGCTGAGTCGGCAGACCAGGCCGATTTGATTGTTGTCAATACGTGTGCCTTCATCGAAGAAGCACGCGAAGAGTCGATCCACACCATCTTGGCATTGGACAATGACCGCGGCGACGGCTCCAAACTGATCGTCACTGGATGTATGGCCGAGCGATACGGCGACGAACTCGCCGAAGCGCTTCCCGAAGCCGATTCGATCGCCGGTTTTGGTGTGCCGGTGACCATTGGCAGCAAGCCAAAGGCGCCGCTTCTGGACCTGTTGCATCTGCCCCGACCCCCATCGCGTTCACCCTGGGCGTATGTGAAGATCGCCGAAGGCTGCGACAGGGCCTGCGGGTTTTGCGCTATCCCCACGTTCCGGGGTCCGCAACGCAGCCGCACGATCGACGACATCTGCCGCGAGGTCGACGAACTCCAGGCGAAAGAGATCGTGTTGGTCGCCCAAGACCTGGCGGCGTTTGGTCGGGACCAGGGCAAGGGTGAGCGTTCGATCGTTCCCTTGATCAAGGCTGTCTCCAAACACACCGACTGGGTGCGGCTGCTGTATCTATACCCGAGCGATCTGAACGACTCGTTGATCGATGCCATTTGCGAAACTGGCGTGCCGTACTTTGATCTTTCGCTGCAGCATGTCTCCAAGCCGCTGATGCGCCGTATGCGTCGCTGGGGTGGGTCCGAGGTCTTCCTCGAGCGCATTGCCGCCATCCGCGGGCGCGAGTCAGAGGCTGCGTTCCGCAGCAATTTCATTGTTGGATATCCCGGCGAAACCGAAGAAGATCATGATGCCCTGCTCGACTTCGTCGAACAAGCTCGACTGGATTGGTGTGGCTTCTTTTCCTACAGCAAGGAAGAGGGCACCTATGCAGCGGACCTGGACGGCCAGGTCGATTCTGGACTGATGGCCGAGCGGCTGGGCGAGCTGCGCGAAATGCAAGATCTAATTACAGAAGAAAAACGTGACGAAATGATCGGCCGGCGGGTCAAAGTACTTGTGGACGAAATTGGAGTTGCGCGCTCGCACCGAGAAGCACCAGAAATCGACGGAATCATTCAGGTTTCTGCCGATCTCGCGGTTGGCGAATTTTCAACGGTGACAATTGCTAATGCCGCTGGGCCTGACCTCTGTGCCGAAGGTGTGAGCGAGGACATGCTCTAATGGCCCAGGTTGTGCGCAGCTACCCGTTGTATGGGTTAGCCACACCAGCAAACTTCATTACAGCGAGCCGTATTGCCCTCACCCCCGTTTTGTGCCTGATGGTGCTCGAGGACTCGTCAACACTGGGCACGTCATGGACGGCGTTCGCTGTCGGCTTACTCATGGCGTTCACCGATTTGATCGATGGCACGGTTGCCCGTGCTACTAATGGCTTCAGTCGCAGTGGGGCCTTTCTCGATCCTCTTGCCGACAAGATCGTGATCCTCGGTGTTGGCTTCACACTGGTTTCGGTCGATCGTCTGGGCTTGGCGCCCATGGTCCTGATTGCAGCCCGAGAAGTCATTATCAGTGCTATGCGCATCAGGTTCGCGATGCGTGGCATCGCCATTCCCGCTCGGCCGTTGGCCAAGTGGAAGGCCACCATCCAGGGCGCTGCCTTGCTGCTGGCCGTCATGCCGGTGCTCAGGGGCAATCAACTTGTGATCGATATCGCGATCTGGGTTGCAGTTGCGCTCACGGTTTTCACCGGTGCCCAGTATCTCGTCGACGGTGAACAAGCCGCCCGCCACCCTTAATTCTCCAAGCGCTCATGCAGAGTCTGGGTCAGTTCAGGCGGCGTTCGATGTCCGTTGCAGGAGCCATAGCTGTCGGCCTAAGCGATCGAAATGCGTGACCAACGGGGTGTGGCTACACGCTCCAACAGAATGCTCACCTGGTGAGCGCCAGCCCTAGCATTTGCCGGGGCGGTGTTTGCGGTGTGGGCCCGATGCAGGCCCGGCTCCAGACCCTCAATGAGCACGAAGTTCTGGCTGTGACTGCGGGGCGAGATATGCGCGAGGGCAGCAGCGGACTAGCCTCGGGCGATGAAATGTGAAGTGATAGCCGTTGGCACTGAGTTGTTGCTGGGTCAGATTGTTGACACCAACTCTTCGTACATCGGTGCAGAGCTAGCGCTGGCTGGCATCGACAGCCATTTCCAAACGAAGGTCGGCGATAACGCTGCCCGGATCAAGGACTCGATCGAGCTTGCGCTCTCCCGCAGCGATGCCGTGATCCTGTGTGGCGGTCTCGGCCCGACCCAGGATGACATCACCCGCAATGTGATTGCCGATGTGATGGGGGTCGAGCTCGAAACCCGCCAGGAGTTGGTCGACAAGATCAGCGCCATGTTCAGCCAACGTGGTCGGGATATGCCACAGAACAATCTGCTGCAAGCCCAGATTCCTGTTGGTGGTGAGCCAATTCCGATTCAACCGGGAACAGCGCCGGGACTGTGCTGCCCGATCGGCGATCAGGTCATCTATGCGGTGCCTGGTGTGCCGTGGGAGATGACGCAGATGATCGACGGCTTCGTATTACCGGACCTGCGTGAACGAGCTGGTATCACCTCTGTCATCGCCAGTCGCGTGCTTCGTACGTGGGGGATGAGCGAGTCAGGGCTGGCCGAAACTCTGCATGAAGAGATCGAACGGCTCGACGAGACGGGCGAGGCCACCATTGCGTTCCTTGCCAGCGGGATAGAAGGGTTGAAGGTCCGCATAACCGCCAAGGCGACAACGCAGGCTGAGGTCGACATGAAACTCGCCGATGAGGAAGCGCGTGTTCGAGCGATCATCGGCGACGAAGCTATTTTCGGGACCGATGACGACACTATGGAAAGCATCGTGATTGATCTGTGTCGCGCCCAGGGATTGAAACTCGCCCTCGCCGAGTCGCTCACTGGTGGTCTGATCGGCCAGCGCATCACGTCGCATCCAGGGGTAAGCGATGTGTTCCAGGGTTCCATCGTGTCCTATGCGGATTCGGTGAAGAACGATGTGCTGGGACTCGACGGAGCTCCGGCCATCAGCGAAGAAGGAGCGACTGCAATGGCCGAGGGTGCTGTCAAAGTGCTCGGCGCCGATTGTTCGGTCGCCGTCACCGGAGTCGCAGGGCCAGCAGAATCTGGCGGCTACAAAGCCGGGACAGTCTTCATGGCGACCCACGTCGACGGTGTCACCGAAGTCTTGATGGTCGAATGGCCATTCGACCGCAAACGGACTCGTGAGTTCACGACCATCACCGTATTGAATCAACTTCGTAAACGGCTGCTCGCTCGCTCGACATGACGTCAGTGTCGGCGAACCATGCCGCGATCGACATTGGCACGAATTCAGTGCATCTGGTGCTGGCCGAGGTTGGCCAAGATGACGAGTTGACCGAGCTCATCATCACCGCAGTGAGTACATCATCGGTAATAACGACCAATTGACGGTTACACCGAGCGCGAAGCCGAGATCATTGCCCAAGCCGCTCGATATCACCGACGTAGCGCACCCAAGAAGTCACATCAGCGCTTCGTCGCCAGCGCGGATGCTGGCCAGGACGCCACGGTCGAAGCGTTGACCGCCAACCACTGTTCGACCCTGTTCGGGTCAATCACGAACCCGAGTGTGACCATCGATTGGGAAAGTCCAAGCTGAGGTAGCAACCATGACTAATGACGTAACGTTCTATGACGAGATTGAGGCGTACTGCTCGACCTTGAGCGTGCCAGCAGGTGGACGTATCGGCGTCCATGTTTCGGCCAAGCAGCCGTACTTTGATGTGCGGGTCGAACGCTGGGGTGCTGAGCGCATCGAAGTCTTTTCCGCGGACCGAATCGCAGGGACGTTCTTTAAACCACCGCCAAACGCTGACGCTAATGGTTGTGACTGGCCGGTGTCGTTCGAGATTGACATCGACCCACAATGGCGCACTGGCTTCTATCTGGTGACACTCACCGCAGCCGGTGCCGCGGTTGGCCGCAACGTCGGCCATGCCGGATTTGTGGTTCACGCACCCAGTGGGCAACGACAAGCAGCGCTTTTGGTCCTGGGCACGAACACGTGGAACGCCTACAACACGTGGGGTGGCGCCAGTCTCTATACCGGCGGCCACCAAGTGTCGTTCCAGCGGCCATGGCCTCGTGGTCTGCTCGATCGGCCCCGGGTTGACCGCGATGATCGCAAGGCCCGGCCTGTGCGCTTTGGTGAAGAGCCCGACGCCGACGGCGAGATCTTTCAGGCCTACCGCATGGAACACGGGTACTCGCCAGCGATTGGTTCGACCGGATGGTTCACCCATGAGCGCCGCTTCGTCGAGTGGGCCGAGACCGCTGGTTATGAGTTTGACTATGCGGTGTCATCAGACTTCGACGCCACGTCTGATCTGCTTGCTGGCTATGACGTGGTGCTCGGCATTGGGCACGACGAGTACTGGACCAAGGCGGGTCGGGACCAGGTTGATCGCCATATCGCAGGCGGCGGTGACTATGTCTCGCTGTCGGGCAACACCATGTTCTGGCAGGTGCGCCTGGTTGACGACGCTGGCGACCCAGCGCTGGACCACATGATCGGCCATAAGTATGGAGGCCATACTGCAGATCCTGTCGTAGGCACCGAAGCAGTCGACGAGATGTCTGGGCTGTGGTGCGACCCGCTAGTTGGGCGGCCCGAGTGGACGACCCTCGGCGCTGGCAGCGTGTTCGGCCTGTACCACCGCTTTGGGCAGGCGACCCCACGTGGTACCGGTGGCTTCACGGTGTTTCGTTATGACCACTGGATGTTCGAAGGCACAGGCTTGCGCTACGGCGACCTGCTGGGTGGTGACCATGGGGTTGTTGGCTACGAGACGATTGGTTGCCCGATCACGCTCGACGAGTATCAGCTTCCAGTGGTGCGCCCCGTCGCCGGCATGCCGACAGATCATGAGATTGTCGGCCTTTCATTATCGAGCAACCTAGGTATGGGCGAGTACCCGAAGTCGATCTCGGCGTTGAACGACCAGGGTGATCTCGAGTTCCTGGCCGAGCGTTATTACGGCGACACCAGCCCCGAGAACCTGGCTAGGGTGCGCCATGGCAATGCCGTGATGGTGGTCTGTCGTCCCCAAGGAACGAGCGGGGGAGAGGTCGTGACCGTCGGTTCCACCGACTGGGTCTTTGGTCTGGCCGATGATCGACTGGTCTCCCAAGTCACCGCCAACATCATGAACCGCTTCTTCTCTGGGCCAGGCGCAGTCGATGGCTGAGCTCGATCTGACGGCCGTTCAACGAGCAGTTATCGCGCTGCGGGCTTGCACCGGCCTGCGGTGTAAGTCGCACGTGAGCAGCGTGGTTTGTGATTAATCATGGCGGATCTGATGGTGTTATCGAATGCGATAACACCGTGATAGCGTGGATATATGGACTGTGGCACGCTCATTCGAACCCAACGGGCACGCTCGGAGCTGTCGCAGCGTGAGCTAGCGAAACGCGCAGCCACATCGGCAGCAGCAATCTGCCTCTATGAGACGGGGCAACGGATCCCTCGGGTGGACACCTTGGCCCGGATCCTCAGCGCTACCGGGGCAACGTTGGTGATCGATGTATTTCCCGATGCCGAATTAGACCAAGCTGCCAATGGCGGGGTTCTCCTGCAAGTGCTCGATCTTTCAGAGCACTTGCCGTCGCGGCGGCAAGGCGAGCTTGACGCTCCGGTGTTTGCCGAAATCGCCAGGTGAGGACCACGCCGCGAACACTTGCTGAGAAGATTGTTTCGCTGCACCGGTCGTTCAACGACACAGGTCTAACGCATGCCTTCGGCGGCGCCTTCGCCCTCGCGTATTGCACAAAGGAGCCGCGAGCGACGCGCGATATTGATGTCAACGTGTTCGTCTCGCCCAGCAAGATCGACACGGTGCGTGCCGGTTTGCCAGGCGGCGTGGAGATGACAGAGAAGAATCGCCGCGAGCTGTCACGGGATGGGCAGAGCCGGCTGTGGTGGGGCGACACGCCCGTCGATATCTTCTTATCGAACCATTCGTTCCACGACCAAGTCAAAGAGAATCGACGGTTTGTCTCGTTCGCCGAGATCAGCGATCTCCCTGTGCTTGCATGCAGCGATCTGGCGATCTTCAAGGCCTTCTTCGGCCGACCGAAGGACGCGATCGACATTGCAGCGATGGTCGGGGCTAAGGCCGTGGATCTTCACCAACTCGACCGCGACGTTGCGGTTCTGCTCGGCGACACCGAGCAACGAGCTGAGTTCTTTACGCTCGTCCGGTCCGCAGTCCCAGACTACGAGAAGTGATGACCATGGGTAGTGTCCTGGTGGCGGCTACGCAGCAGGCCACTCAGCAAGACCCGGAAGAGGGCGGCGCCCAGGCGAAGGGCGTAGTGCCCAAGCTAGTGAGCAGAAGAAGGCTTTTGATTTTGAGAGTCTGGATGATTCTCATGGTTTCCTGTCCTGTTCAAGGGGCGGTTCGTAGCGCGTAGATAGAGATGCCCGGCGACCGTCTCGGACCTGGTGCTGCACGAGGACGACACTGTTGATATTCGTGGTCCGCCAGAGCCGGACTTCAGGCGTGCTGATGGCGCTCAGCGGGCGTGCAGCGGGTCTTCTGATCGGTCGGCGCTTATGGCGCGTATCGCGGCCGAATGCTGTTCTTCAAAGACGTATCAGAAAGCGAGGTGTCAGCTTTCGTCAGTGGAGCGACCGGTCGCCTGGGCACCGATGCTGCGACTGTCGTTCTGGCTGGCGCCGAGTGGCCTGATTGTGCCGGTGTTCGAGCAGATTGTGAGCGTGTTCGCGAGTAGAACGAGCCCTTGTCGGGAAGCAACGGTGGCTTGTGTTGGTGAGCCCACAGCGGTGCTTCGACGCGGGTTCCTAAGCGATCGATGGCAGGCTGGAGTAATGAACGTTGGATTTCTGCATCCGGGGCTTATGGGCGAGACATTGGCCAAGAACTGTTCGACAACGAAGTTGTGGGCGAGCGCCGGGCGAAGCGACCAGACCCGTACTCGGGCTGAGTCACGTGGCATGACCGACGTCGGCGCGCTCGCCGAGATGGTCGACAAGGCAGATGCCATCGTGTCGATCTGTCCTCCAGGCGCTGCCGCCGAGTTGGCGTCAGCGGTTGCAGAAGCCGGGTTCCAGGGTCTGTACATCGACGCAAATGCAATCAGTCCTGCGACGGCTCGAGCTATCGCCGAGCGCTTCGAGCACTTCGTCGACGGTTCGGTCATCGGGCCTCCCGCTCATAAGCGAGGCACAACTCGGCTGTATCTGAGCGGGTCCAGAGCCGCCGAAGTCGCCGCCTGGTACGACGGGAGCGCACTCGACGCTCGGGTGATCGGCGAAGAGCAGGGCGCGGCCTCTGCTCTGAAGATGGCATATGCAAGCTGGACCAAGATTGGTTCCGCTATGAACCTGGCTATCCGGGCGCTCGCTCAGGCCGAAGGCGTCGACGCTGCGCTCGTGGACGAATGGAACATTTCGCAACCAGGCATGGTCGACCGTTCAGAGCTTGTCGCAGCAGCCGTATCGCCAAAGGCGTGGCGCTTTACCGGTGAGATGGAACAGATCGCAGCGTCCTTCTCGGCCGCAGGGCTTCCCGCCGGCTTCGCCGAGGCAGCGCATGAGATCTACAAGCGGATGGCCGACTTCAAGGGCGCCGATCAGGTCACGCTCGATCAGGCAGTCGCCACACTCAACAAGACGGGCGAGTAAACCGCTACGGGACACTAGCGTGGCTCGATGATCGATCTCAGCGCCAAGACCATCCTCGTGACTGGCGCATCCCGAGGCATCGGTGCTGCGACCACGACGGCTCTCGATGCTGCTGGCGCTCGTGTTGTGATGACTTATAGCCGAAGTGCTGCTCAGGCCGAAGCTGTTGCCGCTGCTTGTAGTAACGACCCCGTGCTGGTTCGTGCTGACCTTGCCCAACCGGGTGCAGCCTCTGATCTGTTCGATCAGGTGATTGCCGCAGTTGGGTCAATCGACGTGGTCGTGAACAACGCAGGCATTGCACCCGAAGCTGGCATTGACAGCAGCGACCAGGAGTGGGCCGAGGCCTGGCACACCACCATGCAGGTCAATCTATTCTCGTTGGCCGACATCTGTCGCAAGGCCATCACACACTTCGTCCCCAAGGGCGAGGGCACCATCATCAACATCGCTAGTCGCGCTGCGATCCGCGGCGACGAGCCGAACATGATGCACTATGCCGCATCCAAAGGTGCTGTAGTGGCGCTGACCCGGTCAATAGCGCGGGGTTATGGCAAGGATGGCATCGTCGCCCACACCGTGAATCCGGGCTGGGTGTCAACCGAGATGGCCGAGGGTTTCTTCGCGGCCAACCCTGATGCGCTCGATGGCTTCCCGCTGGGCGAAGCCGTACCGCCATCTGAGGTCGCAAACACCGTTGCCTTCCTGGCATCGGGACTTGCTCGTCACCTGACTGGATCGACCGTCGAGATCAACGGTGCTACACACGTGCGCTGAGGTCGCCACACATCAAGCGGCATCACGGGGACCAACATCGTCATGGCAGTCGTCAGCGCCGATATGCAATCAGTGCCAGGCACTGGTTGCATATCGTTCGTTATTCGGCGGGGGCCTCGAGGTTGAGCGATGCTGAGTTCATGCAGAAGCGCTCGCCCGTCGGCTGCGGCCCATCGGGGAACACATGGCCCAGATGGGCACCGCACTTGGCGCAGTCGGTTTCGGTGCGTGCCATGCCCATGGTCATATCGACCTTGCGGGTGATCTTGTCTTCGTCGATGGCCTGGTAAAAGCTGGGCCAACCGCAGCCAGCGTCGTACTTGGTGTCGCTGACGAACAGCGGTTCGTCACACACCACACAGTGGTACACGCCGTTGTCAGTTGTGTCCCAGTACTTGCCGGTAAAGGCTCGTTCGGTACCCGCTTGTTGGGTGACCACGTATTGCTCAGAGGTCAGTCGTTCGCGGAGTTCGGCGTCGTCAACGTGGTACTCGGTCATAGGTCAAGGGTAGGGGCGCCAGCGGCCACCGTCACGCCTTGGGGGCCATTGTTATGCATCTGGTCAGATCTCGTTAGCGGCGAGGAACAGGCCACCGTGGTGTCGAGCCATCTGGTCGCCATAGCTGCGGTGGAAGTAATTCCATAGCTGCTCGCCATAGGTTTGGGGCTGGTGTCCGCTGGTCATCGCCGCCGTGCCGGCTTGGGCCTCGTAGGGCGTGGGCATGAATCCAGCGTCGTGATGGTGGGGGCTGGCTTCGACTGCAGCCGCGTATTTGGGAGCAAGTGGCAGACGAGTGAGCTGGGTGGTCAAGGACGGGCCATGGAAATAACCCGACGAGTAGCGCTCGGTATTGGTCACCACTCGGTGAGGGGTGGCGACCAGGTAGTTGCCGGTCATCGACTGCAGAACCTCGCCCAGGTTGATGACGAAGGTGTTGTCAATGACGGGCACATCGACCCAATCGCCGGCAGGGTTCTGCACTTGCAAGCCGGGAGTTGGGCCTGGCGCCAGAACGGTCAGGAAGCCAGCGTCATGATGCGGATTAACGCCTGCGGCGCCAGCAGGCGTTGGTGGATAGTGGATAAACTTGGCCAGAGACATGGGCTGGTCGCCGAACAAGCTGCGTAGATGGTCGCTCTGAAGGCCGAGCCCGACGGACAACGCGCTCATCAAACGATCGGCCAGGTCTGCGAGCGCGGAGATCCAGCGAAGCGAGATCGACCTATGGCCGGGCAGCACGTCGTCGGGAAGCCACTGATTCGGTCCAAGCAACCGGTTGTAGTTGGGCCCCCCGGTTTTGTGCTCGGGCCACTCGGTCCATACGTCGATCTGTTCTCGCACATCGGGCGCGTTGTTCGTCGACTCGGCGCCGACCGGTTCCCACCCTCGGAACTGTGCCGAGTTGGTCTTGTCGATGAGTTGTTTGGTCTCGAGTGGCAGCTCAAAAAAGCGCTTCATCAAGTCAAAGGTCTCGCCCTGTAGATCTGTCGAGATCCCGTGATTGGTAACCAGAGCGAAGCCCACGTGGTGGCATATATCGGTGAATTCAGCAGCGAAGTCGGCGGGTACACCGTCGCTGCCAAGCACTGCGCTGCCATCAACGATGGGGATCGAGGTAAAGGCCACAAACTGATCCTAGGGCCTGGCGGGGACGCAGGCCGAGTGGCGTTCGTCTCGGCCAACATCGCAGACCAATGAAGAGATATAGAGAGTGTCGCACCCCGAGCGTATGGTCCCTTTAGAGTCATACGAGGAGGCCGATTCGGTCATGAGTGAAGA
>MEHZ011535074.1_pt1 | contig 17033 bp, 15 predicted proteins | sample 897221 | NCBI WGS metagenome assembly MEHZ01 (sample SAMN05514161, study PRJNA337945) | marine metagenome | isolation source: marine surface water | place: Arctic Ocean | collected 2007-12-13
TTCTGGCCAGCGACAGTGCCTTCACTTGCATTAATGCGGCTCGCTTCGCCTGCGAAGATTTCGTACAGGATGTAAATCCAGCCAGCCATACCAACGATGAAGAATCCCCACAGTGCCGTTGGATTCGCGCTATTTACCTCACCGAGATAACCAGCAATCAGCATCACCAAAGAGGCGACGAGTAGCCGCCAAAACAACCCGGTCGCAACGGCCGTCATTGCAGCCAGGATGAGGTAGAACTCAACAATCTGTAGCGGGACAGTTAGCAACCAGTCTACGTACCGAAGGACCGTTGGACTTTCACCGGTGTAGACCCAACCTTGACGCATATAAAAATAATGAATGGCTGCAATACCAGTCACCATCGCGGCGACCGTAAGAGACGTTTTCCATTTGCCAACCGCTCTATCACGCTCAACCCAGAAGAAAAACGTAGCGGCGACCATTGCAGCTGAAATGATCCAAAAACTTACCCCGACATAATCGCTGGGGTTAAGCATAATTAACGTATCCATAATATTCCCTGTTTGTTGTTAAATGGCGCCCAAATTTACATGTGGATTTATAAGCGTAATCATAATCGTTGATTTTGAGAATAACTATCAAGTAAAAAATTGTCGCAGTTTTGAGACGTGAGGGAGCAGATTGTTCCCTCACCTCATGTTTTTTTTAAAAAACCATAAAAGCCTCGAATTAGCGGGCGCCAGAAGGGCGCCTGCACCAACAACCGAACCATGCATGCCAAAGACATAGAGGACAGTGTGCTGGGTGGGCTGAAAGACAAGCTGATGGAGCCCAAACTCGTTCAAACGTTTGTGGACGAGTACCACGCGGGACTGCAAAGACTACGGACGCACGTCGCCGACGTAACACGCACGCCAAGGAAAGGGCAAACCTTGAACGACAGTTTGCGCGTCTCGTCGACGCCATCGCCGAAGGTACCGTCAGCGAGCTCGGAGCTATCGGCGAGAAATCACGGAAACTCGAGGCAAGGCTCTCGGACCTTGTGGTGTTCAACGACGAGGAACCGACAACGATCGAGTGGCACCCCAATGCGGCCGACCTCTACAAGCAAAAGATCGCAAACCTGTCAGAAGCCCTTCATGCAGATCCAATGGTACGCGATGAAGCCTCCGCAGCGCTGCGTGGACTGTTCGACCGTATCATAGCCCATCCAGCGCAACAGTGCGGGCAGTTCGAACTCGAACTACATGGCCAGTTGGCCGAAGCGATGAATCTCACAATGCATGATAATGTTGGCGGAGGGAGAGGGATTCGAACCCTCGATACGGTCACCCGCATACACGCTTTCCAAGCGTGCGCCTTCAGCCACTCGGCCACCCCTCCGGCACGTGGAAGAGTGCATAGCTGAACAAGGCCTGTACTGGCAACTGCTGGTGTTTTAACCAATTCCCATCAGGGTAAGCCTTGTGTCCGACACCCGGTCTGCGGTTTAGTATACCTCCGTGCCTAAACCGCTTAACCAGAACATGGGGCCTACAAGGCGATGATTATCTTGCGTGTCATAGGCTGGATTCTCGTGATCGCATCGGTCGCACTTTTTGCGCGCGATATTCTGACGTCGATTGACGCGGGCACGCTTATCCTGATCTCAGCCGGGGAACTCTGGTTCCGCCTCGACAACGGCAGCCTGAACCTGATGCAGGCGTTCACCCAACGTTACGTCCTGCCCGCGCTCTGGGATCCGGTGATCGTGACGATCTTGCTCTGGCCGGCCACCATGGTGCTCGGCATCCCGGGCATTCTGCTGGTCCGCCTGACCCGCAAGCGGGTCCGTCGAGCAGGCATGTTCAAGTAAGACAGTCGTGACGCGGCAAACGCCCTATTCGTCGCCCATCCGCAGGGCCTGAATAAAGGCCGATTGCGGAATTTCCACATTGCCGTAGGCGCGCATCTTCTTTTTGCCCGCTTTCTGCTTGTCCAGCAGCTTGCGCTTGCGGGAAATGTCACCGCCGTAGCATTTCGACGTCACGTCCTTGCGCATAGCGCCAACAGTCTCCCGGGCGATCACTTTGCCGCCGATCGCGGCCTGGAGCGCCACCTTGAAGAGCTGGCGGGGGACGAGATCCTTGAGCCGCTCACACAGATGGCGGCCACGGGCCTCGGCCTGGTCGCGATGCACTACCATGGAGAGGGCCTCGACCACCTCGCTGTTCACCATGATGTCGACTTTGACCAGATTGCCAATACGGTACTCATCGAGCTCGTAATCAAAGCTCGCATAGCCCCGGCTGATTGATTTCAGCCGGTCATAGAAATCGAACACGACCTCGTTGAGCGGCAGGCGATACACCGCCATCGCACGCCCGCCCACATAAGTCAGGTCGAGCTGCTCACCGCGCCGCTCCGTGCAGAGCTGCAGGACCGAGCCGAGGTATTCATCCGGCACCATGATCGAGGCCTTGATCCAGGGCTCTTCGATCTCCGCGATCCGGGTCACGTCGGGATAGTCGGTCGGGTTGTGGAGCTCGATCTCGGACCCGTCGGTCAGGGAGATGTGATAGACGACCGAAGGTGCCGTCGCGATGATCTCAAGGTCGAATTCCCGTTCGAGCCGCTGCTGGATGATTTCCATATGCAGCAAGCCGAGGAACCCACAGCGAAAGCCCATCCCCAGCGCCGCCGAGCTTTCCGCTTCAAATTCGAAACTCGCATCATTGAGATGCAGGCGTTCGAGCGCGGCGCGCAAATCTTCGTATTCCGAGGTGTCTGCCGGATACAGCGAAGAAAACACCACCGGCACAGAAGGCTTGAACCCCGGCAGCGGCTCAGCCGACGGCCGGCGATCATCGGTGATGGTATCGCCCACATTGCAATCAGACACGGTCTTGATCGACGCCGTGATAAACCCGATTTCCCCCGGGCCCAGAATACCCGTCTCGGTCCGCGCCGGGGTAAACACACCGACCCGATCCACGGAATATGAGTGGCCCGACGACATCATGCGGATCTTCTGGCCCTTCTTCATGACGCCATGCTTCACCCGCATCAGCGCCACCACACCCAGATAGGGATCGTACCAGCTATCCACGAGCAGGGCCTGTAATTCGCCATCCGCATCGCCTTCAGGCGCGGGCAGTTCTGTCACCAGTGCTTCGAGAACGTCGGGGATGCCGATGCCGCTCTTGGCCGAAATCATCAGGGCTTCCGAGGCATCGATCCCGATCACATCCTCGATCTGCTGACGGATGCGTTCCGGCTCGGCGGCGGGCAGATCAATCTTGTTAAGGACCGGCACCATCTCCAGACCGGCGTCGATGGCCAGATAGGCATTCGCCAACGTCTGGGCCTCGACCCCCTGGCTGGCATCAACCACCAGCAGCGCGCCTTCACAGGCCGCCAGCGAGCGGGAGACTTCGTAGGAGAAGTCCACATGCCCGGGCGTGTCCATCAGGTTCAAATGATAGGTCTTGCCGTCCTTGGCCTTGTAGGTCAGCCGCACGGTCTGGGCCTTGATCGTAATCCCGCGCTCGCGCTCGAGCTCCATACTGTCGAGCACCTGCTCGGACATCTCGCGCTCGGTCAGCCCGCCGCACTCCTGGATCAGGCGGTCGGCCAGCGTCGATTTCCCGTGGTCGATATGGGCCACGATGGAGAAATTTCGGATATGGGAAAGATCGGTCATTTAGAGGGGAACAAAGCTCGAACGTTGGGGGACATAGCCACTGACATACAGTCTGTGAGATGTGGGAATAACTGTCATATTCGGATTATCGAGGTTTCTGAAAAGCATCTTACTCCCGAATTATGACACACTCATAATCTTGTTTTAGTTTTATAATTCAACTGTTTAGTCGTTTTCGATCCGACTATAACAAGACCGCTCACGATCCATCCTCCCGGTCACCACGTTGTCCACAACGTATAGTGGGCAACATCAACTCCGGCATTAACCCCGAAGTGTCCCGCCGGTCGCTTTTTCGACAGCTGCGACGATCTTTGCGGAGATGTCCTCGATCTCGGCATCGGTGAATGTGGCTTCGGTCGGCTGCAGGGTCGCCTGGATGGCCAGGGACTTCTTGCCTTCTTCAACATTATTGCCTTCATAGACATCAAACAACGCGACATCCGTGATGGCTTCTCGTTCGGCTCCGCGGGCGGCGCGCAGCAAATCACCGGCCTGAACATCCGTGTTCACCAGGAACGCAAAGTCACGGCGCACCGGCTGCAGGCTTTCCAGATGCAGCGCCGGACGGGCCGAGCCCTTATTCTTGCGTGGCGGCAAATTTTCGAGGAAGACCTCAAAGCCCACCGCCGGGCCGCGCACATCGAGACCGCGCAACACGGCGGGATGGATTTCACCGAAATAGCCGAGCACGTTCTTGCCTAGGCGCAGCGCCCCCGAGCGACCCGGGTGATACCAGTCTGGCGCGTCGCTGCTGACCTGAACGTTCCCCGCCGGCGCACCGGCGGCTTCGATCGCGGCGAGCGCGTCTGATTTTGCATCAAGCGCATCGGCGCTGCGTGCCTGGCCCGACCAATGGGCCGGATCCACATTGCCCTGGCGCACACCGGCTGCCACGAGCTGCTGTCCGTCGGGGCTGGTGTCGCGATAGGCTGGTCCGAGTTCGAACAGACCGAGGTCGCCAAAACCACGATCGGCGTTACGACCGGCCGCGAGCAGAAGATTGCCCAGGATCGAGGGCCGCATGGCGTCGAGCTCGCTGGAAATCGGGTTGGCCAGCATCATGGTTTCGGGGACCTCACCGAACAGCTCGGCCTGGGCCCGCCCCATGAAGGACCAGGTGACCGCCTCGTCGAGACCCTCGGCGGCCAGGGCGCGACGGACATCGCCCGCACGCCGTTGTTCCGGAGTGATCGCCACAGCGGGAAGCGCAGAATCCCGATCCAGGGATACCGGTGCAATCCGGTCAAAGCCGTGAATGCGGGTAATTTCTTCCACCAGGTCAGCTTCGCCACCAATATCAGGCCGCCAGGATGGCACGTCGGCGGACACGCCGACATCACTTGGCGAGACCCCAAACCCGAGACCTTCGAGAATCTCGGCCTGGCGCGCATGGGGAACTTCAACCCCACCCAGGGTCGCGACCCGGTCGGCGCGTAACTCGACGCTGCGCTGCCAATTGGGCATCTCGCCGGCGCGCACCGGTTCGCTGGTCTCGCCGCCGCAGAACTCGATGATCAGACGGGCGGCAACTTCGGCGCCCCATTCAGCAGATTCCGGATCGACGCCGCGTTCGAAACGATAACGGGCGTCCGATTCCATTTGCAGCTTGCGCCCGGTGGTGGCCACCGAGACCGGATCGAACAGTGCGACTTCGAGGAACACGTCGGTTGTTTCCTCGGTGCAGCTGGATTCGAGACCACCCATGACACCGGCCAGAGCTTCGACCGTATCGCCGTCACCGATCACCGTCATTTCACTGTCGAGGGTACACGCCCGCTCGACCAGCGCCATGAAATCCTCGCCGTCTTTCGCGCGACGCATGGTTAGGGTGTCGTTCTTCAGCTTGGCCGCATCGAAAACATGGAGCGGGCGCCCCAGATCAAGCGAGACATAATTGGTGACATCGACCAGCGCAGAGATCGGCCGCAGCCCAACCGCGCGCAGGCGGTCCTGCAGCCATTTCGGCGACGGGCCGTTGGTCACGCCGCGGAAATGACGTCCCACCACGTAAGAACAAGCATTGCCGTCCCCGGCGATCGCCCAGTTCACCGGGCTAGCATAGCCGCCCCCGACCGGGGCTGCCTCAAACGGTTTCAACTGTCCCAGACCAGCCGCTGCCAGGTCGCGGGCAATGCCGCGCACGCCGGTACAATCAGGCCGGTTCGGGGTTAGTTCAATATCGATGACCGGGTCATCGATGCCGAGAATTTCGGCGAACGGTACCCCGAGCGGCGCATCTTCGGGCAGCTCGATAATGCCATCGTGTTCGTCGGACAGGCCCATTTCGCGTTCGGAAACGAGCATGCCGCTGGATTCAACGCCGCGGATTTTTGCTGCTTTGAGCTCAACCTCGATGCCCGGCACCCAGGTGCCTACCGGAGCGAACACGCCCTTCATGCCGGCGCGCGCATTGGGAGCGCCACACACGACCTGGACGGCGCCCTCGCCGGTGTCGACAGTGCAGACCTGCAAGCGGTCGGCGTCAGGATGGGGCTCAGCGGCGATCACATGGGCGACCCGGAATGCCGACAGTTCGGCGGCCGGGTCGTCGACCGAGTCGACCTCCAGACCAATTTGAATCAGGGTTTCAACGATCTCGCCCACCGAGGCTTCGGTGTCGAGATGGTCTTTCAGCCAACCGAGGGTGAACTTCATGCTCGCCCCCTACAAACCGCGAACCATCGACGGCACAGCCAGCGGCACGAAGCCGTAATGCTTAAGCCATCGGATGTCAGCGTCAAAGAACGTGCGCAGATCAGGAATGCCGTATTTCAGCATCGCGATCCGGTCGATCCCCATGCCGAAGGCAAAACCCTGATACCGGGTCGGGTCGATCCCGCCATATTCGAGCACCTTGGGATGCACCATCCCCGAACCCATAATTTCCAGCCAGTTATCCGCACCTTCGCCGAAATTACCGATCCGCAATTCGCCGCCTTCACGGGAACAACCGATATCGACCTCCATGGAAGGTTCGGTGAACGGGAAATGGCTCGGGCGGAAACGCACGGGCAAATCGGGGATATCGAAGAACGCCCGGCAGAAATCGATAATGCAGCCCTTGAGGTGGCCCATATGGGTCGTCTCGTCGACGACCAGCGCTTCAATCTGATGGAACATCGGCGTGTGGGTCGCGTCGGAATCACTTCGATAGGTGCGCCCTGGCGCGATGATCCGGATCGGCGGCTTTGAGGTTTCCATCGTGCGGATCTGAACCGGCGACGTATGGGTCCGCAACACCGGGGCCGGACGGCCCTCTTCGGCGTTCAGATAAAAAGTGTCGTGCATCTGCCGCGCGGGATGTTCGGGCGGAATGTTCAGCGCGGTGAAGTTATGGAAATCATCCTCGATATCCGGACCTTCAGCGACGGTAAAGCCCATCTCACCGAAGATCGCGATGCACTCTTCGGTGACCTGGCTGACCGGGTGCAGATGACCCTCGTAGCGCTGGCGCGGCGGCAGGGTGATATCCACCGTCTCATGGGCGAGCCGAGCTTCCAGCGCGACGGAATCGAGCGCCGCCTGACGGGCGTTGATCGCTTCCTGGACCGCATCCTTGACCCGGTTGAGCGCCTGGCCAGCTTCCTTGCGGGCGTCCCCGTCGAGCTGGCCAAGGCCCTTCATTTGAGCCGTGATCGCGCCCTTCTTGCCGAGCGCTGACACACGCACAGCCTCGAGCGTATCGAGGCTGTGCGCCGAGGCCACATCGGCGAGCAGAGACTCCTGCAACTCGGACGTGTCAGGCGCGGTCATGATTCACCGATAGCTCTTCCTGAAGACCCTGTTGGGTCCCGTTTCAGGCGGATGCGTTGAGGGCGTTCTGCGCCTGGTCGACGATTTCCTTGAAGGCTTCCGGCTCGCGAATGGCGAGATCAGAGAGAACCTTACGGTCGAGCTCGATGCCAGCCTGCTTCATTCCGTGCATGAACTGAGAATAGGTCAGCCCGTGCTCGCGAACACCCGCGTTGATGCGCTGGATCCAGAGCGCGCGGAAATTGCGCTTCTTAACTCGGCGATCGCGATAGGCGTATTGCAGGCCTTTCTCGACGCGTTCTTTCGCGACGCGATAGACCTTGGAATTCCGGCCCCGATAACCCTTGGCAGCTTTCAGGACTTTTTTACGCCGTGCGTGGCGCTGAACTGTGCTTTTTGCGCGTGACATGGAGCTAGCCCTTTCTCTGGTAGGGCATCATCGGCTTCAGGATCTTCTCATCGGATTTCGCGATGAGGCCAATCTTACGCGCCTTGCGCTTCATCGACTGAGAGCGCTTGCGTAAGCCGTGACGCATGCCGGCTGGTTTCATTTTGATTTTGCCGGATGCCGTAAAGCTAAATCGCTTCTTGGCAGACGACTTTGTCTTCATCTTGGGCATTTTGGACCTCGCTTATTGCGGGTTGACGCTTGCGCGTATGGTTTAACGGGTAGGCTGCCCTGGGCGTTACAAATCGCCCGGCCGGACCGTTGGTATTTCGAATTCGCGGGGTTATAGACCCGCTACACGGGGCTGGCAAGGAATATCCCCCGGTTTTCGTTGCCTTTCCGGCAGTGCGCCCCTAGCTTCCCCGACAACAATTACACACATAATCAGGGGAACGTCATGGATCTCGGTCTGCAGGGAAAAACAGCCATCATCACCGGCGCCAGCAAAGGCATCGGCAAGGCCATCGCCGAAGTGCTCGCCGAGGAAGGTTGTGACCTTCATCTTGTCTCTCGCACGGAAGCCGATCTGAACGCGGTGCGTGACGATCTGAGCCAGCGTTTCGGCGCCGAAGCGACCGTCCAGGCGTTGGATCTGGCCAAGCCGGAAGCTGTGCAGGCGCTTTCTGACGCCGCGGGTGACGCGGATATCCTGATCAACAATGCCGGGGCCATCCCGGGCGGTGATCTGGCCAAGCTGAACGATGACGACATCAAGGAAGGCTGGCAGCTCAAGGTGTTCGGCACCGTTGGCCTGGTCCGGCATTTCTATCCGCGCATGTGCGAACGGGGCAACGGGGTAATCATCAACGTCATCGGCATGGCGGGTGAGCGCGGCCGTTCCGCCTATATCGCCGGCTCCATGGGCAATGCCGCCCTGATGCAGATGTCCCGCACCATCGGCGCGGAAAGCATGAACCATGGGGTTCGTGTGCTGGGCGTCAATCCGGGGCCAACCCAAACCGAGCGCTTCACGCTGCTGGCAAAGGCCAATGCGGAAAAGCAGTTCGGGGATGCCGAACGCTGGCGAGAAACCATGGGTGGTCTGCCCGGTGGCCGTGGCGGCCTGTCAGAAGAACTGGCTGCCGTGACCGCCTTCATGGCGAGCCCGCGGGCGTCCTGGGTCTCAGGAACGGTCATCATGGTCGACGGCGGCCAGCACTCACGCCCCCCGGCATAGGCTTAAAACTCCCTTTGGTGACATTGCCTGCGCGCGGTCCGGCGATTAGCCTGCCGCAAAACACGCAACATCATCCGAGGGGGAAATTATGGATCTGGAACTGTCCGGCAAGACCGCAATCGTCACGGGCGCCAGCAAGGGGATAGGTCGTGCCGTCGCCCAGGTTTTGGCCGAGGAAGGCTGTTCGCTCCACCTTGTCTCCCGTACGGAAGCCGACCTGAACAAGGTACGTGACGATCTGAACCAGCGCTTCGGAGCTCAGGTCACCGTCCATGCCCTCGACCTTTCCAAAGAGGAAGACGTCGCCACATTGGCCGCAGCAGCAGGCGATTGCGACATTCTGGTCAACAATGCCGGGTCGATCCCGGCTGGCGATATCACCCGGCTCGACAACGCCACGATCAAGAGCGCCTGGGACCTAAAGGTCTTTGGGTTTGTCGGCCTGATTCGGGAGGTTTATCCGAAGATGTGCGAGCGCGGATCCGGTGTGATCGTCAACGTCATCGGCATGGCCGGGGAACGCCCGCGCGCGGCCTATATCGCCGGCTCCATGGGCAACGCCGCCCTGATGCAGCTGACTCGAGCCCTCGGGGCAGAATCCTATGATCACGGGGTTCGCGTGGTCGGCATCAACCCCGGCCCGGTCGAAACGGATCGGCTGGTCAGCCAGGCCAAGATCAACGCGGATATGGAATTTGGCGATGAAGAACGCTGGCGCGAAACTCATAAGGCTCTACCGGGCGGACGCGCCGGACGGCCCGAAGAAATGGGCTGGCTCGCTGCCTATCTGGCCAGCGACAGGGCGTCCTGGGTGTCCGGCACAATCATCATGGCCGATGGCGGTCAGCACTCCCGTTCGGTACGGGCCTGACGGGACTCGCGAGACGCGCTAACATCCGTACATGGTTAAACAAACTGTCCCGGTTATAGACATCGCGCCGTATCTCAACGGCGATCGTGATCGCGTCATCGCTGAGGTGCGTACCGCCTGCGAGGGGGTTGGTTTTTTCACCATTGTCGGACACGGGGTCGAGCCGGAGATCATCGATAATCTGCGCCACAATTCCCGCGCGTTCTTCGCACGACCCAAGGGTGAAAAAAGCACCATCCACCATGCCGACCCATCCCTGCCCCGCGGCTACCGGGCGATCGGCGATGAAGGCCTGGCTCTTGGTGCCGGCGAAGAAACGCCCCCGGACCTGAAGGAAGTCTTCCATATGGGCCCGCCGGATTTCCCCGTCGACGCCTACCACATGGCCCCAGAAGCCGCCGGCCACTTCATCGAGAACGTGTTTCCGAGCGAACCCACAGCGTTTCGCAACGCCGCAACGGCTTACTACAAACGCCTTGAAACCCTCAGCCAGACCATCGAGGAAATCTTCGCGCTGGCCCTCGACCTGCCCCCGGGGTTTTTCCGTGAATTTACCAACCGCCAGATCGGGGCGTTGCGCATCATTCGCTACCCTCCGACCGAGACCACGCCCCTGCCCGGCCAGTGGCGCGCCGGGGCGCACACCGATTACGGCACCTTCACCATGCTGCTCAGCGAGAACCGCCCCGGTGGCTTGCAGGTGCACACACGTGACGGCAGCTGGGTCGACGTCTCGACCCCCGAGAATGCCTTCGTGATCAACATCGGTGATCTGATGATGCGCTGGACCAATGACCGGTTCATCTCCAACCCCCATCGGGTTGCCATTCCGCCGGCCGATGCAGGGGAGGCCGCCGATCGCCTGTCCGTGGTGTTTTTTCATCACCCGAATTACGACGCGGAAATCACCTGCCTCCCGACCTGCACGGACGCGGCCAACCCGGCGAAATACACACCGGTCTTCTCGGGTCCTTACCGGGTGTCGAAATACACTTCGACGCGGCTCGCGACTGCGGACGACTGAGGCAGTTTGTGGCCACCTTCCACCTCATTCACGGAGCCTGGCAGGGTGCCTGGGCCTGGCAACAGCTGGCACCGCTTCTCGAAGCCGCTGGCCACACCGCCGTCGCCGTCGACCTGCCTGGTGACGGGAGCGACGACACGACCCCCGAAAACGTTACCACGATGCTTTACGCCGAACGGGTCGCGGAACTGATCGAGGCGTCCGAGCCTCCCGTCATTGTGGTGGGCCATTCAATGGGGGGCACGGTCGCCTCCCAAGTGTCCGAGCTCTGCCCGGACCAAATCGCTATCGCGGTCTATCTCTGTGCCTTCCTGCTTCCCGACGGAGAATCAATCGTCGATTTCTACGGCCGTGCCTGGGAGGACTGGATGACCGGCGCCCATGCGCGGGTCAGCTATAGCGAGGACGGTTACGCCTCGATGATCGATCCGAAGTCCGCTGTCGACGTGTTCTACAACACCGCCGACCCGGCCGATGCCATTGCCGCCGCCGCCCAGCTCACCCCGCAACCCGAAGGCGGGCGGCGTTCGAAGATGCAGCTCAGTGCAGAAAAATTCGGGGCCGTGCCGCGCGTCTATATCGAGACCCTGCGCGACCAGTCAGTCTTCAATGCGCTGCAGAAGCGCATGTACACCGAAACCCCCTGCGCCAATCTGTACTCCCTCGACACCGACCACGCGCCGCAACTTTCGGCCCCGGACGCGTTGGCGAAAATTCTGCTCGAGATCGCAGGGACGCACACCTGATCTGAAATTCCGTCACCCCCGGGCTTGACGAAAACAGGCACGAAAAAGCCCCGGGCGGCGAACGCGCGGGGCTTCTGCATTTTGTCCTTAGACGAAACCGACTATCTCGGTGACATCACCATCACCATTTGACGGCCTTCCATCTTCGGCATCTGCTCGACCTTGGCGATCTCGTCGAGTTCACCACGGACTCTTTCGAGCACCTGAGCGCCCAGATCCTGATGGGCCATCTCGCGACCGCGGAACCGAAGGGTGACTTTGACCTTGTCACCATCATCGATGAACCGGCGCGCATTGCGCATCTTCACGTCGTAATCATGCGTGTCGATGTTGGGGCGAAGCTTGATCTCCTTGACGTCGATCGTCTTCTGCTTCTTGCGCGCCTCGTTCTTCTTCTTCTGTTCCTGATATTTGAGCTTGCCGTAATCGATGATTTTGCAAACCGGGGGAGCGGCGTTGGGCGAAACCTCGACCAGATCCATCTGGGCTACGGTGGCGCGCTGCATCGCATCCTCGAAGGACACCACGCCAGCCTGCTCTCCATTTTCATCAACGAGGCGAACTTCGGTTGCCTCAATTTCCTCGTTAATCCGTGGCCCCTCTCTTTTCGGGGGACTCACATCTACTGGGCGTCTAGCGATTACCGTTCTCCTTGTGTGGTTCGTTCTGACTTATTCGTACAGTCTTTTAGGTGTAACCTGTTGCGTGTCAGGCGGCGTCTTGGGCCGCCGGGCTTTGCGCTTCGGCGCTAAGTTTGCCGACCACGTCCGCCAACGCAAGTACTTCCTGATCCTTTGTCCCCAGCCGACGCATGGCAACCGTGCCCTCTTCGGCCTCGCGGCGCCCGACAACCAGGATCGCCGGCACGTGCAAATGGCTGTGCTCGCGAATTTTATAATTGATTTTCTCGTTGCGGGTATCGATTTCGATCCGCAAACCCGCGGCCCGGCAGGCAGCAACAACTTCATGGGCGTAGTCATCTGCATCGCTGGTGATCGTCGTAACCACCGCCTGCACAGGCGCCAGCCAGAGCGGAAAACGCCCGGCATAATTTTCGATCAGAATTCCCAGGAACCGTTCGAACGAGCCCAAAATCGCCCGATGCAACATCACCGGACGGGCTTTCTCGCCATCTTCGGCGATATAAGTCGCGTCGAGTCGCTCGGGCAGAACGAAATCCACCTGCAGGGTTCCGCATTGCCAGTCGCGGCCGATCGCATCGCGCAGCACGAATTCCAGCTTCGGTCCGTAGAACGCGCCCTCACCCGGATTGAGCGTGAAGTCGAGCCCGGCTTCCCGTGTCGCCTCCATCAGCGCCTTTTCGGCGCGGTCCCAGGTCGCGTCATCACCGGCCCGTACTTCGGGTCGATCGGAGAATTTGACCGCCACTTCGGTAAATCCGAAATCCTTGTAGACCGACTGGAGCAGCTCGCAGAAGGCCTTGGTCTCGGCCACGATTTGATCTTCGCGACAGAAAATATGGGCGTCGTCCTGGGTGAAGGCCCGCACCCGCATGATGCCATGCAGCGCGCCTGAGGGTTCGTAGCGATGGCACGAGCCGAACTCGGCCATTCGGATCGGCAGGTCACGATAGCTGGTCATGCCCGAATGGCTGTAGATCTGCACATGGCACGGACAGTTCATCGGCTTAACGGCGAGCACCCGGTCATCCTCGGCATCGATGGTGAACATGTGCTCACGGAATTTCTCCCAATGGCCCGAACGTTCCCACAATGCCCGATCGACCAGCTGCGGCGTCTTCACTTCGATATAGCCGGCGTCATCAAGACGCGAGCGCATATAGTCCTCAGCGATCCGATAGAGGGTCCAGCCATTAGCGTGCCAGAACACAGAACCGACAGCCTCTTCCTGGATGTGGAACAGGTTCATCTCGCGACCGATGCGGCGATGGTCGCGCTTCTCGGCCTCCTCAATCATGGTGAGATGGGCCTTGAGCTCCTTCTCATTCCGCCACGCCGTGCCGTAGATACGCTGCAGCTGCGGGTTGGCCGAGTCACCGCGCCAATAGGCACCCGCCAGCTTCATCAGCTTGAAGGCCTTCGGCAGTTTGCCCGTGGAAGGCAGATGAGGCCCGCGGCACAGATCGACCCAGTCACCCTGGCGATACATGGTGATGGCTTCGTCAGCGGGAAGCTCGGTCACCCATTCGGCCTTGAACGTCTCACCTTGCTTGGTGAAAAATTCGCGCACCTCGTCATGGATCCAGACTTCTCGTTCGATCGCTTCGTCGCGCCCGACGATTTCTTCCATCTTCTTCTCGATGGCCTCGAAATCCTCGGTCGAGAATTGTTCCTCCCGGTGGAAGTCGTAATAAAAACCATCCTCGGTCGACGGGCCGAAAGTGACCTGGGTACCCGGGAATAATTCCTGGACTGCTTCCGCCAGCACATGGGCCGCATCGTGACGGATCAACTCCAGGGCGTCGTCATCCTTGATGGTGACAATCGCGAGCTGGGCGTCCGCTTCGATCGCCCGGTTAAGATCGCGCATCTCCCCATCGACCTTCACCGCCAACGCAGCCTTGGCCAGGCCGGGGCCGATATCGGCTGCGACCTCCGCGCCGGTCACGCCACGCGCATGAGTGCGCGTGCTGCCATCGGGCAGCGTGATCGTGATTTGGTCGGCGGAAGCTAGGTCGGACATATCGTCCCCATACTAAAAGATAAAAGGTGAAGGCTGGACTTAATCCAGCTTGAGCGCCGCTTCAACCTCATCGACGGAAAGTTCCGTTAACCGGTCACGCCGCAGGATCGTTACATCGGTACCCTTTTGTGCGCATAGCGCCGGATCCGAAGCAAAGGAATAGAGCGCGACGGTCGGACAACCTGCCGTCGCGATGATGTGTAGGGGGCCGGTATCGTTGCCGACCGCACCTGCCGCGCCGCGGGCCAGGGCGACAATATCGGCAAAGCTGGTTTCGGCGGTGAGGTCGCGCGCGGCCTCACAAAACGAATCCACCGTGCCTGTCGCATGGGCATCCGCCCCCGCCCCGATCAGCACCGGGGTAACCCCTTTAGCCGCAAGCCGGCGCGCCAGGTCGGTATAGGCTCCCACGGGCCAGCGCTTTTCGGGCCGGTGGACCGATCCGCCCGGTACTAGCAGCACATAAGGCTTCTCGATTCCAAAGCACGAGATATCGGCCTCGACCCAATCCAGGGATGGTGCTGGGGTCTCTGGAATTCCGGCCATGGCAAGCTGCTCGGCCTGACGTTCGATCGTGTGCATTTTGTCACGATTTTTGTTGGCATGGGGATGCGACGCCAGCCGCGCAATGCCGGACCATTCCGGACGCCGCCCGGGCAACAGAATATGAAAATAGCTGCTCGACCGGTCCGAGGTCTGGAGGTCGTAGACCCGGTCGAACCGACCGCGCCGAATCCGGTGGCGCAGATAAAACCAGCGGCGCCAGTTTCGCCAGCCCGGTCGTTCATCAACCCAAACATCGTCGAACCAATTCGACGTCTCCAGAAATGCGGCGAAGGCCGGACCGGTCATCAAGGTGATATGGGCGTCGGGATGGTGGGCGCGGATCGCCGCGAAGGGCCCCGTCGCCTGCACCACGTCGCCCAACGCGCCGAGCTTAATCACCAGAATACGTTTCATCGGTTCGCTCACGATTTCGATTTTTCGAAGACCGAGGCGTAGATGCGCAAGGTCGCGGCGCACATCCCGGTCTTGGCGTACTGGGAGCGGGCATGCGCAGACGCTTTCTCCGCCAGGGCAGCGCGCGCGCCGGTGTCGAGTGACAGGGCCGTTTCCAGCGCGTCGGCAAATTGCTGCGGATCACCGGGCGCGAACCGCCAGCCGGTGACCCCATCAATGACCTGTTCGGCAGCCCCTCCATGATCAGCCACGACGACCGGGCGCCCCATGGCCTGGGCTTCGGCAATGACCCGGCCAAACGCCTCAGGGTCCGTAGAGGCGGACACGACCACGTCCGAGAGCATGTAGGCTGCCGGCATGTCGTCGCAATGCCCGACAATCTGCACGCTGCCCCCCATCCCCTTATCGGACACATGTTGTTCGAGTTCACGACGATAAGCTTCGCGCCCCTGATCGGAGCCGACGAGCAATCCGGTTACCCGAAAATTGTCGGGGCCGCGTTGCGCGCGGAGCCGCGCCAAAGCTTCGATAAACAGCAGCTGACCTTTCCAGCGGGTAAGACGTCCGGGCAGCATGATGACCATATTCTCGTCAGACATGCGCCATTGGGTCGCGATCTCGACCATTCGGTTCGGGTTGAAGCCATCGGCATCAAACCGTGCGGTGTCGACGCCGCGTGGCACCACGTGCACCTTCTTGCTGGAGACGGCGTAGTTTTCGTCAATATGGTTGGCGATGAACTGCGAGTTGGCGATCACCGCATCCGCATCGGTCATCACGGCGTTGTAACGTTTCTTCAGATCACCCTTCAGGCCGGTGCCAAAATTGTAGGTGCCGTGAAACGTGGTCACAAAGGGCAATCCTGCCTGACGGGCAGCCGCGCGGGCGCTCCAGGCTGGGGCCCGCGAGCGGGCGTGGACGAGCTCGATATTCTCGCGTTCGATTACCTCAGCCAGCCGACGGATATTGCGACGGATCACCAGTGGGTTCTTGGAGGCCAGGGGCAATTCGATATGGATCCCGCCACGGCGTTCCAATTCGACCACCTGACGACCGCCTTCGGAGACCACAATGGCGCGTTTTCCGGCCAGGACGAGGGCTTCAGCAACATCGATAGCGCTGCGCTCCACCCCGCCCCCACCAACATCGAGAGACGGCAGGACCTGCAGCACGACCGGCAGACGCGCAGCCGTGTCCGCCGCCGCGTGCGCCGCTGTTCGCCCGGGATCGGGGTCGGTGCTAGGCTCGGGACTGTCGTTCATTCAGTTATCGTTCCTATATCGATGGTTTCCACCAAAAGCTCACCCGAATTTATCGAGGCCGAAGACGGCACGCGGCTCGCATTCTTTGCAACACCGGCGACGCATCCGGACCCCGGACCCGGCGTCGTGTTCCTTGGTGGCTTTATGTCTGACATGACGGGCCAGAAGGCAACCGTTTTGGAGACCTGGGCGCAAGAAACCGGACGCGGCTTTCTGCGCCTGGACTATTCCGGCCACGGCCAGTCGGGCGGCGCGTTCCGTGATGGCACGATCGGACGCTGGTTTACCGATGCGCTCACGGTCATCCGGCACGTCGGCACAACAATGCCTGGATTGAGTGGAGACCTTGTATTGGTCGGCTCCTCCATGGGCGGCTGGATCGCGACCCTGGTGGTCGACATCATGATGCGGTTCGCTGACAATTCCGACGCCTTCGACGGCGGCGCAAATGCAGGCAGTGCAAATGCAGGAAACGATGT
>MEHZ011380073.1_pt1 | contig 17024 bp, 14 predicted proteins | sample 897221 | NCBI WGS metagenome assembly MEHZ01 (sample SAMN05514161, study PRJNA337945) | marine metagenome | isolation source: marine surface water | place: Arctic Ocean | collected 2007-12-13
ATATATTTGGTTCATTCTATCTCTTGCTTGCTCGCTGGTGATGTCTAGGATATAAGGCTCATTTTTAATAAACTCTATAAATGAACCTAGATATTCTTTATTAGTTTCCCCATAGTTATATTTTGAAAAAGCATCTTCCATATGATTATTGTAGTCCCATTTATTATGGTTGAGCCAGGAGAAATAAAACTTATCTAGAAGTTTTTTATTATGCAAAGCACCTGCTAAATACATTCTTTGAGTACGGGCTACTCCGTTTTTACATAAAAATTTTCTTGTTCTTTTCAAAGGAACATCATGAGAGGGTAGAATTGAATGCTGGCTATCTTGGTGTGCTATCCATTCAAATATGTTAACTCCTAAAGTATTTTCTTTTGGAATATTAAGTTTTATTGGGTATGACTCTATGGTGTTTTTTAAATTAATATCCCCAAAAGCAAAAAGTATCTTACTACCGTTAATACTGTATTTAGTAGTAAGTAAATTTATATAGTTTAAAATAAGGTGGTTTCTATAACTTAAATCGTACCCTTCCCATGGAAAAAAAATTAACAGTTTTAATCCGTCTTTATTATCCTGTAACCGGGACAGTGCAAGTGCACTAATATGTTCGGCGAATCCGGTTCCTTCAAATCCAAACCAAATATCAGGTTCATGTGGTGTTACTGGGTAAAAGCTAACTCCTGGTGAGCGTGTTGTTGTTTCTTCACGTACAGCTTTTTCTCCTGCTACTTCAACAAATTTTGCAGCTGAACAGTGATGTGATGGTAGACCACAATTGTTAATACCTAATTTATCGTAAACGAATCTTATCATAATAGAATTTTTCTACCGATTTGTTTTGTAATTGCTGAAGTTTCGTATCCAAATATATCTTTGAATTTTTCTTCTCTAATGCTGTCTAGTTTATCAGTCATATCTTTACATTTAGACATCTCATCAAATTTAAAATCCTTACTAATACTTCTTTTATAAACAGTATTCAATTTACCAAGAATGTCCTGTGTAACACTACTGCTAACACCTGTTTTTTCAAGTTCAAATTTAAATCCTTGTAATCTTTTCCTGAACTTGTCTTTAAACTGATCAGGTAGAAACACTGAGTCGTAGTGTGTAGGGTAGTCTATAGGGCTAAAGAATAATGTTCTACCTCCTTTGCTTAGATTTTTATCTATAAAATCTCTTTTAATAAAATCTAACACCATGTCAAATAAATGTAAGTAATTTAGAGTACCGTAGGTAATTGCATATGCATAATCAGTATGCTTTATTCCAGAGTTTTTATAATCTAATACATTTTGATTAAATAATTTATCGTCGTATCCTTTTCTAACATATTCACCTATTTTTCCTACTCCATCTATGCTTATATATAGTTCTAAATTAGGAAAATGCTTCCAGTATTCAAAAATATGCTTTTTCTTAAATATTAATTTTGAAAAATTAGTAGAGTATCTGATATTCACATCTGTCCTACCTAATTCTATTAATTTATCTAATATTTGGTAGTGCTCTGGCATAATTAAAGGTTCGCCTCCTGCAAAGTAAATTTCATCAACACAATCATAATGAGGTTCTAACATATCCATAAATGAAGCTTTATCATTAATGTTAATTAATGCTTTGTCAGCTTTGTTTCCTAATGCTACAGTATCTGAATACCAGGAAGAGCTCAGCCCTAATCCACAGCTTCTGCATTTAAAGTTACAGAAGTTAGATATACGAATATCCCATAAGTGTAGATTCATAATACTTAACTTACCATCTGCATCTGTGTTATCGGTATAGTGTATTTTACTCCAGTGTTCTTTATTTATTCTTTCCCTATACGAACTATCTCCAGTTTCTTCTAAATGGTAACATCTTTTACAAGAACTTATCTTTTCCCCCTTAAGCATTCCAGTTCTAGTTTGTTTCATTTTTTCGTTATTCCATATCTGTTCTAAGCTTTCATTATTTATATTACCTACAGGGTCTCCTGAGTTCCAAAGGCAACAGGGGTATGTTTTACCATCGGGCCATGTGTGTATTGAAAGCCATGGTGCTAAGCAAAATGTTTTCGACTTTTTTAAAATTTCTTTATCAAACTCCATGTAAACTGTGTATAACTCTATTATCGTTAAAAGAATCTAAAATTTTTATTTGTTCTACTAATTTGTTATAGTTAGGGTGGGATTCTTGCCAAACTGCCTTTTTTAAAAACACTTCTTTTGGCAACGATCCCCAATTTAATATTTTATAATATTGAACTGTAATATTTTTTTTATTTTTAAATATACTATTCATTAATTTATAAAATAGTACGATTTCATTATAGTTTTCATCTTGAATAACAAATGATAAAGTAAGGTTTTCCACATGATTTAGTGAATCTATAAATTTTAAATTTTTTATTAGTAAATCCCATTTTCCTCCTTTTCTAACGCTGTGGTATGTTCCGGCTTTGGCTGCATCTATTGAAATTTCAGCTGAATTAATGTATGGGTGAGTTAGTTTAATTTTATTCCAGTTATGTTTATTCCATAATATACCATTTGTATGTAAATGTATATTACTCATCTTAGGGTATTTTTTAATGTCAAAATTAACTAACCACTCAAACAGTGCTTTACTATAAAAAGGATCGCCGTACCCAGACATTGATATAAACTCTAAAGAGTTACCGTATACTTTTTCTATATCTTGTAAAATTAATTTAGATTTATTAGTTATGTAATCTTCATTTTTTATAAAATCTATTCTACATGAAGGACAGGCTAAATTGCAAGCGCTGTCAAATACAACTTTTAATGAACTAGGTAATTTTCTATCTGTTAATTTTTTAACCAATTTGTCTGATTTCAATTTAATTGGTCCGGATGGTCTATTTTTATGAACTACTTCATTAAGGTGAGGGCATTTATCAGTAGAGCAGTACTTAAAGCTACCGTCCAACATAGACTGCCTAGCAGATACAGCTTTTTCACTGTTCCAGTTGTCCTTTAAACTACCTTTAGTTTTAATATCTAAAGACATCCACTCGTTGCAGCACATGTACTGGTTATTAACGGTTACCTCGGTATAGTTGAAGGGGTTTGTACATATAAATTTAGTTAGGTCTGTCATAGGAGTTTTTTATTTTGTAAATAAAATTTCCATTCAGGTAAATATTCTTCTAATTTTACTCCTCTTTGTCTGTCTAAAGTACGGTAAAAATTAACTGCTTTAGTTAAACCTGCACTCTTTTCTGAGTAAAGTTCGTATTCTAATTCGTTGTAAAGTTTTTTAGGTAGCCTACTTTGTTTAAGTATTTTACCTTTTATTTTTTCTGGTAGATTTACTATGCTTTGGAATTTAGGAAACCTTAAGTAGTTAAACATACATTCTTTATTATAATTATCTACAAAATATTCATATATGTTTGTAATATTGTAGACGTTAAGTAGATTTACAGTTGGTATAATATCATAATGTATATTGTTTGACTTTAAAAGTTTAATTCCATTTTCTACTTTATCAAATGTTAAAGGAAATCTAGCATAATGAAACCTATCTAATATATCATCTAAGGATAAAGTAATTTTAACGCGTTTAAAATTTTTCCAAAGATCAATAACTTTTTCTGTAATTAGTGTACCGTTGCTGTGGTACTCAAGTTCAACATTTTTAGTAATACCTAATTCTATTAATTTTCTTAAAAACTTAAAATGTTCTTTAATTAGTAGAGGTTCACCGCCGTTAAACCAAATATGCTTTATTTGATTACTTTTATGTATTAAATCATCATAAAAATTATCATCTCTAAACCAGGTATTAGTAATAACTGTTTTTTCATAATTCCCATCAATAGCTTTTATTTCATCTGTTATATCTTCATTCCATTTAGAACTACTGCCTGGGTGGCATATAACACATTTTGCATTACATACATTACCTAATCTAAGCTCTACTGCATGTAGTGGAAGTTTAGTTAAGTAGTCTACATTACTATAATCTAAATTATAATTTTTATTTTCTCTAATCCTTTTAGATTCCAGACCTGCTTCTTCTTTTTTATAACAAAAATTACATGAAGAGTTTAGTTTACCGGAAAGCATGTCTTTACGAAGTTTTTTAAACTCATTATTATTTCTAATTTCATCAACAGAGTGTCTACCGAGGTACATATCTTCTGAATTGTCTCTAGCGTAAAGTTTAGATTCACAGCAAGGAGTAACTCTTCCGTCAGGATGAGTAGCTAGATGCATGAAAGGAAGTATGCAGAAAGAGCTTTTTTTATTCATCAGAAAAATATTTGATTATTCCAGGAAAATACTCATCTAGGTATAGTGCTGTATTTTCTTCACGGTATTTATCTAAAATTGTGTACTTTTTATACTGTTTTTTTATTTCTAAATCGGTATAATCTTTACCGTACATAAATTGAACTAAACTATCTATATCTTCTTTATATTTACCCCATTCGTGGGCATCCCACTTATTTTTTATTTGATCTTTATATACTTTAGGTAAACATTGTAAATTCATATGAACTGGGCTGTGTACAATATTAATCCATATTTTAAATTCTGGGGTATTTTCCTTGACCCAATTGTGAAATTCTGGTAGTTTTATTGCGTTTACCCATGAAGTAGTATGTGTGTACTGTATGTAAGTCTCTCCTCTAGATTTATTTTTAAAAAAGTCATAATATGTTAATATATTGCTTTTAGCTTCGTCCCATTTTCCGTTTTTCCGTAAGTATTCAAAAGTATCTTCAATACCGTCTATACTTAATCCAATTCCTACTGTTTTAAAGTTTTTATCTAAAAGATCAATTAGTTCAAAATCCACAACAGTACAGTTTGTAGACATGGCTAAAGTAATTTTTTTTGAATAACCCTTATCAATTAAATATCTCCAAGTCTTGCTCCAAGCATTACTGTAAAAAGGTTCGCCCCCTACTACTTCTAGCCTGGTTATTTTCGGAGCCCAGGCACTGATATTCTTTAAAAGTACACTTTCTTTATTTCCTGGTTGACCATGAGGAAGAGGGTACTCAATACTCCCCACTTCATGAGCATCTTCTATATCCATGTATTTAGCTTCTTTTTGCCATGATGTACTATGACTAGGGCCACAGCTTCTACATTTTAAATTACAAGAATTAGTTAATATTAACTGATAATCGACAGGGTGGTCGGGGACACTTTTAAACATATTGTCTTTAATAAACTCGCTGTGAATATCTGAGTATATAAGTCTTTTGCTTTTATATCCATTTTTTTCATCCTCCCAACATGTATTACATGTAGAAGGCTGTTTACCCTCTAGCATTTCCTGTCTTAAGTTATCCATATATTCACTATGAAAAATTTCTTTCATAGATGTTTTTTGAATAAAGTAAGGTTTTTTATTAGAGTCAGTAATTAGATCCTTACTGATGCAGCACGGTCTAACTGTTCCATTAGGATCATTTGAAAAACCTACCCACGGTAAAGGACATACATATTTCATACTAAAAGTACTGTTTCCATTCAGGCAAGTAATCTAACATATTTACTTTCCTTGTTTTATCCATAATCCTCATGAAACTATAAAATCTGTTTACTTCTTTTTGAGTATGGGGTCTAAACAGTTCTATTTTGAGTCTTTGTATTTCGTCTTCTCTCATATATTGAATATTATCTAATATCTGATGTTTCATTTGTTCAGGTATTAAATTAACCATCATATGATCAGGGTAGTGTACATAATTATGAGCAATTATCAAATTATGGTCTAAAGTAAACTTTTTAAAATTGTCCATATTATAGACATTTAATGCACTAACAGTTTGACATACCTCTAAATTAAATACATCTCTATACTTTAAAATTTTATCAAAAGATTTCATAATCTGATTCCAATCCGAAGGAAATCTAATGTAGTAATTTCTTTCTTCTAAGTCGTCGATTGATAAATGAATTCTTACTTTTCTAAATTTTTTCCATATTTCTATAAAGTGATCTGGAAATTGAGTACAGTTTAGGCTGTAATGAATGTCAATATTTTGAGCTGTGCCGTTATCTATAAACTTCTGTAAAAAGTATCCGTGTTCTTTTATTAAAGTAGGTTCTCCTCCATTAATCCATATCTCTTGTAGCTCTTGACATTTAGCAAAGAGTTCATCGTAAAAATTATAATCTCTATACCATTCAATTTTATTTTCTATTTTAAAATAATCCTTAGCAAATTCAGTTCCTTCGAGTCCTTTAAGATCTTGATTCCATCTATTCGAAGAAAAAGGATTACATGTAGTACATTTTAAATTACATACAGTCCCTAATCTTAATTCTACATAATGGTATTTAATATTTTTTAAACTTCCATCTGGGTTAGTGTTGGGTAAGCACTCATCAATGTATTTTTTAAATACAGAATTAGATTCCTGTCTTTTAGAGCCAACCCCTCCTTCTTCGTATTTATAGCATTTTTGACAAACAGCTGGTTTTTGGCCGTTCATCATTTGTTTACGTACTTGTTTGAACCTTTTAGAATTAGCTATACTCTCTAAACTATCTTTAGATAAAAATAAATGTTCTCTATCATTATCTTCAGTTGCAGCTGTTGATATACCATTTTTCATTTCTGTAACACAGCAAGGTGTTACTGTACCTATAGGATGTGTAGCTAGGTGAATCCATGGTAATACACAAAAAGAGTCTTTTATATCATGTGATTCTTTGTCCACCATCTGTATAGTTTAGGGTTATCTTTTTTATATATTTCGTTAAGTACATTTTCTTGCTTACGCCATTTATCTACTCTTGCTAAATTTTCTTTACCTTTTTTCAGTCCTTGTTTCCAGTCGGGGTACTGTTCTGAAAATACTTTTCTCTGTTTTAAGTCTTCAAGACATTCTATCCAGTTTGAATGTTTTGGTTTTCCCTCTACTCTGGGTCTAATATAATTTAATAAGTCATCTATTACTTCATCATATATATCTCTTGGTAGTACTTGAGGGCACATCATAATAGAACTGTCGAATGCGAAAGTAGTTTTTATAAGGGTATTGACATCTAATTCTACTGCTAAGTCAAATAAAGCTTTGAGGCTAAAAAGTCCTGGTGTTGTTATAGTTAGGTCAAAAGCTATACCATATTCTCCATACTGTTTATTAAGAAAAAGATAATCTTTAAAGTTTTGAATCCATTGATCCCATTTTATACCGTGTCTTACATACTCAACTATTTCTCCAGTACCGTCTATAGATGCACATATTTGAACTGTTTTAAAATGAGGTAATAAGTCTTTTAGGTCCCAGTGTTTGTATGTAGTTCTTGAAAAATTAGTATTATATCTAATCCATACATTTTTAGCTAGGTCATTTTGAACGAGGTACTCCATAATTTCCCAATGAATCTCCCACATTAGAGGTTCTCCTCCTACCCAGTATATCTCTTCTATAGTGCCGTCTTTAACAGCTTCCCATAATTCGGCTTCGGCTACTTCTTTTTGAAAGTTTTCAATAGCGGGTTTATTCTTTTTTTGTGCCCAGAAGTCTGTATTCTCTTCTCTATCGTAATCTCCCATCGCTCGACGTTCTGCTTCCCAAGATGATGAAAGCTGGTCTCCACACATTCTACATTTAAAATTACATAAATTTCTTACTCTATAATCAAAAGATATAGGAATCATATCTGTATGACCATCGTCTCTAGTCTTCTCAAACGCTTCATCTATCTTATTAGGAAAGAGAGTCTTATTAAAATAGTCTCTATAGATAGATACGTTGAGTAACTTGCCGTTACATACCTGACACTGTGGTATCTCTTTGCCGGTCATTAAATCTCTTCGTATACCTTTCATATATTCGGAGTTCCAATGTTTTTTTAATGTACCTGGGTTATAAGAAGAGTCTTTATCTGCAGAATCTGAATCCAGGTACTGTGTAGCCCATTCTGCTTTTTCTCTAGAAGCACAGCACATCCTTCTCTCACTTTGTGGTGAAAGGTAGGTATGGGACCAGGGGGCCATACAGAATGTTTTGTTTCCTTCGGAGGGTTTTATTTTCATAGTAGTTTTTTAACTTGACTACCTACATCCTTGGTATCTTGATTACTCTTGAGCTGTTCAACTAAATCAATCATATCTTCCTGCTGCTTATCATCAGGTTCAATATACTCCTGAGATCCTGGGTTGGCCCATTGTGGGTTTAGTACCCAACCTTCATCTTCAGCCTGTTTTAATACTCCTTCTACGTACCTATTTGACTTAGCATCATCTCCATCTATAACATTGACTAATGGTGTCAAGTTAGTTTCCGGTATACCCAAATACCAACTTTTCAACATAGGAAATGCTTTTAAAAAGTCTTTCTTTCTCCTTTTATCATACTGTTGGTAAAAAGATCTAAAATCTCTTACTCTAGACTCTAATGAGGAAGTAAACTCATGCCCTGTATCTACTTTTCTAATGTACTCTATTAACCTTAATACGCCGTCTCTTTCGTAATCCATAAACCCATTAGCACCGTTTTTCCAGTTAACAGTTAACCAATCTTCTAATACTTGAGCTCTTTCTATCCTAATATTTTCTGGTAGGGTTACTATAGATTGGAAGGAAGGAAAACGTAAAATATTAAAAGACATGACTGCAGCTTGATGACCAAACTTCTTTTTTAATTTTAACATTTCATCCATAAACTCTGTAATAGAGAATAAACATAAACTATTAATTGTCATCATTACGTTTACTGATTTTATATTACCCTCGCTGTTTACTCTATACATATTCTTTAACCAAACATCCCATTCTAGGCCGTATCTAATATATTCAGCTTGTAAACCAACTGCCTCATTAGAAGTGTAAATAGAGAAGTCTTTAAAACTATGAGAGGATTCAATTAAAGCATCTAGTAACTGTTTCTTTTGTCCTAAATTAGAATTAACTGCAAAAGGTACTTTACAGTCAGGATTTTTCTTCCACCATTCCATTAGCTTCCAAAAATCTGGGGACATTGAAGGTTCTCCTCCTGTTACCCTTAATTCTCTTAAACTAAACTGTAGTTCAGCCTCCCACCATTTCCAAAAAGCTTCTACATATGGGTTATCTTTATTCTTTCTACCGTAAGGCATAGCATGAGAACCGTCGTGTTGAAATGCGGATGCGCCATCTGATACTAAGTTCTGGTAAGGTCCATTAACTTTAATATCTTTTTGCCATGTAGTTGAAAAAGAAGAGTTACAATAAGAACAAGCAAAGTTGCAATTAGCATCAAATGCTATCTCTAAAGTTTTGAGATCCACATCCTCAGTGTATCCCATTGTTTCTTTCGCATCTTTTAGCTCTTCATCAGTATATATAACTGATTTGTAAACTCTATCGGAGACTTTATCTTTACCCAAATCTTCTATCTTCCAGCAATACTCACACTCTTTAGGTCTAATACCTTCTATCATCTGTTTACGTACTGCTTTCTTGTACTTTGTGTTGTGGAGTGCTTTATAACTAAACTTTAATTCGTCTAAAGGTATTTTATGAGCTGGTGGGTGGTGGCAAGATGTTGTTTGTCCATTGCCTAACCAAATTGTAGCATTATACCATTTAGCTCCACAAAAAGATGGAGATATTTTATCTATAGCTCTATCTCTATACTCTTGAAAAGTTTCGTTAGGTTTTTTTGCAAATACTCCCATTATATCTTATGTATAAAATTTAAATTGCCTGTTATATCTACAAATTTATCAAAAATTTGGTCTTCAAAAAAATGGTCTGCTAAAATATTACCGTTTTGAAAAACGCTAAATCTTAGAAGGTCTAGCTCTATGTAATTGAGATTGAAATTATTAACAGGGAAATTACCTGCTCCAAATATAATGTGTGGTGAATCTGATAAACCAAAAACCCTATCTACTAAGCTTTCATTCACAACCTCCTTACTATTAATAAATACCTTAATAAATTCTTTTGGCTTATGTTCAAACTTAATTTGTGAATTTACTCCTTTTTTAATTAATGAAGGAAATTTATAGTACTCAGTTTTATCTTCGAAAGTTATAGTAACTACAGTTTCGTTAGGAAATAAATCTAGACCTGTATACTTAGGTACTAATGTGAACACTGTGCTTTGTTCAACTATATCATTAATAACTTTGAAATCTAAAGTAAATTCAAAACTCTCATTTCCAGAGAGTATTAAATTAGCTGGGTTTTCAGGGAATGAGTCGCAAATACTACTAGGCCAAAAACACCATGGTTCTCCTTTACTTATATTTATCATACATATCTTTTAACTGTGGGAATGTTCCTAAAAAGTCTGTGTTTCTTCTTTTGTCATATTCGTCAACAAATTTAATAAACTCTTTTCTATATTTATCTTCATCAAAACTGGTGGTACCTTTTGAATAGTCATATAGTCTTTTTATCTTTTGTATTTCTACGTTAGAAAATCCATAGTTATGACCAGTAAAATCCTTTATGCCGTAATATAGTGCTTTTTCTGCAGATTTTAAAATTAACTCTTTATGTTTCGGTTCTAATATTTTAACTGATAAATGGGTAGGGAATCTGAGATAAGATGTGTCAAGTTGAATTGCTGAAATCCAGTATCTTTGTCCATTCGCGTATTTCTTTTTATATTCAAAGACTCTGTCTATTAAGTCACTATATGAAAATACAGATAGAGCATTATAGGTAGCCATTATATTGACAGTTACTTTAGGTAATTCTGTAAGTACTCTATCTATATTAGACCAAAACTTTTCATATTTTAATCCAAATCTAGCATATTCTGCTTGTGCATCTGTTGCTTCTACTGAAGTGAATATGATTAACTCCCTGACTTTGTTGTTTTCACATAAGTCTTTTGCTATTTCAATAAATTTACTAAGTAACTTATCAGGTATCCCCAGATTAGTATTAATAGCAAGAGATATATTAGAATTTTGTTTATAATTTTCTTGTATATACTCTAATACTTTAAAGGTATCTTTCAATAGTAATGGTTCTCCTCCTGTAATTCTGAAGGTATGTAGGTCTGGGAATAAATTAGGCCACCATTTCCAAAAAGCTTCAATATAGGGATTATATTCAGTTTGTTTATAAGGCATTTGATCTCTAGCCTTAATATCATCTATGGAGTTAAATCTATGTTCTGTTGGGTATCCTCCGTGTTTTTCTATTTCTTCTACCCACTTTGATGAATACTGTGGGCCGCAATAAGCACATGCAAAGTTACATGTATTACCGAAAGATACCTCTACATACCGAGGGTTGAAATCATCTCTCCAATAAGAATCTTTAATTTTATCGAAATCATTTATTGACCATGGTTCAGTGGATTTAAATACTCTATCTGAGAAAGATGATGAATTATCTTCAACATTCCAGCAGTAGTTACATTCAGAAGGTCTTTTACCTTCGAGCATTTCTTTTCTTCTAGTTTTCTTATGGTTTGTATTATGAAGTGCCGATGGATTTCTTTTAAGTTCTGAGAGAGGTATTTTATGTGGAGAGGGGTGGTGACAGGAGTGTGTCATTCCAGTACCTAGGTGCATAGTAACTTGTGTCCATTTAGCTAAACAGAATCCACACCCTACACCGTCTAATTTCTTTTTTACCTCTATTGGTTTCATAGTTTTATATTTAGCATTTTAGCCCAGGAAGTAAGTTTCTTTTCCCCCACTACTTCATACTTTAATTGTTTAATACCGTCTAATTTATAATCTATTTTACCTTGTTGCATTTTTAATACATACCTACGTTCGTTGGCTGCGGTAGTTTCTCCTTTTACAAATTTACCGTCTATTATGCCTTCGTCTTCATGGGGTAAGCATCTCATCCTACCTTCAACTCTATGAGGTATAATTGAATTGTAAATGTAAATATCCTCTTCCTTTACCTCTGTGTTAAAGCAAGAAATATCTTGATTTGGTTTAGAAGTATCATAGTTAATAACTAAATCTTTAGGAGGAATTTCACTATGTAAATTTTCTACCTCGGCAGGAGTTAATGCTCTATTCCAGGCATAAACTTTTGCAATGTCCCCTTTAAAAAATTTAAAGGAACTATGGTCAGGTTGAGATGGTGAAGTTCCTAAGTAAAGATCGTTAATTCCGTAATTTTTCAATCTCCCGTTAAACCTAAGGGGGGAGGGACTCCCGTACCCTCCTTTACTGTCTGTTTCAGTATCGTTTAAATAAAAGTGAGCTTGGTGATCTTCTTCAGAGACTACAGCCGTAACCCAAGACCAGTACTTATCATACCTCTTAACCCACATGTAATTATGTTTGTTAAAACTATTCCAAAACGTAAAAGATAGTGCTCTTGAATTATTAAAAGAAATACCGTAATCGTAACCCGGAAATCTTAATATTGGATATTCTACATATGTTCTTTTTTTATCCCCAATCAAAAACACTTTATTTTTTTCTAATGTATGAAACGCTCTTGTTAAAATAGATATTGTATGCGAACGAGATGTTAAACCTCTCATTTCCCGTCTATAGGGGATCTTAGCATAAGAATCTACACCATTAAAAGATAGGTATTTTTGATTTTTTAAAGGCTCGGTTAAGTAGTTAATATTTAAAAATCCTTCTTTGTGACATCTCCAAAATAAATCATCATCTTCCATACCCCAATCCCAGTACTCATTAGAGTACCCATTAGTAGCTTCTACTTGTTCCTTGGTAAATAAGACTGCTCCTCCAAAATATTCATGGTATTTTAACTCGTAGTCCATTTGAGATATTTGAGTAGCTATATGTCTTGGTGCAGTAGAAGGGTATGAATAGTCGGCTCCGCCATCTTCTTCGGGGATCATATCAATATCGTGCCATACAATATAATCACATCCATCTTCAAAAGCATGTTTAGCAGCTATATTTTTAGTAGCTCCTCTATTAAAGAGTTTATCATCTACTTGGTGAGCAAAGTACATCTGAAAATTAATGTTGCGATCTTTTAAGTATTTCCCTAATTTAGGTACGAATTCGTTAAGGTGTAGTTCTCTATCTCTATAAGGAACACATACACCTAGTTTATGTTGTGACATACATATGGTGTTTATTAAAATCAGAGAATTCTTCTACTAGTTCACCCCAATATTTATCTATTCCGTCTTTTCGTAAATTAGTATTTTTATTTTCGATTAATTTAAAATACTTATATTGATTAGTTCTGCTCGACCAATCGTTCCAGGTGTCGTCAAATCCGTTATTAGAATGTGGAATAGCTTTAAATCTACCTGGTCTTCTGAAAGGGACTGGTATTCTTTTTCTTTTCTGTTCTGTAATGTAAACTTTTTTACAGTTTTTTATAATACTATTACTTTGCCCTACTAAGTCTACAAATTGTGTACCGGCAATAAATTTACTGTCATAATATAGTATAAGATTTTTACGTGATTTATATTCAAGTAAACTATACCTAGTATTATTACTAATTTCAGCTATATCCTTAGGGGTAAGTGCCTTATTGTATATTGCAAAGTTGTTAATTAATCCTTTGAAAAAATTAGGTTTTGAATTCCTCGTAGGGTCGCCTACTCCTAAGTAAATTAATTTCTTATGTTTTTGATCTAACTCTAAAATTGAATCTAAAATTTTTTCTCCTACTAAATTTCCATTTACATAAAAAGATATTTTTTTAGATTCACCTTCTATATCGAAAACTACAGAGTAGTTGTAACTTCCAAAAGGGTGCTTTTTGGTAAATATAGAGTGGGGTTTTAAATACTGATCCCAAAGCTGTAAATTGAAATTCATAAAAGACCTGTATGTTAGCCCTATATCAGGACCAGGAAATGAAAATATATTCATCTCGTCGAACTCAATATCAATATTACAATCCATATTGTCTATAGTGAAGCTCCCAAAAATTGTAAAGTTTCTGTTTAATTTAATTGGATTTTCAACTGCTATATATGAATCTTTACCGTTAAGTTCTAATCCAATTCCTGCATGTCTACGCTGTCCCCATTCTAGGAAATCAGTCTTTATACCTTTTTCCTGGCACCTTAAAAATAAGTCATCGTCTTCAAATCCCCATCCAATGTAGTTATTGGAAAAACCATTAATCTTTTTGATATCTTTTAAAGTAAACATAGTAACTCCTCCAAAGTAATCATAAAATAGAGAATCTTCTTCTTCAGGTATCTCTAAATTCTCAACTAAATGTGTTGGGGTGTCAGAGTAAGAGTAGTCTACATCTACCGGGAGCATATCTATATCGTGAAAGACTACGTAATCACAGCCAGTCCATTCTGCTTTTCTGCAGCCCCAATTAAGAAGTAATCCTCTGTTGAAAGGACTGTCATCTTTTTGTTCAACTACTATAACTTCATGATGTATACTATTACTGTAGAGGTAGTTTGAAATATACTTTTTAAAAACCTTTAACTGCTCTGGTCTATTCTTGTACGGGACTATCACTCCTAGTTTGTGGTCCTTTATCATTTTTATTAGCTAATGTGTAAAATTCGGATAAGTAATACTGTAATCTGTTTCCCCATTCTTCTTTGTCTATTTCTTCAAACCACAAAGAAAAAGAATCTAAGACTTTAGCAATTTTTTCTAATGCTTCGATCTTACGTTCTTCTAGTAGAAGGAGTTCTGGATCTGTTTTTCCGCTCATATCTTAATAATTTTATCTCTTAATATATCCCAATGAGGATAATCCATATATTCAATATAAGAAAATTCTTTCATATCTTCAACTAAATATTTTAAATTATTTACATCTATCTTCCAGTCATAATCTTTGATAGAATCATACATAATCTTATATTCATGTGAGTAAGAGTATTCTTTTTTATTGTCTGCTACCTTTTTTATCCTCTCTATACAGGTAGAATCCCATTTAAAGTGGTGTACCTGAGTAAAAACTTCCTGTATTGGCATCCTTTTAGGGTGTTTTGTACCCCAGCTGTTAGATCCATCGTTGAATGATGCGTAATGCTGACCTGAGGTAACATTTTGATAACCTTTCATTAATGTAACTTTATTAGGACATGCTCTAGACATGGGATATCTAAAAAATCCTGCTAAAGGAAAAGCTTTGTGTAAATCTGTTTCTCTGGTCACTTTTGGGAAAGTACCATCTATACCTATTCTATCTAAGAACCCTCCTGTGACAAACTCATATCCTTTTCTTTCACAGTTCTCAATGATGTCTTCTATAGGTTCTGGGTATACTTGTAATTCATCGTCATCTGATACTATCCACCAGTCGTTTGGTTTAGTTTGTTTAACAGTATTATATATTTCAGTTACTCTTTCCCAATTGTATTTAGGTTCTGTAAAAACCATAAATGGTTCTATACCTAGTTCTTCAATTTCTTCTAATATACCATCATCCTTACTTTGTTGGTAGACACATACATATGCTTTATCAATCTTATCCTCGTAGTGTTTTAACATATGAGGTAGTATGTGTGTATTTTCTCCTACTACTGTGATTAAGTTAAGCATGTCTTAGTAGTGTTAATCCTGTAGAGCTTGGTTTGTCTTTTATAATACCTTCATTAAAAAAATCAAAACGTTGCCATTGGTCTCCTATTTCTTGTATAAATTTGGAGGGTCCTTCAGCAAACTTGTCGTGATGGTTTTGATCTGTTATATCTTTTGTAACTATGTATTTCTCAGCGTATCTAATGTCAGTATCATGTAGAGATATAATACCATTAGGGGATAAAATTTTACTGTATAATTCAAAGTCTTTTTTAACATCCTCATATGAATGACCTGCATCAATATGTAAATAGTCAATTTTAATATCTTCTTTCACAAAAAAATTATAGTAGGCATTCTCTGTAGTATCGTTAATTATTCTAGGGCAAAATTTTTCTCTAAAAAATGAATCTTTCTCTAGCCAATTTACTTTCCCTCCAACTTCATTAGCGGCATCGACAACAAATGTAGTACCTATATCCCCCCAACTCATACCGTCATTTCCAGTAAGTATACCAGTGGTATGCAAGTCTTGTCTTGCTTGTGTCATTATACGTGGAATGAATCCTCCACCTGATCCTAGACATACACACACCTTAGCTCTCATGAAATGAATAATAGAGTATATTAATATACCGTCTCCCATAGAGGATTCGGTAGCGCCATGTGCCCATCTATAAGGTACTGGTTTATATTCTATATGTTCTGTACCTTTTTCATCAACTGTCTTGTGTTGATTATTGGTTATGTACCTTCTTATGTAATCCAGGTTAAAGAGCATTCTTTATATATTCTAGGTTTACTTTAGTATTAGTTAGTATATTATACAATATAGTGATTTCTGCTTCAAGATTAAACCCTTCCTTGTTATTTTTTATCAAAGGTTTATCCATCCAGTAATGCCTGTAGGTTGTATTACTTTCTAAAAAAGACATATACCCTTTATCACTTTGCTCATAAAACTTACCTTTTGCATTCCATTTTTCATTTAATAGAGTATCATAATTTACATTATGGAAGTCTAACATGTGTTTTAGAAGTAGCTGTTCTGCAAATACTAAAAATCTTGAATTAGGTACTTTTAATTCTGTAAATCTTTGCATTAATTCGATACTATTCTTAGCATAGTTGTTTGTAAAATTGCTATCCGGAAAGTAACAGAAGCAGCAGTTAATAGCATGAGGTTTTGGTCTACTAACTATATCGCTAACTTGTCTTATAAATGGATTCCAAGCTGTATCATAATACTGATTCCCGTTTTCTTCATGTGCAAAGAAAGGTTTTGTTTTAAAGTACTTATCTATATTTTTATAAATAAGGAAATCATGGTCCATTATAATACAGGGACCTTTGACGAATCTTAATTTTTCAAGTTTAGCTGATGCCCAGAATACTCCTTTATTGATTAAATTATTTTTGGGTAATATTTCTACATTATCCCAAAGGTATAGTCCATTTATATTATGGAGGTACTCATAAGTCAGTTTGTCGACTGTAAGGTTTGTAATGTGGTTTGGGTGATGTTTCTTCCATAAGTACACGGAAGTAAACAATAAGAGAGTATCTAACTTATTATAGAAAGATACTCGTTCCTGTATATTTTCGTAAACCCAATATGTATTCAAAAAAAAC
>MEHZ011453116.1_pt1 | contig 16985 bp, 13 predicted proteins | sample 897221 | NCBI WGS metagenome assembly MEHZ01 (sample SAMN05514161, study PRJNA337945) | marine metagenome | isolation source: marine surface water | place: Arctic Ocean | collected 2007-12-13
GGGATGACAGTGGCGGTCCATCCCATCTCGGCAACCTTCTTCCAGAGGTCAGCAGCATATGGCTCATCTCCGTCAAGGACTCTCCTGACGACTGCCATGGAACAATTGCTAGCCAGGAAGCCCTGCGCTTGTTCACGTAGCATGTTCTGTTCCTCTGAAAATTCAAAGTTCATTGTTTTCTCCTTCGTTAAGCTGGAATTCGTACCGGCAAATCAGTGATGCCGTGTATAAAGTTTGATCGAAGGTATCGGGGTTCACCCACGACCTCTATATTGTCGAAACGTTTCAAAATTTCTTCCCAGAGTACGTTTAGCTGCATCTCTCCTAGTCGATTCCCGACGCAGCGGTGTATGCCAAACCCGAATGACAGGTGTTGTCTGGGGTTCACGCGATCAATGATGAACTGATTTGGCTTCTCGATAACTGCTTCATCTCTATTGCCAGAAATGTACCACATTACAATCTTGTCGCCGGCAGCAATTTGTTTGCCACCTAACTCTACTGGTTCCATTGCGGTACGACACATGTGAGCTACAGGGCTCTGCCAGCGAATTATCTCAGGCACCATCTTTGGTACAAGTTCAAGATTAGACTTTAGTTTCGAATATTCGTCCTGATGGTGGTTCAATGCTAGAACTCCACCGGAAATCGCGTTCCGAGTTGTGTCATTCCCGCCAACAATTAATAGGAGCATGTTGCCTAAGAATTCGTTGGGCGACATGTTTTTGGTGGATTCGCCATGAACCAAAGTCGAAATCAAATCTGTTCCGGGCTCCGAACTGTTCTGACGATCCTTCCACACGGCATCAAAATATTCAAAGCACTTCCACAATTCCTTAAAGCCTTCTTCGGGGGTTTCGAATACCTCAGGGTTCCCAAGGTTCTCAACGGTATCTGACCAGTGAATTAATTTGTGTCTGTCTGCCTGAGGAACTCCGAAAATAGTGGCTAGCATCTGGCCAGTGAGTTCGACGGATACTTGGCGTACCCAGTTGAACTCTTCGTTTCTTGGTAGGTTGTCCAGGATGTTGGCGGCCCGTTCCCGAATCAGTTCTTTTAGTTCCTGCAGCCGATTAGGCGTAAAAGAAGGCGCGACAACCGCTCGCTGAGCATCGTGCTTTGGCGGATCCTGCATAATAAACATGGGCAGGTGAAACATCGAGTTTTCGTCTGGGTTTTCAACAGGTCGGCCACTCATTCGAATTCCGCCGTTGTTAATGTCTGATGAAAACACATCATGGTGAGTGTCGACATGCATGATGTCCTGATATCTGGTGACCGACCAGTAAGGCCCGAACATACTTTCGGCGCAATAGTGCACAGGGTCTTCAGCTCGAAGGCGCTCAAAGTACGGCCAGAATTTATTGTGTTCGAATAGTGAGGGATGCGCAGGATCCAGCTGATCTAATGAAAGAGCGTATGGATCGACATTCACATCGATCGACCATTTTTTACGGGCCTCTGCGTTGGTTACCTGCCGTTCCTCTTCCTTTTCCTTATTCGGTTTTTTGATATCTGACATTCGATGCGCTTGATTTCAATCAGGACGTTAATACTATGGAAACTCCCTATAAGTATCTATAGCTCGATAAGCGTGGTCATGGGGGTGTTTGACTGTGCAATCTCGAACAGGTAATTTGCCTCCTGTCTTTTTAGTCAGGATATGCCTCTTGAATTTCGATTTTTCCGATGATGATAAGATGATCCGGGATCAGGTAAACCGGTTTCTTCGTGACAATTGCGGTTTCGGTGAGTTTCGCTCGGTACTTGAAGGGGATGCCGCTTATTCAGAAAACGTGTGGCGTGGTCTGTCCGAAATGGGTTTGCAGGGCACCGCGATTCCTTCTCTCTATGGGGGAGTTGACGCCGGATACCTGAGCCTCTGCCTCGCGGCGAGAGAATTGGGAGCACATTTGGCACCAGTTCCGTTTTCCTCTTCAATATATCTCGCGGCTGAAGCGATTCAGCGCACTGGTTCAGAAACCCAGAAAGAGGAATGGCTACCTAAGCTGGTCAGTGGTGAGATTATTGGGACGCTAGCAGTAACTGAAACAGTTCGGGAACTGGCCCCTGAGGACATCACGACGACCTTTGCGAAAGGAAAAATGAACGGGACCAAGTTGGTCGTTCCTCATGGTGTGATGGCTGACGTTGCCGTAGTGCTGGCCCGTACAAATGACGGTCTGTCTCTTGTGCTTGTCTCGTTATCGGAGGTAGAGCGAAGGTCAATCGAAACAGTGGATCCAACGATGGGTTCTGCCACCATCATGTTCAAGGATTCGCCAGCAGAATTATTGGGTGAGTCTCATGATGGCTGGGCAGCGCTGTCTTCTGTTTATAACAGGGCGGCGGTACTGTTTGCGTTCGAGCAGCTAGGGGGCGCGGAACGTGCCTTGGATATGGCGGTCGGATATGCCAAAGAGCGATTCGCGTTTGGGCGGCCTATAGGCTCGTTTCAAGCACTGAAACATATGATGGCGGATATGTATGTTGCCCTGAAGTTGGCGGAATCTAACTGTTACTATGCAGCGTGGGCACTTCAAAATGATGCAGATGATCTGGCGCTAGCGGCGGCAACCGCGCGCGTTTCTGCCACGCAGGCATTCCAGCTCTGTTCACGTGACAACATTCAGGTACATGGTGGTATGGGCTTCACTTGGGAGTACGATTGCCATCTCTACTACCGTCGATCCAATTACCTGACCCTGGTGCTTGGCGGGCTTTCTGCATGGGAAGACAAATTGGTTGCAGCTCTGCCTGATGCGGCCTGAGTTTCTTGTCTGATCATGACGCCGACAGCAAAAATTAGGAGATAGATGATGGAATTTAGCGATACAAAAGACGAAGCAGCATTCAGAGTCGAAATCAGAACCTGGATCGACGGTAACGCACCCGACTATCTATTTGAACCGCTTTCAACCAGCGGGTTTGGATCCATCCAGATAGATGGTTTTGATCCCCTTGCTGAGGCCAAGCAATGGCAAAAGACGAAAGCAGACGCAGGGTGGGCCTGCCTTCAGTGGCCAAAAGATTACGGGGGGCGAGGCGCCAGCCCTATCGAGAGTGTGATCTGGAATCAGGAAGAGGGTGTTTATGGCCAGCTAAGCCGCATGTTTATTATCGGCCAGGGGATGTGTGCGCCGACGATGATGACGTTTGCCAGGGAAGACCAAAAAAAGCGCTATCTTCCGAAACTGTCGAGTGGGGAAGAGGTCTGGTGCCAACTTTTTTCTGAGCCACATAGCGGTTCAGATTTGGCTGGACTTCGCACCAGGGCCGAAAAAGATGGCGACGACTGGGTCATCAATGGCCAAAAAATCTGGACGTCCGGTGCACAGCACAGCGACTTTGGTATCCTGATTACGCGAACAGATCCGGAAGTGCCAAAACATCGAGGTTTGACGATGTTCTTCCTGGATATGAAGTCTGCCGGGGTGGATATTCGGCCGATTAAACAGGCCAATGGCGACAGCGGTTTTAATGAAGTTTACTTCGACAACGTTCGCATTCCTGATGCGCAGCGACTTGGAGAGGTCGGAGAAGGTTGGAAAGTCTCGTTGACCACGCTGATGAACGAACGCCTGGCGATTGGGGGCAGTATTACTACCGGGTTCCCAGAGATCAAGGAGTTGGTTGATCAGCTTAGGGTCGCATCTGGGCCCGCTATTAATGATCCCGCTGTGCGCTCGAAACTTGCTGACTGGTATGCAAAGAGCGCTGGTCTTAAAAACACCGCATCGCGCGCGATCTCGGCATTATCTAAGGGCGAAACGCCAGGTCCTGAAAATAGCATAGGTAAACTTGTTGCCGGTGGAATGATGCAGGACATTGCTAAATTTTCACTTGACCTTCAGGGGTTGTCGGGCGCGATCGTCGATCCGAAAATTGCAGCTGGATCAGCGCGTCTGCAGGCTATGTTGATGCGTTCGCCTGCTGTTCGAATAGAGGGAGGCACTGATCAAATTCTTCGAAATATTATCTCTGAGAGAGTGCTTGGTTTACCGGAAGACATGAGGGCCGATAAAGGCATGCCGTTCAACAAGATCCCAGGTGGAGGCTAACTATTACTAATAGTAAAAGTCGGTGGATTTACCCAATAAGAAAGGTCCTTTGCTTTTTAAATACGGGCTATTACTTTTCGTTCACTTGAATGGACTCTATTAAGCAAGCAGTTAGTCTTCATACTGGGAGTGAACCTTTTAGGTACCAGTCTTGTTACCAAGAATATCGAGCTCCTGGTCCATAAGTTGAGTGAAAACCTGATTGCAGTGGGCTCCAATAACCTAACCGGTTTCTGGAAAGGCCAGGATATCTTGCAGTCTAATGACAAGCTTCTTGGCAGTAATCAGACGAGTCGGCACTTCCCCTCGGATATTGGCTGAAGGCCTGCGAAGAGTTACCGCAGGAAGCACTAACGCTTCTTTGAGCCCAAGTTCTCGAATACCGACAGGTTCATGATTAAGCATCTCAGGATGTCGCTTTTACTCGACTTCTGGTCCGAGTGTTTTGTCGGAACTGTCATCTCTTGCCATTATCTTGCTTTTTATTGATAGCCCCTTGGTATAGCTATGTCACCTTATTTGAGAAATAGTAGGGAAACCCAACACGGTTTTTCTCTGATGTATATTTATAACAGGGCATCGACGATCTTCCGGGGTGGTAGAGAAACTTGGTCATGTGACTGAATTCTTTGTACGAGTAAATCCGATCGATGATCCCATCCGAGCCTGTTTTCGGGGGCGACGACAGAAAGTTTTGGCAGAAATCGACGACAGAAATGAAAGAGAAAATGAAGTAGAGCAAGACAGTCGTTCTCGTGTCGCATAGCGAAGAGATAGCCAAGAAAGTATTTAATTGTCTGGTGTGGAGAGGAAATGGGGATGTCTTCCCAAGTGTTGATACGGTGCTAAAGGAATACAACCGCTCACAGCAAATAGTTCGCTCATATATAGGGTTCGATTTTTTATCGAATTATGGATTTATTTAACATCTTCCAGATGTCGCGGTTTGAAACCTTTCTGGATATGTTATTTCTCGCCCGAATAGAGGATGGTAGTTTTTTAAGGGCATCCAGTTTGGCTTTCCCTATCGCGCCACCATGGCCTTTTACCGTAAGCACTGCCAGCGTGAAGAGGTTCGCCAGTATATGAAAGGGTAGCGTGGTGAGTAATAGTAAAAGCGGCATGTTTTTGAAGTAACAGTAAACGAGATTCCGGTGCCCAAAATAAACTGAGAAATCACTGCCTTCACCGGTGATGGCGGAACCAATGTGATGGACGATAGCATCCCTCACGAAAAGGCATGGGTGGCCTGCGAGTTGAAGGCGGAAGCCAAGGTCGATGTCTTCAACATACATAAAGTACACTTCGTCAAAGCCTCCAAGCTGATTAAATAAGCTTGTTCGATAAAGGGCTGCACCCGCACATGCGCTGAATACTGGTTCGGTTTGAAGATTGTCATGTAGGGCTCGTTGATGGAAGCGCCGCCAAGGAATACCGGTGAAATGAAGTTCGTCTCCTGCGCCGTCCACGATAGAGGTGTCGTCTTCCCTTAGCATTAGGGATGCAAAAGAGCCGTAGTTAGGGTGATTATCGGCAGCATTTACCATAGCCTCTAGCCAATAGGGTTCAGGGAATGCGTCGGGGTTTAGGCACACAATGTAATCGGTGGTGTCGATCTTTCGGACAGCCAGGTTTATTGCCCCACCATACCCGAGGTTTGTTTCACTTTTGATAACGGTTGCCGTTGTAATAGAGGCAAGCATGCTCTGTGATTCAGCATCAGTCGATGCATTGTCTACGACGACCAGTTCATCGGCACAAAGGGTTTGGTCTGACAGAGATTTCAGACATCGGCTGAGTAGTGCCCCGCTGTTGTAATTAACGATGATGATGGCGACCGACATCAGGTCACCTGTTCGGTTGAGCTGCTGTCGTGGTTTGAAAACACGCTAAAGTATTCGTTAAAAAACCTATCAGCGTTGACGGACTCGGCAGCTCTTATCTTACCGGCCTGGCTGGGTTGAAAGTGAGTCACTCCCATAAATTTAGCCTCTTCTAGCTCAACTAGGACATGTCCGCGCTTGTACTCGCAGATGCCAGGGTCAAAAATCGCTGCTGCCGCAAGTGGGTCATGAAAGTGCTGTAATTCGCGTTCCTGAAACCAGACGCTGGACCAGTCCAACACCATCTCGAGCAGTCTATCGCCTTTAAATTTTCTGGTCACCTGATCGGGCGTCATACTCAACTGCCATGTTACATCAAGACCATATGCGCGTAGGGGAGCGCCTGAGGAAAAAACGATGGCAGTTGCATGGGGATCAACGATTGCGTTCCATTCGGTGCGGCCCCATGGCGTCGGATAGTCTGAGAACTTCCCGCCCATAATAACAAGCTCTTTGAGCAGGAGTGGGATCTCGGGGTCTGATTTAAAAAGAGTAGCGATATTGGTAAAGGGCCCCACTGCCAGTAGCGTTACTTCACCTGGATTCTGACGAATGATTGTTCGCATAAAGTCTATCGCCTGCCCTTTTGGAAAATTGGCCCTAGTATCGGTCAGCCGCTCTGCCTGGGCTGCAGACAGCTGTGTCTGCTCAATGATCAGAGGTTTTTCTATTCCGGGGTAAATTGGAATGTCTTTCCCTGCTGCTTCGCACAAGGCTTTCACTAGCCTTGCCCGATTGACTGCGTCGCCGGTGACGGTGGTTATGCCAAGTAAATTGCAGCTGGGTTTCTTCAGTAGATATGACAGTGCGACGGCGTCATCTATATCACTGCCGATATCTGTGTCGAGTAGTACTTTCAGCGGCAGTGTTGGGGTTGTTGAACCGAACGCAAAGGGAGTCGCTGCAGCTGCTGTTAAAAATCCGCGTCTAGTTAACATGATCCCTTAGGAGCTCGAAAGCGCTGGGTTTATGTTGTTCGAGTTCTGATGATGAGAGGCCGGTTAACTCGTAGGGCAGTACCAGCCAGTTATCGGTTTCATGTTGAAAATAATCCGGAGCTCGTGCGGTTCGACGTGATGCTGGTTTGTACCACAGAGCGGCAACCTTGAGGGCTAGTGGCGTATTTCGTTTTAGCCGTGATTCCAGTCTGGTAATCACGGCTTGAACATTCATGCCTGTACTGAACACGTCATCGACGATTAGTAAGTTATCATCCGTATTAAGGTTTTCAAGTAGGTACTCGGTGCCGTGAACACGAACTTGTCGATCTGGATTGTTGAGTGTCTCATTATAGGCGCTCAGGCCTTCATAGGAGGTTCTTATGGAAATATGATTGGTTTCGATCCCCAGGGTTTGCAAACACTCTTGGACGTAGATCCCAACGGTGCTCCCTCCTCTCCATAGTCCGACAATAAATGTTGGTCTGAAGCCCGAGTTAAAAATTTGGACGCCAAGCCGAAAGCTATCTTCCATAACATCCTGTTCAGCCAGAAACTGCTTGTTTCTCACACTCGACTCACTTTACGCTGTTTCTATTTAACTACGGAGAATATCAGCTAAGTGACGCAAAAACTTTATCTCGATGCTCAGACCTTGTTAGAAGACAGTTGGCAGCTAGGGGCCATGGTTGCGGACTCCGGATTTCAGCCGACATTTATCGTTGCCATATGGAGGGGCGGGGCACCCATAGGTGTTGCGGTTCAGGAAATGCTCAAGGCCCGTGGTATTGATGCCGATCACATAGCTATTCGAACAGCCTCCTATCAGGGGATCGACGGTCGTGATGATGAGGTCCAGGTGTTCTCAATGAACTACCTAATCAAGAACATCAGTCACGATGACAGTGTTTTAATTGTCGATGATGTGTTTGACACTGGTCGCAGCGTAGAAGCTGTTATTGATCATCTGCGGCAAAAAACGAGGCTAAATATGCCGCAAGATATTAGGATCGCAGTACCTTACTACAAGCCAACACGAAATATGTCTGGTCGTGTGCCTGACTATTTCTTACATAAGACCGAGCAGTGGTTGAAGTTTCCTCATTCATTGGAAGGGTTGGATGTTGACGAGATAAAGGTCAGTCGACCGACGCTGGCGGCAATACTGGCCGAAGCTAATAAAGCGTTAGTTTAGACCTGGTAGATCCAGAAGTCTGAGCAAAGCCGGTGCCTTCTGAGCTTAATGAGCGGGCAGTCCTCTAGGCAGGAAATTGATGCTCAATTGTCTTCAACAAATGGCCGAAAGCTCTACTCATTGGCGTGGCTATGCTTACCACCATCAGTTTCACCCGTTAGTTCGAACTTATTGGTCTGGTCTAATCTGGTTATGACAAACACAAAGAAATAGATCTGGCGTTCTAGGTTGTTGGTGACCGTTTGGGCTATTCACGGTGGGGTTTTGACAATCGGGGCTTTCACTAAGATCAACGGATTCGTGACTTTCTATGAATAGAGAATCAGCTTAGAGTTTCTTAAAGTACTTTTATCGATCTGACAGACGGAACGTCTTGAGATTTCATGTTAGCCTGCAGAATCGAGAAAAGCGCCTTTTCAGTTGTGGCTGGGAAGGAGGCAATACGTTGCGATCCAACAAACTAATTTGCGGTAGAGGGAAGAATGGAAAATAACATTGGATTGATATTAAGCAAAAGAGCTCAGCTAAGCGGGTCGACAGAAGCCTATGTTGATAGTAAATCCGGCCTTCGTCTAACTTTTAGAGAATTAGACTCTCGCTGTAATCAGGTGGCAAATATGCTTTTGTCGAAGGGCGTAGTGAAAGGAGACCGCGTTGCTATCATGATGATGAACAGTGCCGAGTTTTTTGAAGCGTATTTCGCTATCGCCAAAATCGGTGGTGTAGTGGTCCCTCTTAATTGGCGACTGGTGGCAGATGAGCTGGAATTTATTATAAAGGACAGCGGCTCCACGGTGTTGTTGTTTGGTGACGAGTTTGTTGACCTGGCTGCAGACCTTCATAGTCGAGGTGACAAAACGGATATTAAGTGCTGGCTTCATTCCGACGGTATTGATGGTGGTACATCAGATTTTTCAGATAACTACGAGTCTCTGCGGCAGGCATCAGCCACTTCAGAACCGGAAATTACTGCAGTAGATGATGACCTGCTCTACATCATGTATACCTCGGGGACCACCGGGCTGCCAAAAGGTGTTGTCCATACTCATTCAACAACTATTTGGGCGCTTATTACCATTATGGCTACAGCGGACATGCATGAAGGAGACAAATACCTTGCAGCATTACCGATGTTCCATGTTGGTTCTCTGACCCCCATTACCTTAAATGTTTACAGTGGCACTACCAGTGTTGTGATGCGGGAATTCGACCCAGTCCGTGCGTGGGAATTATTTGAGGAAGAGGGCATCACAACTGCTCTGCTTGTCCCAGCAATGTTGAACTTCATGATTCAAGTAGAGGGGCGTGAAAAATACGACTATTCATCAGTTCGCTGGATTCAAAGTGGCGCATCGCCCCTACCGGTGAGCCTTATTCAGCAGTATGCTGATTTGGAGATAGACATCCACCAAATCTATGGCCTCACCGAAAGCTGTGGGCCTGCATGTCTCATCACAGGAAAAGATGCGATCGCAAAGATTGGCTCAACCGGCAGAGGTTTTTTCCATACGGATATCAGGATTGTGACTGAGGATGGCTCGGATGCCGCGCACGATGAGCAGGGCGAGGTCTGGGTTCGTGGCAGACATATTATGAAGGAGTACTGGAATCGTCCGGATGCCACTGCGGAAACCCTTACCCAGGATGGGTGGCTCCGAACCGGTGACGTGGCAACAGTCGACGAAGACGGATATGTCTATATCCAGGACAGGATCAAAGACATGATCATCTCTGGAGGTGAGAATGTTTATCCGGCGGAAATCGAGAATGTCATCCTTACCCATCCGGATGTTTCCGAGGTGGCTGTTATCGGACAACCGAGCGAAAAATGGGGCGAGTCACCCTATGCGATTGTTGTCATGAAAGGTAAATCACTCACAGGTTCTGATGTGCTTGAACACTGTAACGGCAAGCTTGCGCGATTCAAACGCCCGGTTGGAGCTACGTTCATCGACGTTATTCCTAGAAATGCTAATGGCAAGGTTTTGAAAAGGTTACTCCGAGATCAGTTTCCCGGTCCAGCACCTCGTTAACAGGCCCACTTAATGAAAAAAGCATTCTCCGTTGTCCTGATTTTTTTGTGCTCGCCAGCGTTTTCTGACTCGCTCCTCAGCAGCATGGTAGTTGAAATAGGCCCAGAAGAAACGCTTGTTCTAGAGAGGGTTGATGAAGCGTCAATTAAAATCGACGGTCATTTGGATGAAAATGTTTGGGTCGACCTGACAGCCTATGATGAGTTCGTCGTTATTGACCCGGACACACTTATAGAAGGCCTTCATGCAACGCGGGTGCGAATTTTCTACGATGATACAGGTCTTTATTTCGGTATCGACATGGAGCAACCCTCTGAAACAATCATTTCGCGGTTGTCTGGCAGGGATAAACGGGACCTGAATCGAGACTCTATCAACGTAACGCTGGATACCTCGGGTGAAGGGCGCTATGGCTACTGGTTTGGTCTGAATCTGGGTGACTCCCTGATGGACGGTACGCTCTTACCTGAAAAGAATTTCTCCAGCGAGTGGGATGGTGCCTGGAGAGGTGCTAGTCAGCTAACCAGTCATGGTTGGTCAGGTGAGATTCACATTCCCTGGGGGTCGGTTGCTATGCCTAGTGTGAACGAACATCGTCGCCTTGGGCTCTACATGTCTCGAAAAGTTGCCTATGTCGATGAGCGCTATGGCTGGCCAGCGCTGCCGCAAACTAAACCCAAATTCATTTCTGAATTACAAAGTCTGAGGGTATCTGGCGTTAACCCTAAGCAACAGTTCAGTATCTACCCTTTTACGGCTGTGACCGGGGACAGAGTTGATGATCAGGTCCGGTACAAAACTGGTGCAGATTTTTTCTGGAGGCCGTCTTCAAACTTGCAATTAACCGCTACGGTCAATCCTGATTTCGGCGCAGTCGAATCTGATGAGGTAGTAGTAAACTTGTCTGCGACAGAGACTTTTTTCCCTGAGAAACGATTATTTTTCCTAGAAGGGCAGGAAGTTTTTGTTGCATCTCCTCGAGCAGACACTCGAGGCAATGAGGTGGGAAGTGGTGGTGCACCAACCACGATGGTTAATACCCGACGTATTGGAGGTCGACCGCTGGAGCCAGTGACGAGTTCGGATATCACCATTCATGAGCGGGAGTTACGCAAACCCGTAGATTTGCTCGGCGCAGTAAAAGTGACTGGTCAGTCTGGACCCTTGCGATATGGTCTACTTGCGGCATTCGAAGATGACTTTAAGTTTGACGCTAAACGATTCGGAAACCCTTTCCATCTCCCGTCTGAAACCAGTGATTATGGTATCGGAAGGGTGTTGCTCGAAGACACACCTGGAGGCAGCTACAAGGCGATAGGCGTATTAAGTACGGTTACCTTGAATGACCGACGAGATGCGAAAACTCATGGTCTCGATGCTCATTATCTGTCGGAGGATGGTAAATGGAAGCTCGATAGCCAGTTTTTTATGTCGGACATCGATGATTTAAAAACCGGGTTTGGTGGGTTTGTTGACCTTGAGTACACATTCAGACAGGGGGTGGTTCAGCGAGTCGGCATTGAATATTTAGATGATCATGTTGATCTTAATGATTTAGGGTTTCTCTCTAGGAAAGACAATTTTAGAATTCGTACCGCCCATGTGCGCCGGAATTCAAATGTAAGCTGGGCTCGTGACAATGAGTTCGATATTCGAGGTTTTGTGCAGCGTAACCGTGATGGATTGTTCACCGGTGGTGCGGTATTTATTGCAAACCGCATGACTTTTGAAAACCTGACTAAATTGACGTTTCGCGCCAGTTTTAATCCCGAGTACTATGATGACTTAAACAGCTTTGGCAACGGTGCTTATCGATTGGCCAGGCGTCACTTTGGTGGTTTTATCTGGGAATCAGACTCGTCCCAATCATTTAGCTATGCTTTCGGCGCCGCCTATCAGCAAGAAGACCTTGGTGGCGGAACAGATATCGTCAGGTTTATCGCGAACTGGCGACCTAGCGACCGGTTCGCACTCTCGGCCAACGTCTGGTATCGAAACAGGGATGGGTGGTTGCTCCATCAGGAAGATCGCAACTTCACCACTTTTGAGGCGGAAGAATGGTCTCCAAAAGTCAGCGCAGACTATTTCTTGTCTGCGAAACAGCAACTACGATTCTCGATTCAATGGGTCGGGGTAAAGGCGAGGGAAGACAAATTCTATCAGGTGCCAGGAAGTCCGGGGGATCTCATTCGAACCGCCAAACCAGTAGGCCTCTCAGATAGCTTTAGTTTGTCGCAGATGACCCTTCAGTTGCGGTACCGGTGGGAGATAGCGCCGTTATCAGATGTTTTTCTGGTTTACACCCGATTGGTCGATGAAGGCTCAGAGCTAAAGACCTTCTCAGGAGCCTTCACCGATGGATACGATGACCCGCTGGAAGATTCTTTGGTGCTGAAGGTCCGATATCGGTTTGGGTCCTAAAGATGGTGAGGCTTGAAAAGATAAGAGTACTTCCGTTACGGGAATGGACAGACTCTTGAAGTTGTTCATAGGATCTCTGCGGCCGGCCACAGTTTGGGTGACTTGTGTGAATTGGCAGGCAGAGATGTAGGTGAGACAGATGAGGGCTCGTCCTTCAGGGAAATCATTACCACGGCGACCATGGCCAAGACGCTGGCAAGTAAAAGTGAATTAAAAACCTTGGGTTCACTAAGCTTGAGAATCGCTACGATTGTGCTTGCGAGAATTTTACTCGTACCGGCACCGAGTAAAATTTTCTCGATCTCAAGGGCTCAAGTTCGATGCCATATCTTCATAAAAAAATCTGCGATTATCGTTGAAAAGCGATCTGCAATCGGGCGAGACTCTTTCGAGAGCCTGCCTGGCCTAAGGTAATATCCAGCGCATCGATCCTGAAAGCAGGTCCAATATTTTTGGTTAGTTCTTCTGCGTTGACGTTCGGGTCTCGTTGTTCTCGCGTTCAGCCAACTCTTTCGCGAGGAGATAGTCCATCACGTCTAGCATGCGTTTAGGACCAACACTGCCTGAAGTCCGCACTAGGTACTTTCCCTGAACCACGACGGAGGGGACCATGGCAACTTTCAATCGGCGAGCCATGCTGTCTGCTTTTGAGAGTTCCGAAGCAACCCCAACTGAATTGAAGGCGTTGATATAAGCCTGCTTCTCTCCGCCCAGTTGTTCATAGAACGCTGATAGACTTTCCTGATCGGTGAATGTTCTCCCTCCATCGTGTATGGCCCTGAAAAAAGCAGTGTGGTACCTGTCATGTTCACCTAACTCTTGGTAGGTCAGGAAGTTTCTGCCGAGCAGGCGCCAGTATTCGCTGGATATGGCGGGAGTCTGTATGAATTTAATTGAATCGCCTTTTTCCTGAGCCCAGTCAGACAGAATTGGGTCAAAGTTGTAACAATGGACGCAGGCGTAGCCGAAAAACTCCATCACCTCGATCTGCTCGGATCGAATTCTTCTTGGATTCTCAATCAACAGATAGTGTTCACCCTCTATGAAGTCACCTTGTGGCGCGTCGTCCACAGTCATCCAGAATAGGTACACTGCAGCGGCCAAAACCACTCCGCAGAGTGACGCTGCGGCTATTTTTTGTTGCACCAGCACTCGTGATTGTTTCCTTGCCATAAGTCAGGCCTTATTTGTTAAAAGAGGTCATTATAAGGAGGGGCTATCTTAAGCAACAGCAAATTGATGAACGAACTTATTGCAGAATCCCTGGAATTGCTCGGTGAGTCCGATGTGGACGTCTATGGCAGGGTTTACGAGCATTTTTTTCGTGTGAACCCGGACGCACAAGGTCTGATGACCCACATGGACGAATTGACGCTCGGACGGATGCTGGAAGAAGTCACTCGCCTTTTAATGGTAGAGGACCTCGGGGCAGAGTCTGCATACGTGGCGTTTGAGTATAATAATCACAAAACTGCCTATAGCGTTCAGAGCTGCATGTATCGTCAACTGTTCGATGCATTTGCTATTACCGTAAAGGAGGTCGTGGGTGGTAAGTGGCGGCCAGAATTTGATGAAGCCTGGATAAATCGAGCAAAGGAACTTGAGCAGGCGTTTGATTTAGGGTGAAGACTGAGCTTCTGTTATTTCTGATACTGGCGAATACCTTACTACCTCAGAAAGTTAAGTAGCTTTCGGATCAATAGTGTCAATTGCACGACAGACTTTGTCTGCTGACATTCTTTCCGGTTTGTCGGTGGGATCCGTCGGCTGGTTTGGTTTGGCGGTTGTCAGCATCCTTAGATACGAAGTTCGAATGGAGTGTCATAATTTCTACCCATGGGCGCGGCTTTGAGCCGGGTAGCATTCATATTGATGTTGGTTGTTGCCCTGCCTTGAAGTGTGGTTTTGTCGAGGGGTTATCAAAAGACTTCACCTGACGGGCTAAACATATGGCGCTTAAGAACAAGACACTCTTCTATTACGGGCTAACTGATCTCCCGATCACGATGTCGCTTTTCCCTGTCGTTGTTTTTATTCCTATGTACTATACCGGTGAAATGGGCGTATCGCTGGGCCTTGCTGCGATGATCATGCTAGCGGTTAGGGTCAGTGACGTTTTTACGGACCCATTTTTTGGTTATATAACAGATCGGTTTCCAACCCCCTGGGGGAGGCGGCGTTTCTGGATTGTGCTCTCGACGCCAATCATGATGCTGTCGGTGTATCAGTTGTTTCTGCCGCCGCAAGGCGCTGGTCCGTGGCATATGGGCATCTGGATGTTTGCCCTGTCGATTGCTACCACGATGATGATTATCCCTTATTACGCTTGGGCGGCGGAACTCTCTCCAGATTATAACGAGCGATCGAAGATCACCGGCGTAAGGTCCATGATGGGCGTGGTCGGGAGTCTTGCGGCCCAACTAGGCCCAGTGATTGCCGCTTTTTTCTTTGCAATGACGGGTACCTCAGCGGTGCTCCAGGTTGTTGGAATCACGATGCTGGTGATCATGCCCATCTGTGTGTTCTTTACAGTGACCAAGGTGCCTGAGCCGACTGAGTACGTTACTTCGCGCACACCGATCATGGAAGGCCTAAAGCTGATGGTCAGCAATAAGCCCTTTTTGCGGTTGATCATAGCGTTTATGGTAAGTTCAACGGCACTATCGATAACAACACCGCTTTACCTTTTCTTCATCACCTACGTCCTTGACGCCGAAGACAAAGCGATCTACATGCTGACTTTTTTCTATCTCGCGAATATGGCAGCGGTTCCTTTTTGGGTATGGCTTTCCTCGAAGATTGGTAAGCACAGGGCTTATGTCGGTTGCTTCGCGCTGATTGGGTTAGCGCATCCATTTTATCTGCTCCTTGGTGAAGGAGATTTTTGGTACATGCTGCCCATCACCGTTGTGACAGGGTTCGCCGCTGGAGGGTTTGCTGCACTGCCGAACTCAATGAAAGCTGACGTGATTGACCTTGATACCCTGACGACCGGTGAGAACAGGGCAGCGCTGTTTTTTTCAACCTACTCCTTTACTTACAAAGCTGCGGCGTCTGTTGGTAGCAGTATTGGACTCTTTGCCCTTGCCATTATCGGGTTTAACACTATGGAGCCGGCACTCAACACTCCTCAGCAGTTGTGGGGACTTAAGTTCCTCTTTGCGATGTTCCCGTCTATTTTTTACCTGAGCGCCTGCGCAATAATCTGGAATTATCCAATCACTGAAGAACGACACGCAGAAATGAGAGCAGAGTTGGAAGAAAAGAATCGCGCGACGGCGCTTGGCGCTGGGTCCTAGCGATACAGGGCCTGGTTAGTATGGTGCTAGTTATCTGGAATCAGCAAATAACTCTTTACCGTCCCAGCCAATCGACATGACTCTCACCATCTCGTAGAAACCAAGTAATATTGGGCTGGATTCGTAGATTTCAATCATGTGTCCCAGTGTCGCCGTCGCGTCGATAAACCCAAATTCAACACCCCCGGTTTTTGTCTTGCACCTAGTAGCAAGAGCTAGGCCTGAGTCGGCAAACTGGCTGACAGCCGCATCAAAATGATCAACAAAGATGGCCGTGTGGTGCAGTCCTTCTTGATCTTTGGTAAACATGTCCCTGAACGGCGTATTCGGACTTTCGTCTTCCTGGCGAACTAGTTCAACCATCACCTTGCCCCACTGACCATAGGCGGATGTATGTACGAAGTCGGTGGCGACACCGCGATGCTCTGCTGAGTCAAGAAGGATGTTCTCACTGAGAATAAAAGGTCCCGCGCCAAATTGCCGGTTCATGCGTGCTGCGGCTTCGCGCACATCCGTTACGTGGTAAGCGATCTGGACTATGTCCAAATGGGAAGTATTTAATTGGCTCACGTGTATCCTCATCAAAGTTTTTGTATCTTCTGCTATAAAATCAGATTTAGGTTGGCTTGTCTAAGTAACCTAACGAGCTCAAATACTCAGCCGGGCCTGGAATCTTTGGCTTCGTTTTGTTCTTACCTCTGCGTCTCGATATTGATCGTTAGCCTTTACACATCCTTTCTGGTCAAAGAGCATCTATGTGAGCGTTTTGCGCAGGCCACGGACGCTAGGTACTAGGTGTATTGGATTCTTGTTTAAATCGGTATGCCAAATAAGTTTTCGAACCTGCTGTGGAACGACTAAAAAAACGCAGAAGTAGCGGTTTGAACCTGCAGAGGCGTTTGTTGCCAACTATGCTCAACAGTGCATAATTGTGCTCCGAAAAAGGTTCGTACAGGATTTAGACGCATTCTCACAAAGATGCAGAGAATAGCGTCCCTAATGTGCCCGAACGCGAGTTGTAAAGGAAAATGTAGTCAGCTACATTAAGCGTGAATACAACGAATGTAGTTGAGCCGGAGAAGAGTCGGGAGTCTTTGTTCCCACCGATATTCTCGTGACAATGAAGTCAGCAAAAAGGAAATACAAAATGTCTAC
>MEHZ011535850.1_pt1 | contig 16984 bp, 25 predicted proteins | sample 897221 | NCBI WGS metagenome assembly MEHZ01 (sample SAMN05514161, study PRJNA337945) | marine metagenome | isolation source: marine surface water | place: Arctic Ocean | collected 2007-12-13
AACCTTGCTAGTCAATAGGAGGCAATTATGACTAAGAACTTTTTATACCCAAGAAATGCGTTTTTGGGATTCGATCACATTTTCGATCAGTTGGAAAATATCCACACTCATGCGAAAGATACATACCCACCATATAATGTAGTCAAGCACGACAATATGAAATATGAAATAGAGATGGCTGTAGCCGGATTTAAAAAAGAACATATCGATATTGAAGTAAAAGATCACGTTATGAATATTATTGGTAATAGGCCTAAGCGTAGAGAACAAGACGCATATGTCCATAAAGGTATTAGTGCTCGAAAGTTTTCAAGATCATTTAGACTGTCCGAATATACGGAAGTAGACGGTGCAGACATTCAGGACGGCATACTATCTGTTCAATTAAAGGTAGTCCTACCAGAAGAGAAGCGACCTCGGAAAATTAAAATTAATTAACGAGGAAAATTAAATGACAACTTTAACTACAACATACAATATCACATGTCAAGTATGTGAATACGTTGCTAACGCATTCAAAGAAACATTTAAAACTATCATAAAAAGTAGACAAATGGCTGCGAATGCAGAAGTAGCAAGACAACTTCAACAACTTGGTTTCTATGGAAGAGATGAAGATTTAAAGCATATTATTATGCAATTAAATCAAAAAACTTCTGAAGAATACAAAAAGTTTTAGTATTGTAGATTAACAATATAAATTAGGCGGGCACTGCTCGCCTTTTTTATTATAAATAGTATTTTGTGAGGAGGCATAGCATGAATATAGAACAATTAAGAAAAGAACTTGAAGTGGATGAAGGAGTGAAGTATGAAATATATAACGACCATCTTGGTTATCCTACTTTCGGTATTGGTCATTTGGTGCTCGATAGTGATCCAGAGAGTGGACAAGAGACTGGAACAATTGTCTCAAACGATAGAGTTGCAGAAGCGTTTAATCACGACGTTGAAACAGTCATCTCCGACTGCGAGCGATTATATCCTGAATTTGATGAACTCCCAGAAGAAGTCCAACTAATCATTGCTAACATGATGTTTAATATGGGAAGACCACGATTATCTAAATTTAAAGGTATGAAAGCCGGAGTTGATTCACAAGATTGGAAAGCAGCAGCAGACGAAATGATAGACTCTGCTTGGTATAGACAGGTTCCTAATAGAGCTGGTAGACTTGTTAAAAGAATGAGAGCAGTTAATGTCTGATTTAGATTTTGATTTTGGATTTACTGCTGTAACTGAAGATGAGTTAGATGTAGTAAAGAAAACAAAAGATACTGTTAATGATAAACAACATTTATTAACATCTAAACAAGACACACTTGACAAATTATATAATGCAATAATTCCATTACTGAATAATCTTAAAATGAATCCAGAAAAAGAATATATATTATGGCCTAACAGGCTAAAAAAAGTTGAAGAATTTGAGGATCATATACAAAAAATATATACTAATAATAATATAAAATAAGTAAAATAAGCCTTTACTTTTCAATAAAACTATGGTATAATAAACTATAATGAAAAATTTTAAAACATACTTAGAAGAAGCTGCCGGAAAAGGTTTAACTATATTTGATATAGATGAAACTATGTTTATAACTAAAGCCCAAGTGCATGTGGTTAAAAACGGTAAAGTTATTAAAAAACTTGATAACCAAGAATTTAATACTTATAAGAAAAAATCTGGTGAAGAATTTGATTTCGGCGAATTTAAGAATGCAGAAGTTTTTCAAAGAACTTCAACACCTATTGCACGAATGATTAACAAAGTTAAAGCAATTTTAAAAAATGCTACAAAAGCAGGATCAAAAGTTATTATTGTAACAGCTAGACCTAACTTTGATAATAAGAAAACATTTCTAGACACATTTAGAAAACAAGGTATTGATATAGATAAAATCTATATTGAAAGAGCTGGCAACCTAGGTACAGGTCCAGCCGCAGATAATAAGAAAATTATTTTTAAAAAATATTTAGATCAGAATATATATAAACGTATAAGGCTTTTTGATGATGCTAAGTCAAATTTAAAAATATTCTTATCATTGCAAAAAGACTACCCAGATGTTTCTTTTGAAGCATTTCTAGCAAAACCCACCGGCTCTGTTTCTAGAGTACGATAACAGGAGATAAATTATGAATATGAAAAGCATCGCGGCAGTGGCGACACTTGCATCTTTGTTTTGTTTTTCAGCATTTGCTGATAAACTTAAAATTGGTTTTATCTATGTTGGCCCTACTGGCGATCATGGATGGACTTACAGGCACGACATTGGAAGACAAGATATACAAAAACATTTTGGAGATAAAGTAGAGATTAAATATATTGAATCAGTACCGGAAGGCCCTGACGCAGAAAGAGTTATGCGTTCAATGGCTATGGAAGGCATGGACATTATTTTTGCAACGTCATTTGGTTATATGAACGGAATGGTTAAAGTGGCTAAAGAATTTCCAAATGTTAAATTTGAACATGCTACTGGATATAAGCAAGGACCTAACTTAGCAACTTATGGATTACGTTTATATCAAGCAAGACACGTGCAAGGTGTTATTGCTGGTATGATGACTAAGACTAATAAAATTTGTTATGTTGCAGCATTTCCAATTCCAGAAGTTATTCGTGAAATTAATACATATTATTTAGGTGCTAAGAGCGTAAACCCTAATGTTGATATTGACATTATATGGGTTAATACTTGGTACAATCCTGTTAAAGAAGGTGAAGCAGCTAAAGTATTAATTACACAAGGTTGTGATATGGTTGCTCAACATACTGACTCGCCATCACCATTACAAGTTGCAGAAAAAGAAGGTGTATTTGGTTTTGGACAAGCAAGCGATCAATTGAAGTTTGCGCCTAAAGCACAATTAACTGCAACTATTGATAATTGGGGTCCTTACTATATCGATAGAGTGCAAGCAATTTTTGATGGTAATTGGAACACAGGCGATTACTTTGGTGGTATGATTGATGATGACGTTGTTGCAATGGCACCATTTACAAACATGCCTGCAGACGTAGCAGCATTTGCTGGTAAGATTAAAGATGGTATTAAGAATGGTAAGTATCATGCTTTTATTGGTCCTATCAAAGATAATACAGGCAAACTACAGTTGAAAGACGGTGAGATTGCTGATGACAAACATCTTAATACTATGATGTATTATGTTGAAGGCATTAATGCAAAAGTACCAGGAAGTTAAAAATGATTCCAGTAATTGATTTTAAAAGTTCAAATGTACTGGAAAAAATACGCAAAGCTTACACAACTGTAGGCTTTGCAGTTTTTACTAATACGCTAAGCGACAAGGATCAAACTACAATGAATGTGTGGTTTAATCTAATGAAAGAATTCTTTAATAATGATTTAGAAGAAAAAAACAAATACAAATATCAAGCTGAAAACAATTTAGGTTATTCAGTTATGGGTGCAGAAAACGTTGATCCAACAGCACCAAAAGATATGAAAGAAAGTTTTAATTATAATAATAACAGAATGCCAAATGAATTATGGCCTTTTAACATAAACGGATTTAAAGCAACTGCACTTCAAACAATTGATATTGCAGATAAACTTACATTAAAAATATTAGAAAAGTTTGATGAGATTTTAGATACAGGGTCATTATTAACTAAAGCACATATGAAACCATATAATACAACTCGAGTTATACATTATCCTGCATATGATGGCCCATTAGAAAATAAACAAATGAGAATAGGAGAGCACAGTGATTACGGCACTATTACTTTACTTTGGCAAATTAATGATGTTCCAGGGCTTGAAGTCCAAGACATACAAGAAAAATGGCACGCAGTCCCATACGAACATAATGGAGTAGTTGTTAACATTGGTGATCTATTACAAAGATGGACTAACGACTACTTTGTTAGCACAAAACACAGAGTAGTTAATAGCCATATACACATTCCAAGATATAGTATGGCACACTTTGTTGATCCAGAACCTGGAACAATAGTACAAAATATATCTAAGACCAAATTCGATCAATACGAACCTATTGAAAGCAGACAATACTTAATGAACAGATTAGCACAGAGTTATTAATGGATGAGATGAACAAATGGATAGCAATGCATAATAGTTGTTTAGATCATGAAGGTAAACCAATCCCGGAATTCTGGAAAAAAGAACATATGGAAATTAAAGACTATATTAAAAGTTACAAAGACTTTCCAATTGCTGGTATAGATTTTAAAGATATATCTAGTCTGTGCAATAGTAAAGGATTTAAACTCACCTGTGACGATATTGAATATAAACTTGCTCATCATTTAGATAATCCTAAAGTGAAAATACTAGCTTTAGATGCAAGAGGTTTTATATTTGGAAGTGTTATAGCTGATAGAAATAATATCAATTTAGTGTTATGCAGAAAAATAGGTAAGTTGCCTGGTGAGACTATTAAGAAAGATGTTGAGCTTGAATATGGCAAGACTACTTTAGAAATACAAACTAATGCTATACAACCTAACGATAACGTCATTATTATAGATGACTTAATTGCTACAGGCGGTACGATTATGGCAACTATTGAAATAGCTGAAAAACTAGGAGCTAATGTTATGGCAGTTGCGTGTCCCATAGATTTGTTTTATTTAGGTGGAAGCACAAAAATTAAAGAGCTAGGTATTGACTTTTATGCTAGCGTTGTATATTCTAATGATTAGTATATCTGAAAAAGCTAAAAATTATTTAGCTGCAGCTATAAAAACTCAAGATAAGAAGTATGCGTACCTTGCTGTAAACGGCGGAGGATGCTCAGGGTTTCAGTACGAGTGGGATATGACTAACGATTTAGAAAAAGGTACTCTTATTGAAAATATATTAGTACTTGATAGAACAGCAGAAATGTTCGTTATAGGCTGCACAGTAGATTACGTAACAGAATTTGGCGGATCGTACTTAAAAGTCATAAATCCTAATGCAACAGCGCAATGCGGTTGCGGAGAATCATTCGCCGTATAATTTAATTAACATGTTATGAATTTAATTTATTTTTTAGTGTACATTTGTGTAAAAGCATGGTATAATAATACTATAAAATGAGGAGAATCACTTTGACAACATCAAAATTACAAATAATTTATTCACACTTTCAATCATTACCAGACCACCACGAAAAAATTTTATATTTACAAAACAATAAATCTGAACTTGAACAATTTAATATCAACGTCGATAAACTTATTCAACACTATTTAACCAACGGCGACAAACCTTGGACTCCACCTAAACGAGAAATTTATTAATGGCATTTTACACTAATCTTTATCGATATAAAAGTAACATATACTATCGCGGTTATTCAACTAACGGCGATAGAGTTATTAAAAAAGATCATTATGAACCAAAGTTCTGGGTTACTACACCAGATAATACTGGTTACAAAAGCATCGATGGCCATAATGTTGGATCAATAAACTTTAATAGTATGTACGAAGCTGGTCAATGGTTGCGTGATAACCTTGAAGTTTCTGGTAGAAAGATTTATGGCAATAAGAGATACATATCACAATACGTAATGGAAAAGTTTCCAGCTGATATTGAATTTGATCGTAGTTCAATTAACGTTGGTACATTCGATATTGAAACAGACTATGACGATGGCTTTCCACATCCAGATCAAGCAGCTCATAAAATATTATCGATATCATATAAGTCTAGTAAATTCTCAACATATCACGTATGGGGTTATGGTGATTTTGATACTAAGACTGCACTCATAAGCGATGTTAAATATACTCGATGTAACAGTGAAGAAGAACTTCTTACTAAATTTATAGAATTCTGGTCAAATCCAGATATTACACCTGACGTCATTACAGGTTGGAATACAAGATTTTTCGATATACCTTACGTACTAAATCGTACAAAGCATGTTTTAGGTGAAGAATATTTACATAAGTTCTCTCCTTATGGTTTACTGATACCACCACCAAGACCTATTACATATCGTGGTAGAGAAAATCTAGTCTATGAAATACCTGGTGTACAAACATTAGATTATATGGAACTATTTCAAAAGTTTGGTTATACATATGGTCCTCAAGAATCATATGCATTAAATCATATTGCTTATGTTGTTCTTGGTGAAAAGAAACTTTCATATGATGAATCAGGTTCACTTAAAAATCTATATAAAGATGATCATCAAAAGTATATTGACTATAACATGAAAGATGTTCAACTTGTTGATAGACTCGAAGAAAAACTTGGATTGATTACGTTGGCTATTACTATGGCTTATAAAGGCGGTGTTAATTTCCAAGACACATTCGGCGTAACTGCTATATGGGAATCGATTATTTGTAGAAAATTATATCAAAGTAAAGTTATTCCACCACTTACACAAAAATATGATAATTATGAAATTATAGGCGCAACTGAAACATCAAAGAAAAATCCATCTTCCGCTTTTCGTGCAGAAGGTAAAACACATCACATTGCTGGTGGCTACGTTAAAGATCCTATTCCTGGTAAATATGACTGGGTTGTATCATTTGATTTAAATTCGCTATATCCTAATATTATTGTACAAAATAATATGTCACCAGAAACAATAGTTGATAATCCAACAGAACCTGCTGAATTTGCAAGAGCTGCAAATGACACATACTATCGTAAAGACTTTCAAGGTGTATTACCAAAAATTATTGAAGAATATTATGATGAGCGTGTATCTATAAAAAATATGATGTTAGCTGCAAAAGCTGAAGAGCAAAAAGGTTATACATCTGAACTAGATAAAGAAATAAGTAACTTAGAAAACAGGCAGATGGCTATTAAAATTCTACTTAATAGTTTATATGGTGCATTGGCTAATAAACACTTTCTATATTTCAGACCATCACTTGCTGAAGGCGTTACACTTACTGGTCAAAAAGCAATTAAACACGCTGAAGTTACTATGAACACTGAATTAAATAAGTTACTTAAATCTGATAAAGATTATGTAATTGCAATCGATACCGATTCTTTATATGTTAACTTTGGCCCACTGGTGGAGCAATTTGCTCCAAATAATCCAGTTTTATTCTTAGATAAAATATGTAAAGAACATTTTGAACCTGCTATTGGAAAAGCATATGCTAAGTTTTTCGAAATGCATAACGCATATAAAAACAGAATGGTTATGGCAAGAGAAGCAATATCTGATGTTGGTATTTGGACTGCAAAGAAACGATATATACTTAACGTACATAATAATGAAGGTGTGCAATATGCTGAACCTAAACTTAAGATTATGGGTATTGAAGCTATTAAGTCATCAACACCAGAAATTGTACGTAATAAATTTAAAGAAGCATTTAAGCTTATAATATCTGGTACTGAAAAAGAAACACAAACGTTTATTGCTAACTTTAAAGCTGAATTTAAAAGTTTAAATCCAGAAGCTATAGCTTTTCCACGTGGAGTTAGCAACATAACAGATTGGTATGACAGAAAAACTATATTTAAGAAAAGTTGTCCAATACATGTTCGTGGATCATTACTGCATAATTATTATCTTAAACAGAATAAACTAAATGACAAATATGAACTTATACAAAATGGTGATAGAATTAAATTTGTATATCTAAAACTACCAAATACTATAAGACAAAATATAATATCATTTAAAGATGTGTTACCTAAAGAATTAAAGTTACACAATTATATTAATTATGATTTACAATTCGAAAAAACATTTATCGAACCACTAAATCTAATACTTAACCCAATCGGCTGGTCAGCCGAAGAACAAGCAACCCTGGAGGATTTTTTCGTATGAGTACGAACTGGTTTAAAGACATGCAAGACATGCATAAGAAATATGGCGTAGACGAATGGATGAATAAAGAAAAGAATTCTGAATGGTGTAAACTGAGAACGTTTATGGATTTTAGAATTAGCATGATGCAAGAAGAACTTGATGAAACAAAAGCAGCTGTTAAAAATAAAGATCCAGAAGAAATTGTTGATGGTATTATAGACATGTGCGTCTTTGCTATCGGCACACTAGAAGTATTTGGTGTTGATGCTAATAAAGCATGGGACCAAGTACTAAAAGCGAATATGTCAAAAGAAGTTGGCATTAAAGAAGGCAGACCTAATCCTCTTGGTTTACCAGATTTGGTAAAGCCTGAAGGTTGGAAAGGTCCAACACATAAGGGAAATCATGGAAATATCACTGAATCTTTTTAATAGTATATTTGATAATAAGACTAAACAAAAGTTAACATTTGAAAACTTTGATAGCTTTGAAAAAGCTTTGTATGGTCTATCTAATCGAGTTATAAAATCTAAAAAAGATGCACCATTAATGTCACCTGCGCAATTTAAACCTGATACCACACGTGCTAACGATAATGTTACAATGTGGGCAGGCTGGTGCGCAGTTGATGTTGATGACTTTGAATTTACAGGAGACCTACAAAGTGCTTTATCAAATCGTTTTAGTAAGTATCGCTTTATTTGCTACTCTACTGCTAGCAGCTTGGAATCTTTTCCAAAGTTTAGGCTTGTCTTTCCACTTACAAAGAATATACAACATGAAAAGATACGACACTTTTGGTATGCTCTTCAAACAGAACTTGGAGATTTGGGAGATAAGCAAACCAAAGATCTTTCTCGCATGTATTATGTACCAGCAAAATATGATAATGCTTTTAATTTTATCTTTTCTCGAAGCGGTGATTTTATCAACCCTGATATTTTATTAAACAAATATCCTTATAAAGAAAAGAGTTCTAATAGTTTCTTTGATAGACTACCAGAAGATATGCAAAAAGAAATTATTGAACATCGTAAATCTAAATTAGATAATACTAATATAAATTGGTCATCATATAAGAATTGTCCATTCTTTCCAAGACAATTAGAAAAAGAATATAGAATGATAAGTAGTGCAGGTTGGTATCATAAGATGTACCAGATCATGGTTGCAACTGCTGGTAATGCTATTAAAAGTAAATACCCAATCTCTGCACATGAAATTACTTCTCTATGTAGAGAACTTGATAATGAAACTGGTAATTGGTATAAATCCAGACCACTTGAAAAGGAAGCTGATCGTGCACTTGAATATGTATATAAAAACATTTAACATGTTTACAACAAACTTTAAAAAAAGTGAAAATAACTGTGTACATTTGCAAAAAAGTATGGTATAATATTACTATAAGATTAAAAAAGAGGAGTTAAATAATGGCTAAAGAGATGATCGAAGATGTTGTAAAGTTTGATAACATTATATATGTTGGTGACTTAGTAGAAACTAAGTTTGGTGCTTGTAGAATTAAAAAGATAGAGTTAATGCCTGAAAAAAGACATTTCTCTAAGTGTGGAATAAATGTAAATAAAATGTTTACATCTATGATAGATCAGTGTATAATAGATCTAGATAATAAACATTTTGTGTATGGAGATGAAATTGAAAGAATCGGTTAAAGTATTAAATGAATGTGTTGCATTACAGAATAAAAAGTCTGATGACTATCAAAATAAAGATTCAAATGTAACTCAAGCAATGCATTATCGTCGTGGTGTTGATAGCATACACGATATAATTCAAGGTAAGTGTTATCGTGCACAATCTATATTAGAAAGTCAAGGTGAACCAAACTTCGAATCACTCGAAGATACTTACAAAGATATGATTAACTATTGTTCTTTTGCAGTGTCGTATATGCGTGGTAAGATGGACGGTCAAAGGCTTGATAGAGATATGTACAACAAATTGAAAGGTAAGATGTAGTGATTAGTTATGATATGATAAAAACAGATGACATGAGATATTATTTTTGTAATGAATTAAGACAGAAAAACTTTGTTACTGATAAAAATGGTGGTAAACTAATTGAAATGATCGGTGCTTGTTTCCTTGCAGATAAACCATCTATCTTTGGTACACCTAATCAAGATTATATCAATAGAGAAATTGCTTGGTACAATAGTCAAATCGGTAATGTTAATGCTATTACTGGTAAAACACCAGAAGCTTGGAAAATGGCAGCTAATGATTATGGTCAAGTTAATTCTAATTATGGTCAACTTATTTACTCTGATAAATACTTTAACCAGTATGGCAGAGTCCTTGATGAACTCTTAGAAAATAATGAAGGCCGTCGAGCTACTATGGTTTATAATAGGCCAAGTATATGGGAGGAATACAATGAAGAAGGTAAAAGCGATTTCATATGTACTAATGCCGTTACTTATTACATACGCAATGATAAATTATTCTGTGTTGTTCAAATGCGCTCTAACGATGTCGTGTTCGGATATAAGAATGACTATGCTTGGCAGCTTCATGTTCTAGAAACTTTAGTTGAAGATTACAATCAATGTAAGAATGAGATTATAGAACCAATTACGTGTGGTGATATAATTTGGCAAGTACAGAACATGCACGTTTATGAAAGGCATTTTGATCTTGTCAAATAAATGGGATAACAGATTTCTAGAAATGGCAAAAGTTGTATCAACTTGGTCTAAAGATCCATCTACAAAAGTTGGTACTATTGCTGTAAGAAACAGAACAGTTATTGCTCAAGGTTATAACGGATTTCCTAGAGGAATTAAAGATGATAATAGATATCAAGATAGAGAAACTAAATACAAATTTATAGTACATTCAGAAATGAATGCTATATACAATGCTGCACAAAACGGTGTGTCGTTAGAAGGATCAACTATATACACATATGGCTTGCCAATATGTCATGAATGTGCAAAGGGTTTGATCCAAGTTGGCGTTAGTAGAGTTGTATCACCAATACACAATGTACCAGAACACTGGAAAATATCATGTGGTATGACTAAATCAATGTTTACAGAAGCAAATATAAAATGGGATTGGGTGAAAATATGAAAATACTTGTAACAGGAATGAATAAAAATCAAGTCACAGAAAACTTTTATTTACAACAACAATTAAGAGTAGTGGCTTCACATTATTCCTTACTAAGATGTTTAAGAGATATGGGTCATAACGTTGAACAAAGGTTAGTAAAAATTGGTGAAGACTTATCATCTTACGATAGAGTTATTTGTTTCTTAGCTTCGCCAAGACAGGCATTACAACTTACATTTTATAATGGTTTATGGGCAATACATAATACTCCAAAAGATAAATTAGTATTGGCCTTTGATGATTGGCAAACAGATGGAATATTCAAAGGCATTCTTTCCTGTACTGATAAAGAATCGCTCTTAAAAGAATTTACTATAAATCAAAGTACAACAGATCCAGATATTAGCAGAGAATTATTAGAACCACATACTGATGTTTTATTAGATGCAATAAAATATATTGGTGAAAAGAAATCACGTATTTTACTTTCTGTATTTGCTGGTGGCGATATGACTAAACTTATTGAATATGATCCAAGTTTATTATTTGGCTATAATCCAAACCCTTATCATAGAAATAGAGTACCAGGTAATAGAAGTGATATTCAAAAAAGCGAAATGAATTTTATGGAAGCACAACTTATTCCAACTGAAGAAGAAGATACTGTAACTTGGTTTAACAAAGAAAAATGTTTTAACTTTGCTTCTTTAGTGCAAGGTAAAACCGCTAAATGGTTAAAAAAACAAAATGTTACTAAATGGAAAATAGAATATTTTGGTTCTAGAAAAGAAAAACAAAGACGCTTATCAGAAGAAGATATGTGTAAAGTTTATGCTGAACAATGGGGATGCTTAATGCCAGGATATGATCATGCTGGATCTGGTTGGTGGAGAGCAAGACCTTTACAAGTTACTGATGCCGATTCAATATTGATTGGTGATTACACTGAACTTATGGTATTATTTGATAATGAAGAAGCGGCATCAGTAAAAGCTTCTGACCTCGAAAATCTATCAGATTCTGAGTTGGCGCGTATAGCAACACTACAAAAAAGCTCCATATATACTAAACATCCTTTAAATAAGGAAATACAACAACAAGAATTGAAGAAAGCTTTAAATATATGAAAATATTAGTAGTAGGTGCAGGTTTCTCTGGTGCAGTCGTTGCACACAAGTTAGCAAACGCTGGTCACGATATACACGTTATAGACGAAAGAAATCACATTGGTGGTAATGCTTATGATTACGTAAATAATAAAGGGATTAGAATACACAAATATGGTCCGCATTTATTTCATACAAATAATGAAAAGGTTTATAATTGGGTTACTCAATTTGATAAATGGGTACCATATAAACATAAAGTTAAAGCACAGCTTGACGATGGCAGATACGTAACACTACCAGTTAATAAAGAAACAAAGGATATTGTAGGTCATGAAAATATTGTAAGTACTTTTTATGCACCATATACGTATAAGATGTGGGGTAAAACAATAGAGGAATTAGATCCATCTATTATGAAAAGAGTAGCAGTTCGTGATGATGATAATGAATATTACTTTCCAAATGACGAATATCAAATTATACCTGAAAATGGTTATACTGCAGTATTTGAAGAAATACTAGATCATAAAAATATTAAAGTAGATTTATCTGTAAAATTTGATAGAAACATGGAAAAAGACTTTGATCACATATTCAATGCTATGCCAATTGATGATTACTTTAATTATGTTTATGGCGCTTTACCATATCGTTCAATTAAGTTTCATCACGTAAATATACCTATGACAAAAGTACTGCCAACAGGTACAGTTAATTTTACTCATGATGGCCCTTATACAAGAGTTACTGAGTGGAAGAACTTACCGTGTCACGGTATAAATAATCAGTATACAACACTTACTTATGAAGAACCGTGTGATTATCTGGTCAACAATCAAGAAAGATATTATCCAGTAAAAGATATTGATGGTAATAATCGAGTAAAATACGAGCAATATAAAAAACTAATTCGTTCGAACATGACGTTCATAGGCCGTTGCGGTATGTATGTGTACGTAGACATGCATCAAGCAATTAATTCAGCACTAGCTATATCTGATAAATTTATGGAGAAAAATACATGAAAGTAGCAATTACAGGATCAAGAGGCTTTATTGGAAGTCACCTTAAGAAAAGACTTGAGTCAGAAGGACATGAAATAATCGAATGGGATCTAAAACAAGAACCATCTAGATGTATAAAAGATTTTACTCCTGATGAAGTTAGTTATTGCATACATCTTGCAGCATATGCTGATGTAAGAAGAAGCATAGCAGAACCAGAAGTTTACTGGAAAAATAATGTAGAAAATACTAAAAGAATACAAAATATATGCACTTATAATAATATACCATTATTGTATGCATCATCTTCTTGTATTCACAATTGGTGGTTATCACCATACGGTGTTTCTAAAAAAGTAAATGAAGAAACTGCTCATCATAAACAAGTTGGTTTAAGATTTACTACAGTTTACGGTGATGGCGCTAGAGAGTCAATGCTAATTGGTAAACTCATTGACGGTACTGTACAATATCTTACAAGACACATAAGAGATTTTGTACATGTTAGTGATGTAGTTGATGCAATACTTATTCTTATGAGTAAAAACATTGATACTTTAAAGCCAGCTTATGATATAGGTACAGGTAAAAGCAATGTTGTAGAAGATCTTGGTATTCTTGCTGGTTGGGAAGGCATCGAAGTAAAAGATGGTGATCCTTGCGAAGCGCATGATAATACTGCTGATATAACAGAAATGAAAGCACTAGGATGGAATCCTAAAATTGATGTTAGAGATTATCTTATTACTAAGACAATAGCGCACTAATGAAATTTGCTAGTATAATACCACTAATAGGTGGTGGAACAATTGCAATGCAAAATGTATTACAAAAAAAACCAGAGTACTTATTAAGTTATGACGTATTTAAAGAAAACGATAATCATTTGGTACAATATTACAAAGGGCAGGTTCCCTATCATCTTTATGGAGATAATGGGGTACCTAATTTACCTAGTGTTGAGATTATTAATACCGTTTGCCCATGTGCTGGTCTTAGTAGTCTTAGTCCTTCAGCTAGCAGCGATGCTGCTGCTAACGATTGGATGCTTACCTCAGCTAATCTTGTCTTGGGTACACTCAAACCTCAAGTATTCTGGGGAGAAAACGCACCAGGACTTGCTTCGAACATTGGAAAACCAGTTGTCGCAAAACTCAGAAAAGTTGCAGCAAAATTTGGTTACACTTTCTCAATATATAAAACGAAATCTATCCTTCATGGACTAGGGCAAGTGAGAAATAGAACTTTTTATTTCTTTTGGAAAGGTGATAAAGTACCACAATTTGAGTACATAAAAAGAGAACACGAAAAGATTGATGAAACTATTAGATCAGTTAAAAGAAGATCTGATGATTCAATGAATGTTCTTACTAATAAATCAACACCTTCACATAATCCGTTTTATAGATACGTTTTAGAAGAAATGTGTGGAGGTATTAGTCATAGAGATTTTGTTGAAAAAAAGATAACAAGGTCACAAAACGCAATGGATTATATTGAATGGAATGGCCAAAACTATAAAACCGTATCAAAATGGATGGAAACAAAAGGGTTTGATAAACTCGCTGAAAGATGCAGAATAATACACGATAAGTTAGCTCAAGGTGGAAACATTATGAGAAAGCTTGTGCATTTTCCAAAAGAAACTATTGGTGCATTTGTTGGTCACTTACCTAATAATCTCACTCATCCAGATGAAGATAGGTTTTTGACTATAAGAGAATGTATGTCAATAATGAAACTACCTGAAGACTTTACGTTACAAGGTGGACTAAAAAATTTAAATCATATATGTCAAAACGTGCCTGTTACTACAGCCGAAGATATGGCTAGTCATGTAGAAAAGTTTGTAGATGGTAGATTAGATAATCAAATGCTAGATACCAATTTTTTAATTCAAGATAACACAAATAAAAGGTTAAATTTTGAAAAAAACAGTGTACAATTGGACCAATTTATGGTATAATAATACTATTATATGTAGGAGAAATGAATGTCAATAATGGATAAACTTAAGAAGAATAGCAAATCTGATTTTACGTCAATACTTGCTGATTCTAAATTTTTTAATGATAAAGATATGGTACCAACGGATGTACCTATGATAAACGTAGCCTTGTCTGGCTCAATGGACGGTGGTTTAGCGCCTGGACTTACAGTATTAGCTGGTCCCTCTAAACACTTTAAAACTTCATTTGCATTAATTATGGCAGCTGCATTCTTGAAAAAGTATGAAGACGCTGTATTATTGTTTTATGATTCAGAGTTTGGTTCACCTTCATCATACTTTGAAAATTATGGTATTGATACAAAAAGAGTATTACACACGCCTATTACTAATGTTGAAGAACTTAAATTTGATATTGTAGGTCAGCTTGAAGGTTTAGATAGAAATGATAGAGTTGTAATAATTATTGATTCAGTTGGTAACTTAGCATCTAAAAAAGAATTAGATGATGCTATAAATGAAAAATCAGTTGCCGATATGTCAAGAGCTAAAGCACTTAAAGGTTTATTTAGAATGACTACTCCGTATCTAAATATGAAAAATATACCTTTAATTGCAGTAAATCATACTTATCAAGAAATTGGTTTATTTCCAAAAGCTGTAGTTTCAGGTGGTACAGGCATTTATTATAGTGCTGATAATATATGGATATTAGGCCGTCAACAGGACAAAGTTGGTACTGAAATTAAAGGTTACCACTTTGTAATTAACGTGGAGAAATCAAGATATGTTAAAGAAAAGTCTAAAATTCCTATTTCTGTCAGTTGGGACGGTGGTGTGCAGCATTACTCTGGTTTGCTTGACGCTGCTTTGTCTGGTAATTACGTTGCTAAGCCCAGCGTTGGTTGGTACTGTAGGGTTGATAAATCTACTGGAGAATTGGTGGACCCAAAGGTTCGAGAAAAAGATACATTAACTAAAGAGTTTTGGAAACCTATTATAGAAGATACTGATTTTAAACAGTATTTAATGAACAAGTACTCAATAGTAAATAAATCTGCAATGATAGACGAAGAAGTTGAATAAAATGAAACTAAATATTAATGATATTGGCGGTGAAATCGTAAAAGACAATGATACGTATCTTCTTAAAGATAACACAACTTTAAAAAATCTAGTACTAAGTAGTACTAGATTACATCCATTAAAATCCACAACTGGTCATAAGCATGATGGCCAAGAAGAAGTATACTTTTTTGTTGATGGCATTGGCAAGATGTATCTAAATGATGTACCGCAAGATATTGCTGCAGGCGACATCGTGTTAATTGAAGATGGCATACATCATAGAGTATTAAATACTCACCGAAAAAAACCATTAATCTTTAATTGTATATTTCAAGGAAAAAGGAATCACTAATGCAAGAAGGCGTAGATTATGAAATTATTCCAGATAAAGCTGATGAGCAATCTTGGAATGTTAGAATATTAAAAGGTCCATTTACTGAAACAGTTCTTAAATATGGAACTGTTAAGTTTAATGAAATACCAGATAACATGTCATTTAATTTTACAATAGTTTATACGCCTGATGCAATACTTAAACTAAGCGATACAAATTTACAAGATTTTGCAGGTCATATGCTTGAAAAGATAATGGCTAAAGGAATTGAAGAAGGAAGCGTTATAACAAAGGAAATAAAAAATGGAAAAAATGAATAAAACTGATAGATTGGTATCACTAATGGATGAAATTTCTATAGCAAAAAGTAAATTACTACCAGAAGATACTGGTCATATCCACACATCAATTAGCTACTTAGAAAGTAGAGTTGTTGAATTAAAAAATGAAATAGATAACGATTTGAGAAAAGTTGCATATGCCCACTAATCTAGAACAAACTATATTACGAAATCTTCTTACTAATGAAGACTACATGCGCAAAGTATTGCCTTTTATAAAACCTGATTATTTTCAAGGTATCTATAAAGTTTTATTTAATGAAGCAGGTATATTTGTATCTAAATACAATAAGTTAAAATGTTTAGAAATT
>MEHZ011667366.1_pt1 | contig 16934 bp, 11 predicted proteins | sample 897221 | NCBI WGS metagenome assembly MEHZ01 (sample SAMN05514161, study PRJNA337945) | marine metagenome | isolation source: marine surface water | place: Arctic Ocean | collected 2007-12-13
TGTACTAAAGAACAACAAAGGTACTGAAGACAATCGTGTGCGTAAATTAGATTATAGTATACAACTTAACTTAACAATGTACCAACGGTTGTTAGCTGGCGGAAACATAACTTTATTCTCGCCACATGATGTACCTGGTTTGTATGAAGCATACTTTGGTGACCCTGCGGCATTCCAAGAACTATACGAAAAGTATGAACGTGCTACAAGCATTAAGAAACATACTGTATCAGCAATGGACTTGTTTTCAGCACTAATTAAAGAACGTGCAGAAACAGGACGCATTTACATTATGAATGTTGATCACTGTAATACACACAGTTCTTTTAAAGACACAGTATACATGAGTAACCTGTGTCAAGAGATTACACTTCCAACTAAGCCACTTAATCATATTGACGATCCAGAAGGTGAAATTGCGTTATGTATTCTTAGTGCAATTAATGTAGGAATTATTAGATCATTAGATGATCTAGAAGACTTGTGTGACTTAGCTGTTAGAGCATTAGAAGAAATTATTGATTATCAAAAGTATCCTATTTTGGCTGCTGAGAAGTCAACGAAAGCAAGACGTAGTTTAGGTGTAGGTTATATTGGTCTAGCACATTACCTTGCTAAGAACAAAACAAAATACGAAGATCCAAAGAGCTGGGAAGCTGTACATGAACTATCAGAAGCATTCCAGTATTACTTACTAAAAGCAAGTAACAAACTTGCACAAGAGCGTGGCCCATGTGAGTACTTCAATCGTACTAAATACGCTGACGGCATCCTTCCAATTGATACATATAAAAAGGAAGTCGATGACATTGTACAGGTAGAACTAAAATATGATTGGGATAGCTTACGGAATGATATCAAGGAGCACGGTCTTAGGCACAGCACATTGTCCGCACAAATGCCTTCAGAGAGCAGTTCCGTTGTGTCGAACGCAACAAACGGAATTGAGCCACCTAGAGGATACTTGTCCGTTAAGAAGTCCAAAAAAGGGCCTCTTAAGCAGATTGTTCCACAGTATCAAACACTGAAGAACAACTATAGTTTGTTATGGGATATGCCTAGTAACGAAGGTTACATTCATATTGTTGCTATTATGCAAAAGTTCTTTGATCAAGCTATTAGTGGTAACTGGTCATACAATCCGACACACTTTGAGAACAACGAAGTTCCAATGAGTGTTATGTTAAAGGATCTATTAACAACTTATAAATTAGGTTGGAAAACATCATACTACCAGAACACGTATGACTATAAGACAGATCCAAGTGAATTAGAAGACGAAGTAAAATTAGAAGCATTGCCATTAGGTGAATTTGAAGATGGCGAAGAATGTGAGGCATGCAACATTTAGTTCTTGACAATTAGTTAGAACTATAGTATTGTATACATAAGCAAACAGGGAAAATAAGAAAAGATGGCAAAGACAGTTTTTAATCAAGATAAAGTAGACTTTACAAAACAGAATATGTTCTTCGGAGCAGATCAAAATACACAGAGATACGATACATTTCGTTTCCCTGTATTCGACAAACTTAATCAAACAATGCTTGGTTACTTTTGGCGACCAGAAGAAGTGAGTCTACAAAAAGACCGTGCTGACTTTGCAAACTTCCGACCAGAACAAAAGCACATTTTCACCAGCAATTTAAAATACCAAACACTACTTGACAGTGTCCAAGGTCGTGGTCCATGCCTAGCATTTTTGCCGCATGTATCCTTACCTGAACTAGAAGGATGTATTGTTACTTGGGACTTCTTTGAAACAATCCATTCACGTAGCTATACACATATTATGAAGAACGTGTATGCTGATCCTGGTGAAGTGTTTGATACTATTTTAGACGATGAAAAGATCATTGCTCGTGCATTAAGTGTTACTAAAAACTACGATGCATTTACAGCTGCTGCTGATGCTTACAATCACAGAGGCGAAGGCAACATGCGAGATGTGAAGAAGAAACTTTACCTTGCAATGATGAACGTAAACATTCTAGAAGGATTGCGTTTTTATGTTAGCTTTGCTTGCACCTTTGGCTTTGGAGAACTAAAGTTAATGGAAGGCAGTGCTAAGATTATCTCGCTTATTGCTAGAGATGAAGCGCAGCATTTAGCATTATCAACACATGTACTTAAACTTTGGGCACAAGGCAAAGACGACCCAGAGATGGCAAAGATTGCTAAAGAGTGCGAAGATGAAGTTTATGCTATGTGGCGTGATTGCGTTGACGAAGAAAAGGACTGGGCTGAATACTTGTTTAAAGATGGTTCAATGATTGGCTTAAATGCTGCACTACTTAATCAATACGTAGAGTACATTGCTAACCGTCGACTTAAAGCACTAGGATACAATGCTATCTTTGACGCACCAGTTAATACTAACCCGCTACCGTGGACACAACACTGGTTATCAAGTTCAGGCTTGCAAGTTGCTCCGCAAGAAACAGAAGTTGAAAGTTATATCATTGGTGGCATCAAACAAGACGTCGACACAGACAGTCTTAAAGGATTCACTTTATGATTGAAATATACGGAAAAACACAGTGCCCATTCTGCGACAGAGCAAAGGCACTTTGTGAGCAAAGAGAATTAAAATACACATACAAACAACTTGGCACAGACTTCACCCGTGAGGATGTACTAGAGATGTTTCCAGGCGCACGTACCTTTCCGCAGATTAAAATAAACGGAACAAACATTGGCGGCTATGATAAATTAGGTCCATACCTAGAAGAAACTAATTACAACGGGACAGGACATACATTATAATGCTTATTGAAGTACCATACAAAATCGGAGACACAGTGTCTCTAAAACTTAGTTCAGGCGAAGAAATTGTTGCACGATTAAAAGAAGAAGATGCAACTAAATTTGTGTTAAACAAGCCTATGGTGCTAATTGCACAAGCAGAAGGGTTAGGACTTGCTCCTTATATGTTTAGTGTCTCACCTGATGCAAAGTTTAGCATATTAGCAACATCTGTTAGCTGTATTGCTAAAACACAAGCCGAAATTGCTAAACAGTATATTTCAACTACCTCAAGTATTGCAACTATCTAACAATTAAACTTCCCTGCGCCTAATGTCATAAATATACAAAAGGATGTATGTTTATGGCAATAAGGCGAGGCGCTCCATTTGATGAGAATAACTTTTTTAATATACCACCAATTGACGGTGGCGATATTAATCAAGCATCATATGTAGCAGTTAAAATTTCAAACATAGAAGGTGGCGCCATAGCCGCAGGACCTGCATCATATTTCGATGGCGGGTTAATACCTACCTTAGGTACAGCCTCCTTCGATCCTAGTATTACATATGGGCCTAATAGTCCACTAATTGGAGATTAATAAATGCCGGCTGAAAATGGTAGTATTCTAGTAAGGCGTGGCCCTACAACTGACAGAGAGGGGTTTACTCCTTTAAATGGTGAAATAATATATGACACTACAACTGGCCAGTTACATGTAGGTAACGCTGTTGCAGCTGGTGGTACAACAGTATTTGGAGATAAAGTAAAAGTTGACAGTGCTGGTAACTTGTCAGAGATTTACATGCGAGGTGAAGAACCAAGGCCTGCACCAGTTGAAGGACTGTTTCGTTACAATGCTAACACACAAAGTTTAGAGTACTCCGATGGTAACACATTTTATCAAGTAGCATCTAGTCCTTTCACAGGATCATCAAACGTATTATACGTTTCAACAAATGGTAAAGACGATAATACATACGGTTCTAAAAGAGGTCGAACTCCAGGTACGGCATTTAGAACTGTAAACGCAGCTTGTAGAGAAGCTGATCGTGTTATGGATAAAGCGTCTAAGGGCTTAGGTCCATATCAGAAATGGATTACATACACTGATGCTGCTAATGCCCAAGTAAGATCAACAGTAGCAACAATTACAGACAGCGGTGTTTATAAAAACATCCAAATGTCTAAAGCAACATACGAGTTAGATGCAACCACTGAAATAAGAAGCGGTATGCGAGTTGTTGGCCAAGTTAGTGGAGCAATTGGCCTCATAGAAGAATACACTAAAAATGTTGGCTCAACAAGCGATACCCTTATCATTGATATTGAAAGCGGAGCATTTGTATTAAACGAACAAATTAAGTTTGGTAATGCTATTCCTAGTTTACCGTATCAAACTTTTGAATCAGGAGTTACTGAAAGTCCTGAAATTACTATTAGACTTGAAACTGGAATATACTACGAGCACTTTCCAATTAAAGTTCCAAATAATGTTTCTATCAAAGGTGATGAATTTAGAAGAAGTATTATTCGTCCAATGCCAGGGCCAAGTGCAAGTCCTTATTCAGAAATAAGATTTAAACGTAATGCTGACAAGATGGGACTTGATCCAAACGTTGTTGGTGAACGACCGTTTGGTGCCCACTACTTAACAGACCGTGCTAACTTAATATATACATTTGTTGACAACGCTGGCGCATATACATCTGACTATGATGTATTGTTTAGTAGCAAAGTAACATTACAAAGCTCTGTAATTAATTTTATAACAAGTACGTACCCTAGCTTAGTATATAATGAAGCAAAGTGCAGACGTGACGTTGGGTACATTGTTGATGCACTTTCATTAGATTTACGGGATGGTGGTAGACTAGAAACAGTAACTAATGCATTAATGTATCAAGGACAACTGCCAGCAGGACAAGTTACTGAAACAGCTGCGGCGATTGATTATCTAGCAACACAGATAGCACCTTTACTAACAACAGATGCACAAGTAATATCAAACAGCTTTATAGGCGGCATTGCTAACATTATACGTGGGACTGGATTTAATGCTCCTAAAGAGAATGACACACTTGATGTGTTCTTAATGAACGATGCTACTATTATTAGAAACTTGTCATGTCAAGGGCATGGCGGCTTTATGGAAGTACTCGACCCTGAAGGACAGATCCTTACAAAGTCACCGTACACACAAACAGCATCAAGTTTTAGTAAATCACTAGCACCTAAAGTAAGTTTTGCAGGCGGCATGTTTGTAGACGGGTTTTGTGGTAACCAAGACGCTAGAATAGTATCAGCAACTAATACAACTGAAATTGTTATAGACAACATTTACAGAGAACCACAATGTCCGACTAGTTTCTTTATTGACGGTGTTAGATGGCAAATTAACAAAGTAGACAAAGTCGGAGTTGCAGCCAATCAATGGCGTTGCGTACTTTCAGCAGACACTCCGTGGACTACAGCACATTACGAAGTTATTAACCCAGGACAAACATTGCCTGCGTTACCTTACAACATAGAAGTATTAACAGCAGGTAATATATCCATGCTGTCAAATGACTTTACTCAAATTAATGATTTAGGTTACGGATTATATACTACAAACGGATCACGAGCAGAAGCTGTTAGTGTATTCTGTTATTACTGTCACGTAAGTTATCTTGCAGAGAATGGATCAGACATTCGTTCGTTAAACGGCTCAACAGCATATGGCGATTATGCATTACTAGCTAGAGGTAGTGATCCTTTAGAAGTAAGTGACGATGTATCACTTGCTGATAATATGGTACAAACAGCAACAGTAATGACTGATGCTACATATACAAACATACAAGGTGGAACAGTTATATATGTTGACGGAGTTGATTATGCTCCGTATAACATTAGTGAAATTGAAGTTGACCACGAAGGTGCAAACAATGTTTTAGGTGATCCAACTTACATAGTACGATACGAAATTATTAGTGTTAGTGCTGTAGAAAGTACAACACCGCAACTATACCAACTTAACATTGGCGCAGGTGAAGCAAGTAACCCAGGCGTACAAGTAACTATCCCAGACGGTAAACCCGCTGTTATACGTATTAGTCAAGTAGTAAAATATAATGACATTTTAGACATTAACCCTACTAGACCTAGTACAGCATTACAATATGACGATGACCCATCCAAAGTATATCGTGTACTTGCATATGACGTAGCCGGCTTGCCTGAGAGTGTTGCAAGGATTACACTACGTGAGTCATATGACTATATTAAATTAGTAGTAGACGCGACAGCAGGCAGTGTAGCAGGCAGTGGACAATCTGGTGATACCGTAATTAGACTAGATACTGATTTAGATCCTAATGAAACAACAAGAATTAATAATGGTATTACTGTAGGGCCTAAGTACATCTTTGGCTTTAGAGATACAGTATATCAAGTAACAGGATACAGAGATAAAGCTACAACAGGTCAAGCATGGGCAGAAATAGATGTACACACAGCTCTTACATATTCCTTTAACGGATACCCAGACAAGCCTACCTTACGAGCAGGCTTACCTGCAGGTGGACAAGCAGACATTACAGTAGGTATTAGTACACTTAGAGTTACAGGACACGACTTACTTGATATTGGTACAGGAAGTTATCAAACATCAAGTTACCCAAGAGAAATTTATGGTAAGGCAGAGATAGCCAAGAACCAAGCAAGGGAAGTAGTTGAAGAAGGTAAAGGTCGTGTGTTCTTTGTAACAACTGACCAAGACGGTAACTTTAGAGTTGGTGACTATTTTAAAGTTGACCAAGGAACTGGCACAGTTACGTTTAGTGCAAGTATTGCTTTAAGTAACCTAGACGGCATTGGATTTAAACGTGGTGTCGCTATTAGTGAATTTAGTACAGACGACGGAATGACAGACAATGCTACTGATACAGTACCAGTAGAAAGTGCTGTAAGAAATTATGTAAATCGCAGACTAGGTATTAACCATGCAGGAAACGCAGTACCAGGTATTATTGGCCCAGGCTTCTTAGACTTAACTGGTTCAAGTGCTATGGCCGGCAACTTGGACATGAACAGTAACAACATTGATAACATCAGTGTATTATCTGTAGCAACACTTGACGTAACAACACGTTTAAGTGTTCCAAGTGCAGGCACAAGTGCATCAGGTAACACTGGCGATATAAAATACAATACTGACACACAACAGTTTGAAGGTTACTTAGGTAGTCAGTGGGGCTCATTAGGAGGCGTAAGTGACGCAGACGGTGACACTTACATTATATCTGAAACAAACCCAGGTACAGACAACGATCAAATTGAAATGTTTACAGCAGGAGTCAAGAGACTACAACTTGGTGCAACAGGCGACTTTGCCTTTGGAGTTGATCTAAACAAAGTTACGATAGAAGGAGCAACTGGCAACACAGTAATAGCAGGCGACTTAGATGTTGCTACACTTGACGTAGGTACATCAGCAGAAATAGCATCACTACAAGTTGAAGACTTAACAGCAGGACGAGTAGTATTAGCAGGTACAAATGGCGAGATAGAAGATAGTGCTAACTTAACATTCAACGGCACACAATTAACTGTTACGGGCAATGCAGAGTTTACAGGCAGTGTTGTCATTGGTGGCAACTTAACACTAGGTGACGCTGACACTGATGCAATTATAGTATCAGCAGACTTTGAAGGCAACCTTATACCTGATGTAAATGACACATACAAATTAGGACTTACTGGCAAGCGTTGGCAAGAACTATTCTTATCAGACAACTTACATATTAATGATTATACATTACCAACCGCAGACGGAACTGTAAATCAACTTATGAGTACAAATGGTGCAGGACAATTAGGATTTGTCGATGCAGACACATTTGGTGGCAAGCGAGTTTACGTAAGTGCTGAAAAGGGTAATGATGCAAACGATGGTGTAACAGCACCTGTTGCTAGTATTAAACGAGCATTACAAATTGCTTCAGGCAAGGTGTATAATGTATCTAAAGATGTTGTAGATAGATGTACTGTAATGGTTGCAACAGGAGAGTACATAGTTGATAACCCTGTAATTATTCCAGACAACGTAGCGGTAGTTGGTGACAGTATTAGAACTGTAATTTTAAGACCAGCTAACCAAAATGAAGATATGTTTAGAGTGCGTAATGCTTCTTATATCTTTAACATGACATTTAGAGATGCACTAAGCGGACAAGTACCGATAGCAACATTTAGATTTGCTGTAGCATTTGATGACAAAGACGATGCAGAAACTAGTAGAGCAGGATATACAAATCTACCAGCTACAAGAGTAAAAATAACTACAAGCCCATACTTACAAAACTGTTCTGTAATTAGTTTCTTAGGCGGCAATGGAGTTGAAATTAACGGCGACTTAGTTATTACGCCAAACACCCCGGCCAATGCAATTGAAGCAGAGAATCCAATAAGCAACGAAGATGGACAGCCTGAGCAAGGCAAGAGTATGGTTGCAAACGCATTTACTATACTGAGTTTTGGTGGCGTGGCGTGGCGGGTAATGAACGATGCATATGCACAGCTAGTTAGTTGTTTTGTTATATTTGCAGAGCAAGGTTGCTTAACACAAAATGGTGGTTACTTGAGTATTACTAACTCAGCAACTAACTTTGGTTACTTTGCATTAAGGTCAACAGGTTACAGCCCAAGAGTGTTTAACACTGATAAGGGTATAATTGGTAACGTTGGTGTTACTGACAATGTACAAACTATTAACATTGTAGGTTTAAAAAGAAACACAGTTAATCAATATGTTTTAAGAGTAATGAACTTAGCAAGCCAAGACATTACTAACACATATAACAACGATACAGCTAGAGGCGTAACAGCTACATTTAGTGCAGGTAATGCAATTAACAATACAGTTACTACAAGCGGAAATCACAATCTATCAACTGGTGACTTAGTAGAGTACAATCGTAACGGCAATGTTGAAGTAGTTGGTCTATTAAGCGAAGCAACATATTATGTTAGTGTTGTTAACGCAACTACACTACAACTATTCCATGACAGTACTTTAACAAAACCAGTGGTAGGTATCGCCGGAGCAAGTAGTTCAGGTAACCATCAGTTACTACACGACTTTGAAGAAATATTCGTAGACGAAGTTTTATCTACACACAATAACTATCAAGACGTTTACCTTCCAGCAGGCACTTACACAATTACCAAAGGTGACTTAATAACAGGCACAAATGGTTCAGATAATATTAGTGCAATCATATTAGAAATTAATGGTACTGTATTAACAGTGTCATTAGAAAAAGTACAAGAAGGTAGTGTTAGTGTAACAAACAGTTTTAGTACTGGTGCTGTTATAACAGCAGGAGATGTAGCAGTTGGTGCTATAACTGTTGAGAATGTTGTAAACAGAACAGACCTAACTACAATTAATGCAGCTGTTAAAACTACTAAAGGCAGAGAAGTACAAAGTTTTGGATCATTACAAGGTACCCAGGCTTGGTTACATCGTCCTAGTATTACTAACTCATCAGCACACACTTGGGAGTATAGTGGTAGTGGTGTTGACTACAATGCATTACCTGAAAATGGTGGTGTTGGAGTAGACACGTTTGAACAGTACAGTGACTTGCCAGGTAGGGTATATACATCAGGAACTAATGAACTTGGTGACTTTAAGATTGGTGACTTTATTACAGCGTTCAATAGAACAGGTAACATTGTATTTAGAAACCAAGTTAGTATCGGCGAGTTAGACAGTTTAGCACTTAGCCTGAGTGGTGGTGTGCGAGTTACAGCAATTAGTAATGATCCAGACTTAGGTGACAATGATGTCGATGGTGCACAAGATGGAAGACTGGTAACACAGTTAGCCGTTAAAACGTTTATGAACGATAGACTAGGTAACTTCATTGATAGAAATGTAAGTACAAATGCTGTTCCTAGTGCGGTTGTACAACTTAACAGCCAAGGATTAATTAACCAAGATCTTATTCCACCAACAGGTGCATTTGAAAGTTTTACTGTTGATACTTACGGTGGAAGACTAATACTAGCAGACGATATTCCTACTCCAAATATAAGTGCAGGTGATATTGTTGTAGAAACTTATCTAGAACTTGTATTAAACTTAGCTGGTGCTGTAACTGTAGTAGCAGGAGAAACTATTACACAAGCAAGTTCGGGAGCAACTGGTATAATAAAAGAAAGTGTTTCACTATCAACTATTAAAGTAGTAAACACAATCACAGGAACCTTTGATACAACTAACACACTAACTGGTAGTACATCAGGTGCGTTAGGTGTTAACAGTATTCCAACTATTGTATCAGCGGTTAACACAGTTAACGACAACTACTTCTTAAAAACAGACAAACTAAGCCAGTTCTTAGTATTACAAGATTCAGGCACACCAAACTTTACAAACATAATTAGCAATAGTACAAGTATACAAGGTGCTACAAGTAAAGCGGTAGGTACTGTTACTAGTCATGTAACAGGCGTACTTAATGCTGTTAATGTTATATCACTACCAGGAGGTAGTGGTTATACAACACCTGGAACATATGAAAATGTAACTATACAAGGTGGTACAGGTAGCGGAGCAAAGGCAAATATTATTGTCGGAGCAACAGGAACAGTAACTAGCTTTGATGTTACAGTAGGCGGTAATGGATATACTGAATCAGATAACGTTACAATTACAGACAGTGACGTAGGTGGCAGAACAGGCGGAGCTGCTGTAAGCATTGGTGTTAGTGACATACAAAATAGATTATACATTAATCTAAATGCAGACACAGGATTACAGTTTACAGCAAGTACTATTAACTTAGACTTTATAGTTGACGATAGTCCTCCAACTGATACTATTGTACAACAGGGTGTAACAACTATAGCGTTCAATGCAACCAGTACAGGCAGTGGCGGCGATGTTGATGTTGTTAATGACAAGATTACTTTCCAATCAGTACACAATTTGAGTAATGGTGATCCAATATACTATAACAGTAATTCAAATACTACGCTAGGCGGAGTACTTAATAATACTACCTACTATGCTAAAGTTCTTACAACCACTCAAATAGAACTGTATTCAAACTATGGATTAACAGCCGCAGGGAAAGTAGATATAACGGCTTCTAGTACAGGTAATCATAACTTTAAAGTTTTTAATATAAACAGTTTTTCTAACACATTCTATGTACCAATACACGGACTGTCAACAGGAGATGCTGTTCAGTTTACATCAGCAAGTCCTCCAACTGGTATAGACAGTGGAGACTTCTTCTTTGTTGGTAGTGTTACTATTAATAGTTTCACATTACACGAAGCGAGAGGAGCCGCACTAGATAGTGTTCTAGGACTTACTGTAAGCGCGGCTGCTGTAACTAATCAAGGCGGTGCTGTAAGTGCCACACTTACTGAACAAAACGTTCTTATTGTAGACGACTTTAATACTAGTGGTTCACTAGAATCAAGTTGGAGTAGTTTAAGTACAACTACTGTAGATGCTGGAAATATTATTAGTGGTGTTGTAAACACATCTAGACTTGCAAGTGGTAATGCAAATGATAAGTCGTTCTTAAGAGGAGACTCAACATGGGCAACTGCTGTACAGTCGATTACAAATACTACAACAGGCGATCCTATAACATTAACAAGTGCAGACGTTAACGGTGATAATAACTATAATGTTGTAGATATAAAAATTGAGAAAGCAAGTTACACTAACCCAGCAGCACCAAGTGCAGGAACAGAAACACTAGGTATTGCTAGTTACCATTTTGATCACTTTGAAATTGATGCTAACGGTAGAGTAACTACTAAAGCATCAGGCAATGGTGGAGTTATTGATGCAGACCAACTAGATGGACAAACTGGTGCATATTATCTAAACCCGGTTAATTTAAGTAGAGGCGTTCCAATACAACGAGGCGGAACTAACATACTCGATTATGATGCAGGTGATTTATTATTCGCGGCCACTGCAATAGGGGATGCACCGGTAGACTTCGCTCAATCATTATCTAAACTAGCTATTGGTGCAACAAGAAACGTACTTCAAGTTAACGGCGCTGGAACATTACCAGAATGGACTAATGCACTAAGCGTTTCAACTGTTACAACTTCAAGCGATGTTGTGATTGGTGGGGACTTAACTGTTAACGGTACAACAACAAGTGTTAATACAGAAACAATTAACCTTGCTGATAATATTATTTTACTTAATAGTAATCTTGCAGATAACGTTGCACCAACACAAAATTCAGGTATTGAAATTGAAAGAGGTAGTGCTGCCAACAAAACATTGATTTGGAACGAATCAACTGACTTATGGACAGTTGGCTCCGAGAAGTTTAAAGCAGAAACACTCGAAGGTGAGTTAGACTGGAGTTACTTACAAAACGTAGTAGACCCTGTAGTTACAGTAACACTAACAGGTGATGTAACTGGTACAGGCACTGCAACAATGACCAATTTAGGTAGTGCAACAGCAAGTTTTGCAACAACTATTGCAGCTAACAGTGTTGCACTAGGAGCAGACACAATAGGCCAGTATGCAACGACACTTTCAGCAGGTGACGGCATAGCTACTCTAACTGCTAATCTAACTGACGGGACAGCATATACTATTACACATGGCAATACGTCAGACGTTGCAAATGTAGATCTTGGAGAAAATATATTTGTAAATGAAGTTACCTTTGATCAGTTTGGACATATTGAAACTATAGGAAGTGGGTCTGTTGTTTTTCCAGCACTAAGTGATGCAGAAATTACTATAACAGCAGGTACAGATTTAAGTACTGGTGGAGCATTTACTCTTAATCAAACAGACGCTGAAACTATTACAATTGACCACTCTGACATTACTAGATCTGATACCTCAGGGTCAGGTTCGATATCGTATGCTGGCACGTTTAATGTAATTGATAGCATCACTTCAAATGCTAGAGGACACATTACAGCTATTAACGTAAAAACACTTACAATGCCAGCTGCTGGATCAAATGATAATACTACATATACAACAAGTGTAGCACAATCTAGTGCAGGTGTTAATGCTAACCCAATAATACGTTTAACAGACAGTGATGGAACCAACGATGACATTACAATTAGTGGCGGGGGCGACACTACTGTAACTAGAACAAGTGCATCTGCATTTACAATTTCTACAACTAATACAACTAATAGTAATACAACTTACGGTTTAAGTTTAGTTGATAATTTAGCATCTATTGCCTCAGTTGATATTAGACTTACTCCTGATAGCGGTACTGCAGATAACGTAACAATTGAAGCAGGCACAAATATATCAATAGTAGTTGACGGTGACAATGCCAACGGATTTATAATTAGCTCAACTGATACTAATGATAATGATAATACTATAACTCGAATTAGAGAAGATACTGGGGATTATAGAACGGGCGACATTACTCTTAAGAGCGGTACTAATTGTGCTGTTTCTGAATCACCAAACGGAACATTTACATTTACATCTACTGATACTAATGATAACACAGAGTATACAGCTGGTACAGGACTAACATTAAGTGGAACAGTATTTAATGCAAATGTTGATGGAACAAATTCAGTTGCAGCAAATACTTCTTCCACTACAGCATCAAGAACATATAAAGTTCAAGTAGATAGTGCCGATAATTTAGTTGTTAACGTTCCTTGGAGTAATTCAAACCTAGCAATATCAAGCACTCCAACCGATGGTGCAACAACTACAGCAATTAGCTCAGACTGGGCTTTTGATAATGTTAAATCAGCTGTACCAACAGGAGCTGTGTTTACTGATAACAATGATAACACAGTAACCAGTGTAGGTATAAGTGGAAGTGAAACTACTGGCACAATTACTATTGCTGGTGGCGGTAATGTTACAGCAACACAAGTTGGTAGCACAGTTACGCTAACAGGTAGTACAAGTGCTACAGATGTTAGTGTTACAAACACCTCAACCAGTACAGCTGAGTGGAATGTTGCGTTTGTTGCAGATTCCGGAACACAAGCCATCAATGTTGACAAACATTCAAGTGGCACAGGCGGATTAACTTATGTACCATCAACTAGTACACTAAGATGTACGAGCTTTGCTGGTAATGCTTCGACAGCAAACTATGCGGATTTGGCGGAGAAATATTCAAGTGATGACGATTATCAACCAGGCACTGTGGTAATGTTTGGAGGAGAGAAAGAAGTTACAGCAAGTGTAGGAACAGCAACAACTAAAGTAGCAGGTGTTGTGTCAACAGATCCTGCATACTTAATGAATGCAGAAGGACAAGGTGTTGCTGTAGCACTTAAAGGACGAGTACCGTGCTTTGTAGTAGGACCAGTTAGCAAAGGCGACTTACTAGTAACAAGTCATGTTCCAGGAGTTGCACAAGTTAGTGATACTTGGATAGGTGGTGCTGTTATAGGTAAAGCAATTGAAGATTGTCCGATAGACAGTGAAGTAAGATTAATAGAAATAGCAATAGGATCAATATAATGCCAGAAGTAGTAAGAGCAAATTTAGATGTACACGAAGGACATTCAAGCCCAAGTCCGGGACCATATCATCAGACTAGTTATGAAGTTGGATCGCCTGATGTGTTTACTAATAATGAGCCAACTGTAAGAATCGGTGACACTACTATTTGTGGTGACGAAGCGTCCGCAGGATCTGGTACAGTGTATGTAAACAACATAGCAGTACATAGAAAACTAGATGCAACAACCGGACACGGTTCCTGGGAAGCAAATGCTGCAAAGACAGGAAGTCCTACAGTTTTCGCTGATTCATAAGAAACCACTTCTAAGGCACCTATAGCCTAGGTTTAGTAAATACTTGTGTAATTTAAACTATAGGAGAAAATTATGTCAGAACAAACAATCCACGAACAAATAGTTCAAGCGTATAATTTATACATGGCTGAGTCTGCAACATTCGAAGATAAGAGTGTTAAAGCGGCTGCGGCAAGAGCACGTAAAGCATTAGGCGATATTGGTAAATTATCGAAGTCACGTAGAGCAGAGATCCAAGACAAAAAGAACTCGATGTAGTGAGTGGTCAACGTCGATGGCTCAAAGTATGGGCTCGGACGGTAGGTATGCCCATAGGCATAACAGATGATGATAAGCCAGAGTTCCTTCCTATCACACAAGATGATGTTAGGAAGGCACTGGCTTTTCGTACCTTTTGGATAGTGTTACATATCGTAACCTGTGTAAGTATAATTGCCGGCAACGGCAGGAACTTAGGATTTTGGTAATAATGGATCAACGAATTTACGGAATTTTAGACAGAGAAGTTGACAGACAGGCAACCACAATAGAGCTTATTGCAAGTGAAAATTTTGCAAGTGATTCTGTAAGAGCCTTAGCAGGAAGTGTATTTACAAACAAATACGCAGAAGGATATCCGGGTAATAGATATTACAACGGGTGTGAACATATGGATGAAATTGAAACTTTAGCCATAGAAGAACTTAAAAAACTATACGGTTGTGAATTTGCAAATGTACAACCACACTGTGGTGCAAATGCTAACACAGCGGTATATCAAGCGTTTCTTAAGCCAGGTGATAAAATACTTGGAATGGACCTAGCAAGTGGCGGACATCTAAGTCACGGAAGCCCACCAAATATATCCGGTAAAATTTACGAAGCACACACATATGGTGTTGATGAAATAACTGGACTTATTGACTACAGTGCATTAATGGCACAAGCGAAACTAGTACAGCCAAAAATGATTATTGCTGGTGCTAGTGCATACCCTAGATCAATTGATTGGAGTTTATTCCGTGAGATTGCAGATAGTGTAGGTGCAATGCTATTAGTAGACATGGCACACTATTCGGGTTTAATTGCAGGCGGTGTATTCCCAAGTCCTATACACTATGCAGATGTAGTAACAAGTACCACACACAAGACGCTAAGAGGCCCACGCGGCGGCATTATACTGTGGAACAATTCAGATTATTCAAAGCGTATTAACAGTGCAATATTCCCCGGAACACAAGGTGGACCATTAATGCATATTATTGCAGCGAAGGCACAATGTTTTATTGAAGCAAACACACAAGAGTTTAAAGACTATTCGCAGGCTGTAGTACAAAATGCAAAAGCAATGTGTAGGGTGCTATTAGAACACGGAATGGAAGTGCAAACAAACGGAACTGATAGTCATATTATATTAATGGACTTATCAACAAGCAAGCACAGTGGAAGACAAGCAGCTGATTTATTAGAAGCAAATGGTATTACTGTAAACAAGAATGGAGTTCCAAATGATCCTAGATCGTTTATAGAAACAAGTGGTATCAGAATAGGAACAGCGGCTGAAACTACACGTGGTCACGACGAAGAGTGGTTTAAAGAACTAGCTCTTAAAATTGTAAATATTTTAAAATAGAAAGGCGTACTTGAAATGATGTGGGTTGATTATAACATAACTCAAGCAGGAGACCACTTTCGAGTTGAAGGTGATTGGCCTAGAGAAGTAATGGGCGAAATGAAAGACGGAACAAGAAAAGAAAGTGTTCTGTATAGGCCCGGAGATGTATTCATTGTAAACGAAGAAGGTTGGTTAATTAAGTCAGACCAGCTAAGTGCAATGGTACTCAAGCACGAACAAGAAAAACAAAATGAAATGTAAAGCAGGTGACAAGGCAATAATCATTTACAGTGTTAATCCTACAAATGTAGGACGCATTGTAAATGTAGCTGAGTACATTGGCAAGTTTGAACAAGGCGAACAGTTTGAAGCGTTTGGAATGACTTGTACAGCTTTAGTCCATGACCACTTTTGGTGGATTGAAGCTGAGGACTTGAACATACAGCTAGGACCAAGTCCTAAAGCATACATTGCAGATACATGGTTAGAACCGATTAAAAATCCAAACGAAAAAGAATCTTCTAAAGCAGAATTGCAGTTAGACATGTTCTTATAAATAATGTAACATAGAAGTAACATAGACTAAAACTAAAGGAGCCCAGCGTATGGCTTATAGTGAAAAAGTGTTAGACCATTACGAAAATCCTCGTAATGTTGGTAAATGGGATGATAACGAAGAAGGCATTGGAACCGGTATGGTTGGAGCTCCAGCCTGTGGCGATGTTATGCGTCTGCAAATTAAAGTTAATGATGCAGGTATCATTGAGGATGCTAAGTTTAA
>MEHZ011550505.1_pt1 | contig 16921 bp, 10 predicted proteins | sample 897221 | NCBI WGS metagenome assembly MEHZ01 (sample SAMN05514161, study PRJNA337945) | marine metagenome | isolation source: marine surface water | place: Arctic Ocean | collected 2007-12-13
GCCACGATTTCTTCTGCCATCGCTACCGAGCGATGCCTACCACCGGTACACCCTATCGCAAGCGTTGCATAGGTCTTATTCTCGCTCACGTACCCCGCCAGCACCGTATCGAGCGCCTTCAGATAGTGCTCCAGGAACTCCTCTGCAGCGGGGTTGGTGGTGACGTAGTCCCTCACAGGGTCGTCCGTGCCGGAAGAGCGCCGCAGCCCTTCTTCCCAATAAGGATTCGGAAGAAAACGCATATCGGCAATCATGTCCACGTCACTGGGAACACCATATTTGAAGCCAAAGCTCATCACCGTGAGCCTTGTCTTTGCTTCACCCGGTTCACCGTAGGCGCTCTTAATGGCCAAGGTGAGCTGGTGAATGTTCATCTCGGACGTATCGATCAGCAGATCGCTGTCCTCCCGAATTGCGTGCATCACACCGCGCTCCCTGATGATGCCATCCAGCAGCGTCCCCTCCTCTTGGAGCGGGTGGGGGCGCCTCACCTGTTCGAAGCGTCGGACCAGAATGTCATCGGTCGAGTCGAGGAAGACGACCTGAATGTCGGGGTCTTGCGCGAGGCGAGACACCACGTCGGTCGCGTCAGTAAATAGTGCGCCGCCGCGGACGTCAACGACAGCAGCAAGCAGAGGCATCGAAGAGTCGGGTTCCCGCGCAAGTTGCACCAGGGGGGGCAGCATCTGGGGAGGCAGGTTATCCACCACGTACCATCCCAGGTCTTCCAGCGCGTTGGCTGCCGTAGAGCGCCCGGCACCCGACATGCCGGTCACGATCAGAACGCGATTGGTGGGTGGGGTCTGAGGCATGGGCCCTTTCCGGTGCTACTCCATTCTACGCTGTGGTCAGCTGGGGGGAGCGAGAAAAGAATGGATCTTCTCCGCCAGCTTTGGCCCAACCTTCGGCACCTCTTGAATCGCTTGGATGCTGGCCGACCTCACCTTGGACACCGAACCAAAATGGCGGAGAATGGCTTTCGCCATTTCCTCCCCCACACCCGGAATATCCCGCAGTTCAGAGGTCAACGATCGCTTCCTGGTGGAGCGTTGGTAACTAATGGCAACCCGGTGGGATTCATCACGGATGCGTTGCAGCAAGAACAGTGCCTCGCTGTTCCGGGGGAAAATAAGGGGGTAGGACTCTCCCGGCCGCCACACTTCTTCAAGCTTCTTGGCGAGTCCGCAGACAGGAATGTCGATGCCCGCCTCGGTGAGGGCGCGTTTTGCGGCATTCACCTGCGGTAGTCCGCCGTCCACGACGATCAGTCCCGGCGGATAGCGAAAACCGCGAGCAGACTCGGAACCGTCATCACTGGCAACCATCCGGGCCACCCTGCGCGAAATTACTTCATGAATCGCATCCGTGTCATCTCGGGCGTCGCGAATGGCGAAGCGACGGTAGTAGTCCTTTCGGGGCAAGCCATCTTCAAACACCACCATAGATGCGACTTGGTTTTCTCCACCGAGGTGGGACACATCGAAACACTCCATGCGCAGCGGAGCCTCAGCGAGCCCCATCGTGGTTTGAATCTCCGAGAGCGCCCTCGACCGGGTATTGGGGTCACTGGTGCGCTTGGAGAGATAGCCCTGGAGGGTGTGAGAGGCGTTCATCGTCACGGTTGCTTGGAGTATGGCGAGTTCGCCCCGCGAGGCCTTCTTGAGCTTCACAGAGCCACTCTCGCCGGTATCGCGGCGCAGCTGCCCCAGCTGCTCCTGCCATGCGGCAGCGTTGGCAGGAAGGGTGGGGACGATGACTGTGCGAGCCGGAGCCTCGCCTTCGAACCCATCCCGCAGAATTAGCTCACTGAGTCCCTCGTCGTCCTCTTCAGAGGGGACTTCCACGATGAAGCCTTTGGCGCTGCGGATGCGACCACCCCGCACCCGGAAAAGGTGGGCGGCGGCAACCAGAGAATCTGACGCGAGTCCGAAGATGTCGACATCGATATCTTCGGACAGCACCATCGTGTTGCCTTGAAGAATCGTATTAATGGCCTCCAGGCGGTCGCGGAGCCTCGCGGCGCGTTCAAACTCGAGGTCGCGGGCAGCGAGTTCCATGCTCTGGTGCAAAACGGTCGTGACTTCGCCGTCTTTGCCGGCCATAAACGACGCCAGCGATAGGGCCAGAGCCTTGTGTTCGGCAGAGCTGACTCGTCCCACACACGGGGCTGCGCATTTTCCGATATCACCCAGTAGGCACGGTCGTCCCTGTTGTTCGGCCCTCTGATAGGTGCTCTGCGAGCAGGATCGAACCGGGAACGCCTTCAACACCGTGGAGAGCGTCTCCCGCAGGGCGTAGGCGGTCGGGAAAGGACCGAAATAGCGGGCTCCTTTGATCCCACGTTTCCGGGCCAAAAAAACGCGCGGAATATCTTCCTCCAGCGTCACCACCAGGTAGGGATAGGACTTGTCATCGCGGAATCGAACATTAAATTCCGGCTGATACTGCTTGATCCACAGGTATTCCAGGTGAAGCGCTTGGCGCTCGGAAGGAACGAGCGTCCAATCGACACCACGGGCCAGGCCCACCATGCGTCTTGTTCGTTCGTGCAGCGACGCGGGTTTTTGGAAATAGTTCGTGAGGCGAGAGCGAAGATTCTTGGCCTTACCGACATATAGGACCCGACCGGCATCATCCATAAACCGATACACCCCCGGTGTGGTGGGGATGGCAGCGGTGTCTGGTTGCCAGTCGTGCCGCTTGGCCATGACCTAAGGAAGAACCTCGGCGAGGAACGAACCGGTGTAGGAGCCCTTGTGTGCGGCGATGGTCTCGGGGGTTCCGGTGGCGACAACCGTGCCTCCGCCGGCCCCTCCTTCGGGCCCGAGATCGATAACCCAATCTGAGGCCCCGATGACATCCAGATTGTGTTCGATTACGACAACCGTGTTCCCCTTGTCCCCCAGGCTTTGCAGGACATCGAGCAGCTTCTTCACGTCGTGGAAGTGAAGGCCCGTGGTGGGTTCATCCAACACGTAAATGGTTCTGCCTGTGGAGCGCTTCTGAAGCTCCGTCGCAAGCTTCACGCGCTGTGCTTCGCCACCCGAGAGCGTGGTGGCAGCTTGCCCCAGGCGCACATACCCCAATCCGACATCGACCAAGGTTTTTAGGAACCTGTGAATCGTGGAAATAGGTTCGAAAAAAGTGGTTGCTTCCTCTATCGGCATGTTCAACACATCCGCGATGGTTTTGCCCTTGTAGTGAACCTGCAAAGTCTCTCTGTTATAGCGCGCCCCGTGGCACACTTCGCAATCGACATAGACATCGGGAAGAAAGTTCATTTCGATGGTGATGGTCCCATCGCCGGAGCAGTTCTCGCATCGGCCGCCTTTGACGTTGAAACTGAACCGGCCGGGCTGGTAGCCCCGCATTTTTGCTTCGGCAGTTTCAGCGAAAAGGGCCCGGATTTTGTCAAACACTCCGGTGTAGGTGGCGGGATTACTTCGGGGCGTGCGTCCAATGGGGGCCTGGTCGACGTGAACAATCTTGTCCAGCTGCTCCACGCCTTTGATTCGCGTGTGGAGGCCTGGGACGTGCCTGGCACCATTGAGGGTGTTCGCAAGAGAGCGGTACAAAATATCGTTCACCAGCGAGGACTTGCCCGATCCGCTAACCCCGGTGATTGCCACAATTACCCCCAGAGGGATGTCGACAGAAACGTCTTGAAGGTTGTTGGCTTTGGCGCCTTCGATACGAATGACGCGGTCATGGTCCACCGCCCGGCGGGGACGCACATCAACCACGGAAGACGTTTTTGCCAGGTACCCGGCGGTGATGGACCTCTTTTCCTTCAGTAGCGAGGCCAGGGACCCTGAGTGCACGACTTCGCCACCGTATTCGCCAGCGCCCGGGCCAATATCGACAATCCAATCCGCCATCTGAATGGTTTCCTCGTCGTGCTCCACCACAATCAAGGTGTTTCCGAGGTCTCTGAGTTTGACCAACGTGTCAATCAAGCGCCGGTTATCTCGCTGGTGGAGTCCGATACTTGGCTCGTCCAGAACGTACAACACACCGGTCAACCCGGACCCAATCTGGGTTGCCAAACGGATGCGCTGGGCTTCGCCACCAGAGAGCGAGCCCGCCGCTCGAGCCATACTGAGGTAGCTCAGGCCCACCTCGAGCAAAAACTCCAGACGCGCGCGGATTTCTCGAAGAATCGGTTCTGCGATAGCGGAATCGCGTTCCGAGAGAGAAAGGCCGGACATGAAGGTGAACGCGTCCTGCAGGCTCATATCGGCAACATCAGAAATCGATGCATCGTTGACGGTAACCGCGAGAATGTCGGGCCGCAGGCGCTTGCCCGAGCATTCCCGACACTGGATTTCTCGCAAATAGTCGGCAAAACGCTGTTTTGACCACTCGGAATCCGTCTCGTGGAACTTCCGCTCGATGTAGGGAATGACACCCTCAAAACCGCTGGAATACTTGACGTCCCGCCCAAAGCGGTTGCGGTATCGAACGACGAGTTCGAAGTTGTTGCCGCGCAGAACGGACTCTTGGATACTTTCGGGAAGCTGGTTCCACGGGGTATCCATGTCAAAATCGAGCTCTTCGGCCAAGCTGTTCAGCAGGTTCTTGAAATAGCCGTACAGGCCCTTACCTGCTTGAGTCCATGGCCTGATGGCCCCCTGGGCGATGCTCAATTCTGCGTCACCAATCACCATGTTGGGGTCCACCGCCATGGTGAACCCCAAACCCGAACAGCCAGGACACGCACCAAAGGGTGAATTGAAGGAGAACGTTCTCGGTTCCACTTCGGTCAACGACACCGCGTGGCCGTTAGGGCAACTGAGTTTTTCGCTGAAGCTCTCCTGGCTATCGTCGTCGACGCTGTGGAGGATGACAGTGCCATCTGCCAGTTTCAATGCTGTCTCCAGCGAGTCGGTGAGGCGGCCGAGGATCTCCTCGTCCATGACTAACCGGTCGACCACGACATCGATGTCGTGTTTTTTTGTCTTCGCAAGAGCGGGGGCTTCGGTCAGCGTGACAGTTTGTCCGTCGATACGCGCCCTGGCGTAACCCTGGGAGTTCAGACTGCGCAATAGGTCAGCAAACTCCCCTTTTCGGCCAGCCACGATCGGGGCCAAGATTTGAAAGCGCCAACCCGCTTCCTTCTTCATGATGGTGTCTGCGATGCTCTGCACGCTCTGCCTTGCAATGGGTGCTCCGCATTCGACGCAGTGCGGAACTCCCGTGCGCGCCCACAGTAGGCGAAGGTAGTCATAGATTTCGGTAATGGTGCCCACTGTGGATCGGGGATTACGATTCGTGGACTTTTGATCGATGGAGACCGCTGGACTCAAACCCTCTATCACGTCAACGTCGGGTCGATCCACTTGACCGAGGAACTGCCGGGCATACGCGGAAAGAGATTCGACATAACGACGCTGGCCCTCGGCAAAAATGGTGTCGAAGGCTAGTGAAGACTTTCCAGACCCCGAAAGTCCGGTGAATACCACGAGGGAATCCCTGGGAATGGTGACGTCCACATTCTTAAGATTGTGAACCCTCGCGCCCTTAACGTGGAGGATGGAATCCGTCTTCGGCATTTCGATAGGCACCAGCACAGTCTAGACAGCGGACCCTGGGCGAGCTCGGGCTCACGCGCTGGCCGAGATCATCTCTCGCAACTCTTTTTTCAACTCGCGCACTTCGTCGCGCAGTTTTCCGGCCAACTCAAACTTGAGTTCACCCGATGCCTGCATCATCTGGTCTGTGAGCGTGGAGATGAGAGACTGCAAAGCTTCAGGTCCGTCCTTCAAGCCCCTCGATCGTGAATAGCCTTCGCCAGCGCTATTAGTGACACCAGTCAGAAGGTCTTCCGAGTCTGCCTTTTCTCTGGCCAGTACCGAGGTGATATCCGCGATCTTTTTCCGCAGGGGCGTGGGGTCAATGTTGTGTTCGGTGTTGTAAGCCACCTGCATCTCGCGGCGTCGGTCCGTTTCCGAAATGGCTTGCTCCATGGAGCGGGTTATCCGGGAGGCATACATATGCACCTCGCCGGATACGTTTCTCGCTGCCCGACCAATGGTTTGAATCAAGGAGGTAGCCGACCGGAGGAACCCTTCCTTGTCCGCATCGAGAATGGCCACCAGGGAGACTTCGGGCAAGTCGAGCCCCTCACGCAGCAGGTTGATGCCGACCAATACGTCGAACACACCGGCTCTCAGTTCGGTGAGCAACTCGATCCGCCGAAGGGTGTCGACATCAGAGTGCAGGTAGCGAACCTTCACCCCCGCGTCATCGAGATAATCCGTTAGGTCCTCTGACATCTTTTTGGTCAACGTGGTGACGAGAACGCGTTCATTCTTTTCGACGCGCTGACGAATCTGTTCCAAAAGATCATCAATTTGACCCTCAACGGGCTTCACCACGATGTGGGGGTCGATCAAGCCCGTAGGTCGAATAATTTGCTCGACGACACCATCGGCCGCCCCTAGCTCGTATTTCCCTGGTGTCGCTGAAAGATACAGGGTTTGCCCGGTCCTGGCGAGGAACTCATCCCACCTAAGGGGGCGGTTATCCATGGCGCTGGGCAGTCGGAAACCGTGTTCCACCAGGGTCCGCTTTCTGGACGCATCCCCTTCATACATTCCACCGATTTGCGGGACGGTCACGTGGGATTCGTCGATCACGGTCAAGAAGTCTTCGGGGAAGTAGTCCAACAGACAGTTCGGTGCCTCACCCGGTTGGCGGCCATCGATATGGCGTGAATAGTTCTCGATCCCGGAGCAGAACCCCAGCTGCTCCATCATCTCTAGGTCATAGGTGGTCCGCATCCGGATGCGCTGGGCTTCGAGCAGCTTTCCCGCCTTCTCAAGTTCCCCGCTCCGAACCTCGAGCTCTTCCCGGATCGCCAGCACGGCGCGCTTCATTGTTTCGGGCGATGCCGCGTAGTGGGTGGCGGGGAAAACACTCATGGTTTCCTCCGTCGAGAGTGTCTCCCCGGTCAAGGGATGCAGGGAACTGAGCGAATCAATTTCGTCCCCAAACATTTCGATGCGCAAAGCGAGCTCTTCATAGACCGGGATGATCTCAATCGTGTCCCCCCGCACCCGAAAGGTGCCTCGTTCAAACGCAATGTCGTTACGTTCGTACTGCATCTGAACAAAAGCCTTAATGAGCGCCTCACGCGAGATCTTTTGCCCCACTTGCAGAGACACCATGGCTTCGAAGTAATCTTCCGGCGCACCCAACCCGTAAATACAAGACACCGTGGACACCACCACCACATCCCGCCTGCTCAGCAGGGAATTCGTGGTGGAGTGGCGCAGCCTCTCCACCTCAGCATTCACCGAAGAATCCTTTTCAATAAAGGTGTCCGTTTGAGGGACATACGCCTCAGGCTGGTAATAGTCGTAGTAGGACACGAAATATTCAACCGCGTTGTGGGGCAACATATCCCGCAGCTCGGTCGCCAACTGGGCTGCCAGAGTCTTATTGTGGGCGAGTACCAACGCGGGCCGCTGAAGACGTTCGATCAACCAGGCGGTGGTGGCAGATTTGCCTGTGCCTGTGGCGCCCAACAAGACCACATCAGATTCACCCGCGAGAATTCGGGTTTCCAGCTGGTCGAGGGCCCGGGGTTGGTCGCCACTGGGGGTGTAGTCGCTCACCACCTCGAAGGGTCGAAAAGCGCGTGTGGCATCCATCGGGAAAAGCCTAGAGCGCCACGCTGGGGAACCGCGGAGGAACGCTGGACAATCGAGCGGGCCAGGCGCTGCGCAAGGCCTCGTAGAGCTCTGCAGCAGCCTGCTGGGTCTGCTCGAGTGACTGGGAAGAGTCGAGCACAACATCTGCCAGAGCAAGGCGTTCTTCATCGGTCGCCTGAGCGGCCACGATGGCTTCGGCTTGCACCTGAGTCAACCCGCGCTCTTTGCGCAGACGCGCCGTGCGGGTTGCTGCAGGGGCATCGACAACCACGATCAAGTCAAACGCTCCAGGGTCTCTCGCTTCAACCAGCAGTGGGACGTCATAAACCAACACCGTGTCTGGGTGCTCCGCACTGGCTTGGGAAATGGCCCGGTCAGATAGGCGCCTAACTTCAGGGTGAACAATCGAATTGAGGGTGGCCCTGGCGTTGTCGTCGCCAAAGACGAGAGCGCTCAGAGCGGTGCGGTCGAGTTCCCCGGATGGCAGGATGATGCCGGTTCCAAACACTTCAGCAATGGCGTGGAGCCCGGCTGAACCTGCAGCCACCGCCTTCCTGGCGAACACGTCAGCATCTAGGACGATGGCTCCCTGTTCGCGGAGGATGGCCGAAACCGTCGACTTCCCGGCTGCTACTCCTCCGGTGAGTGCAATCACGCCCATACCTCAACCCTAACGAGGCTTAACCTCGTGTGGCCCCGCCCAAAGGACGGGGCCACACGAAAGGTTCTATTCTGCGGAACCGATGAGCTTGTCACGCAAAGCGGACAAAGCTTCGTCGTCAGCGAGTGTGCCCGCTTGTTCCTCTGGTGCCTGCGACACGGAACCGGTATCGGCATCGTCATCCGCGGCTTCCACGGGGACGATAACCATGGCCGCCATGTGTGCAACCTGAATCTTGTGCGACTCCCAGCGAGCCTGGGCATCGGCGTACTGGCCTTCCCATACCTTGCGTTGGTCATCAAAGCCCTCGGACCATTCGCCCGTGTCGATATTGAAGCCTTCAGGGTATGCGTAGTTGCCCTTTGCGTCGTATTCGGTCGGCATTCCATAGAGCGCTGGGTCGAATTCTTTGCCTTCGGGGTCAACACCCTCATTGGCCTGCTTAATGGACAGCGAGATCCGTCGGCGTTCGAGGTCGATGTCGATGATCTTGACAAACACCTGGTCTCCGGTGGAAACAACTTGCTCAGCCAGTTCGATGTGCTTGTCCGAAAGCTCGGAGATATGGACCAAGCCTTCGATGCCATCGGCGACACGAACAAAGGCGCCGAAAGGAACAAGCTTTGTGACAGCACCGGGAGCGATCTGACCAATCGCGTGAGTCCTCGCGAATACCTGCCAGGGGTCTTCCTGTGTCGCCTTCAGGGAAAGCGAAACGCGCTCGCGCTCCATATCGACTTCGAGAACTTCCACGGTCACTTCCTGGCCCACTTCGACAACCTCGCTGGCATGCTCGATGTGCTTCCAGCTCAGTTCCGAAACGTGGACGAGACCGTCCACACCACCCAGGTCCACAAAGGCACCGAAGTTGACGATGGAGGAGACAACACCCTTGCGCACTTGTCCCTTGACAAGGCCTTCGAGGAAGCTTGAGCGGTTCTGGCTCTGGCTTTCCTCCAGGAGGGCGCGACGGGACAGCACAACGTTGTTGCGATTCTTATCGAGCTCGAGAATTTTCGCTTCCACTTCCTGACCCAGGTACGGGGTCAGGTCACGAACGCGACGCAATTCGATGAGAGACGCGGGGAGGAAGCCGCGGAGTCCGATATCGACGATCAGACCACCCTTCACAACCTCGATCACGGTACCGGTGACGACACCATCGGTTTCCTTGATCTTTTCCACATCGCCCCACGCGCGCTCGTACTGGGCACGCTTCTTGGAAAGAATCAGGCGGCCTTCTTTGTCCTCTTTCTGAAGAACGAGGGCTTCGATAGCGTCTCCCACAGACACAACCTCTGAGGGGTCAATGTCGTGCTTGATAGAAAGTTCGCGAGAGGGGATAACACCCTCGGTCTTGTATCCCACGTCGAGGAGAACCTCGTCGCGGTCGATCTTGACGACGGTACCTTCAATGAGGTCTCCATCGTTAAAGAACTTGAGTGTTTTCTCAACCTCGGCCAAGAAGTCTTCGGCACTGCCGATGTCGTTGATAGCGATTTGCTGGGGGCCAGAAGTTGTTGCAGATGTCTGAGAGATAGTGGTTGGGCGTTTCTACTAGGGCCACCACACGGGTGTCTGGCGGCACGTGGACAGGACAAAAAGCCCCTGAGGGCAACTATTCAGTGTAACCCTGGCGCCAGCAGTAACACAAACTCTAGTGAGCGGCTTCGTCCCATTGCGAACCCCAGCCCACCTGAACGTCGAGCGGCACCGCTAACGTCGCGGCGCCACCCATTTCTTCAACCACAATGAGCTCGAGGGCTTCGCGCTCGCCCGCAAGAACGTCAAAAACCAGCTCGTCGTGTACCTGCAAAACCATGGTCGAACCTAAGCCCTGGGAGGCAATCCTCAACTCAATGCCGATCATCGCTCGCTTGATAATGTCGGCTGCTGTTCCCTGGATAGGTGCATTCAAGGCTGCCCGCTCTGCCCCTTCCCTCACCATACGGTTCGGGGAAGCTAGCTCGGGAAACGGACGTCGGCGGCCAAAAATCGTTTCGGTGTAACCATCTTTTTGCGCCTGTTCCACGACGCCGCGCAAGTAGTCGCGTACTTTCCCGAATCGGCGGAAGTACTCCGTCATGAGTTCTTTGGCTTCTCCCGTCGGAATCGAGAGCTGTTTGGCAAGGCCAAAAGCGGAGAGTCCATAGGCCAATCCGTAACTCATCGCCTTCACCTTGGTGCGCATCTCTGCGCTCACCGCGTCGGGCTCCACTGCAAAAATGCGAGCCCCCACGAACCGGTGGAGGTCCTCCCCCGCGTGGAAGGCCTCAATCAGGCCCTCATCACCGGACAGGTGGGCCATGATGCGCATTTCGATCTGCGAATAATCTGCCGTCAACAGGCCTTCCGCCGGCGGCTGGGCGACAAAGGTCGCCCGAATCTTGTGGCCCATCTCTGTGCGGATCGGGATGTTCTGCAAATTGGGCTCTGAAGAGGACAGTCGGCCGGTGCTGGTGCCCGTTTGGTCAAAAGTAGTGTGTAGCCGACCATCAGCAGCGACGGAGCTCTTCAGGCCCTCGACAATTTGTCGCAACTTGGTTGCGTCCCGGTGTCGCAGTAACGAGTCAAGAAAAGGGTGGGGATTGGTGAGCTGCAACTCGCCGAGGGCTTGAGCGTCGGTGGTGTATCCGGTCTTGGTAGCACGGGTTTTGGGCATGTTCAACTCGTCAAACAACACTGTTTGCAGTTGTTTAGGTGACCCCAGGTTCACTACGTGTCCTAGCGCGGCGAAAGCTGCCGCTTCATGGGCGGACACATCCGTGGCGAGAGATTTATCCAACTCCTCCAATTCCTTTTTGTCGCTGCCGATCCCCCGCCGCTCCATTCCTGCGAGCACGGAAACCAGGGGCAATTCCATCGATTCCAGAATCCCTCGAGACCCGGCATCAAGCGACGCCTCTAGTTGCGTCCACAACCCCAGAGCACACCACGCCTCCCCTCCCACACCGGCGGCATTCTCTTCCGGTAGCAGTTGGTCGGCTCGAGGGGTGGGGAGTTCCACTCCCACAAATTCTTGCACCAGTTCGGCAAAGCCCCTGGTTTTGCCGGCGGGTTTCTGCAGCCAGGCCGCCAGGTGCCCGTCCCCCGAGGGGGAGACTGCTGCCACCCCAACATCCGCAAGAGCGCCCAGTTGTGGTTTGGCGTGAAAATAGACCCACCGGTGGTCATGACGAGTCAGCGCGTGGGCGAGAGGGAGATGATCTTGGCCACCCCGAATCCAGGGAACCCGGAGGGCGGAATCGCCGTGGGCCAGTCCAATCTCCAAAACCACTCCCCCACTGTGGCGGACGGTGACACCGATGGCTTCCCCCTCGCGGGAGGACAGCCACTTGGAGAGCTCCTCGTCCACGGTGGTCTGATCCAAGGGTAAAGACACCGTTGCCGGCGAATGCGCTGGAGGCTCGGGGATGTTATCGGCGCCCGCCAGTGTCAAAACCCGGTCTTTAAGTGTTCTAAACGCGAGCTTGGTAAAGACTTTGGTCACCGCGGACGCGTCGATCTCGCCGCGGGCCAAATCAGGCAGCTGAACCCCTAAATCAACATCGGTCAAGAGGTGGTTGAGCTGCCGGTTCAAAACCGCTCGATCTCTTTGCTCCCGAAGGTTGTTCCCGACGACACCGGGAATATCCTCGGCCGCCGCTAGAACGGCGTCCAAAGACCCATACTGGGTGATCCATTTCACCGCGGTTTTCTCGCCCACCTTGTCGATCCCGATGAGATTGTCACTGGTTTCACCGACCAGGGCGGCAATTTCAGGGTATTGGTGGGGCTTCACGCCGTAGCGCTCCACTACGGCGGCGGGGGTGTATCGCTTGAGCTCGGCCACACCGCGAGCACTGGGATACAGGACCGTAACCTGATCGTTGACCAGCTGGAAAGTGTCTCGATCCCCCGAGACCACAAGCACCTCGAATCCTTCTTTCGCGCCGGTTGTGGCAAGGGTTGCGAGGATGTCGTCTGCTTCGTAGTCTTCCTTCGTCAACGTGACAACACCCATGGCGTGGAGCGCTTCTTCCAAGAGCGGCACCTGTCCGATGAACTCGGCGGGGGTTTCTCCCCGAGTGCCCTTGTATTCGGGATAAATCCGTGTCCGGAAAGAAAACCTGGAGAGATCGAAAGCAACCGCAAGGTGGGTGGGGTTCTCTTTTTTCAGGAGCCCCAACAGCATCGAAATGAACCCGTGAATGGCGTTGGTGTGCTGGCCGGCAGGAGTCACGAAACTATCCAAGGGGAGCGCGTAAAAAGCCCGGAAAGCAAGGGAGTGCCCGTCGATAACCATCAAGGTAGGCTTGTCGCTCACAGCCTCAGCCTATCGGGCTGGCCGAAACGCCTAGGAGCCTCGATGTCTCTCTTCCCTCCGAATATGGACCCCGAGCTGGTGGCCCGACTCATCGAGACCGGTGGGGGCCAACTAGCCAAGAAGATGGGCATTGAGTTTCTGGAACTCGGAGCAGAGCGGTCCGTAGCGACGATGCCGGTGGAGGGCAATCGCCAAGTGATCGGCCTCCTCCACGGCGGCGCCCACGTGGTCTTAGCCGAATCTCTCGGTTCGATGTCCTCCGCCATTCACGCAGGACCCGGTCGGATTGCGGTGGGAATCGAAATCAATGCGACCCACTCCAAGGCCGCCACTGAGGGCCTCGTCACCGCGACCTGCGAAGCACTTTCGCTCGGTCGAAGCCTCGCCACTCACCAAATCACCGTCCGCGACGAAGCTGGCAGCCGGCTTTCGACGGTCCGAATGACGAACTTCCTGAAGGATCAGCGGGTCTAAATGTCAGGGTTGTCGGATTTATCCGCCAGTTGCCCGATCACCGTCTCCGCCACCTCGCGCATTGTTAGCCGGCGGTCCATCGAAGCTTTCTGAATCCAGCGGAAGGCTTCCGGTTCGGGCAAACCCATCGTGTTGTTAAGAATGCCTTTGGCGCGGTCCAGGATTTTTCTCGTCTCGAGCCTTTCGGCCAGGTCGCTCACTTCTTCCTCGAGAGCTTCAATCTGCTGGTAGCGCGAAAGAGCGACTTCGATCGCCGGGATGAGATCGTTAGGCCCGAAGGGTTTAACCACGTAGGCGAGCGCCCCGGCTTCGGCCGCGCGCTCCACAAGTTCTCGCTGGGAAAAGGCAGTCAGGAGGACGACGGGCGCCAATTTCTTACGATTGATAATCTCCGCAGCAGAAATCCCATCGAGGAGCGGCATTTTCACGTCCATCACCACCAGGTCTGGTTTCAACTCTTCCACCAGCGCGACAGCTTTTTCACCGTCTGCGGCTTCGGCAACCACCTCGAATCCGTTGTCCTGCAGTGTTTCGACAATGTCGATACGAATCAACGACTCGTCTTCGGCCACCACAACACGCCGTTTGGGGGGGCCTGGGCTCTCGTTTTCACTCACCCTGCAAGCCTAGGGTATGGTCTAGTAGCGCACCTTGGTGCGACTGGCCGGATTGGCGGAATGGCAGACGCGGAGCACTCAAAATGCTTTGTCCGAAAGGGCGTGTGGGTTCAAATCCCACATCCGGCACCAATTGTCTAAGCAGGTTCTTGCCATGCAGGAGCGGCGCCCTGTTCGGCATCTCCCACGACGTGCACGCGCAAATCGTTGGTGGATCCGGGAGTTCCCGGAGGGGAACCGGAGATGACCACAATTTTGTCGCCCACAGCGGCGAGCTTGTTTTCTAACAGGGTCTGATCCACCTGGGGATACATTGCGTCGGTGTGGGTAACCCGGGCCACTGCAAAGGAGTCAATCCCCCACACCAGCGAGAGCTTGCGACGTATTTCTTCGGAGGGGCTGAAGGCGAGCATCGGGATGCGTGAGCGAAGCCTCGACATTCTTCTGGCAGAGTCACCCGACTCGGTAAAGACGCACAGGAACTTCGCCTCCACAAATTCGGCAACCTCAGCGGCAGCAAGGGTGATCGCGCCGCCCTGAGTCCGGGGCTTCGAGCCCAGGGGTGGGATGCGGTCGAGACCGTGAGTTTCGGAGGACTCGAGGATCCGCGCCATGGTGGCCACTGTGATGGAGGGAAATTGTCCCACACTAGTTTCACCGCTTAACATCACCGCGTCGGCCCCGTCAAGCACAGCATTTGCTACATCAGAAGTTTCAGCTCGGGTTGGCACGGGGGAATCAATCATCGATTCGAGCATCTGTGTTGCAACGATCACCGGCTTGGCCATCCTGCGGCACAGCTCAATCGCTTTCTTCTGGACAATCGGCACCGTTTCCGGCGGTAGTTCAACACCCAGGTCACCCCGCGCAACCATGATCGCATCGAAGGCGTCAATAATTTCTTCGAGAGCTTCGACAGCTTGAGGCTTCTCAATTTTGGCGATAATCGGGCAGGTGCGACCCTCTTCCCGCATTATCTCGCGGACCCTGATGGCATCGGAAGCGTTACGCACAAAGCTCAAAGCAATGAAGTCACAGCCCAGGGCCAAGCCCCACCGCAGGTCTTCCTCGTCTTTTTCGGAGAGCGCAGGAGCGGACACTGCGACGCCGGGAAGGTTGATGCCCTTGTTGTTGGAAACCATCCCCCCCACAATCACCTTCGTGACAACGTCCTCGGCCCCCACGCTAACCGCTTCCAAGCGGATCTTGCCGTCATCAATCAGCAGGGTGTCACCGGCTTCGACGTCACCTGGCAAGCCCTTATAGGTCGTTCCAACCAGCTCTCTGGTGCCCTCGACGTCCCGAGTGGTGATGGTAAAGGTGTCGCCATTACTGAGCTCGTGCGGACCGTCAGCAAATTTTTCCAACCGGATTTTTGGTCCCTGCAGGTCGACGAGGACGCCGACGGGCTTGTTGGCATCTTCCGCGGCCCGCCGAACGTTGGCATAGATCTCTTCGTGAACGTCGTGGGATCCGTGGGAAAGGTTCATGCGAAGTACATCGGCACCAGCATCCAGGAGTGATCTGATGTTGTCATAGCTGGCTGTTGCGGGGCCGAGCGTTGCAACGATTTTGGCGCGTCTCATGGATTCCTTGTGTCTAGGCGTGAAGCGGACGGTCGAAAGCGCTCACGGGTGCGGGTAAAAGCGTATCGCCTTCCAAAAACTCATCCACCTGCGACGCGACGGCGCGACCCTCGGCGATGGCCCATACGATGAGGGAAGCTCCGCGTCCAGCGTCACCCGCGACGAAAACCCCGGGTTTCTCTGTGGCATAGTCCTTGGCGCGGTCGAGGTTTCCCCGGCTATCCACACCCAGCCCCAGCTGGTCGGTAAGGGTTTGGTGCTCAGCACCCCGGTAGCCCAAGGCCAACAACACCAGGTCCGCAGGAATTTCCTGTTCGGTGCCGGGTTTGGGATGCCGGCCGCCATCACGATATTCGGTCTCAGCGACAACAACAGCGCGAACTTCACCCGCATCGTTGCCCAGGAATTCGACGGTAGAGGCGAGGAATTCGCGGCTGCCTCCCTCTTCGTGAGCGCTCTGAACCTCGAACAACACCGGGTCCAGTGGCCAGGGAGCATCCTCGGTGCGCTCGGTGGAGGGTTTCTTCCCGATGGCCAGCATGGTGCTGGAGAGCGCTAACTGGCGGTGGGAGGTGCCCAAACAATCGGCTCCGGTATCACCACCTCCAAGAATGACGACGTGCTTGCCTTCGGCTGTCAGCGGAGCGGTCACAGAGTCGCCAGCCTGCACGTGGTTGGCCGGCGTCAGGTAGTCCATGGCGTGATGCACCCCAAGCAAATCGCGCCCAGGAATATCTAGTTCCCGCGGCACGTTCGCACCGGTAGCCACCACGACAGCGTCGTATCGCTCAGAAAGGTCTTCCCACGTGATGTCCCGCCCGATCTCCACGCCAGCCCGGAACCGCGTCCCCTCAGCCTGCATTTGGGCGAGCCGTTGGTCCACGTGGTGCTTTTCCATCTTGAAGTCGGGGATTCCATAGCGAAGCAGACCACCGATTCGGTCGTCACGTTCAAAGACCGCGACAGTGTGCCCGACCCTGGTGAGCTGTTGAGCGGCGGCCAGACCTGCTGGTCCGCTTCCCACGATGGCGACCGTCTTCCCGCTGAGACGATCCGGCGGGACGGGTTGAACCCACCCATTTGCCCAGGCTTGGTCAATAATCGACACTTCGATGTTTTTGATGGTTACCGCGGGTTGGTTGATGCTCAACACACAGGAAGATTCGCAGGGGGCCGGACACAGCCGACCCGTGAATTCCGGGAAGTTATTCGTCTCGTGGAGCCGTTCGATGGCAGCTTTTCCGTCGCCCCGACGAACGAGGTCATTCCACTCCGGGATCAGGTTCCCCAGCGGGCACCCCCCATGGCAGAAAGGCACACCACAGTCCATGCACCTACTGGCCTGGCGAGTGAGGGCCGCCGGGTCACCCGCCCCATACACTTCACGCCAGTCCCCAATGCGGACTTCGACCGGACGGCGAGGGGGAAGCTCCCGCTCGGTGTATTTCATGAAACCACGGGGATCAGCCACCAGTCACCTCCAATATCCTGCTCCACACGACATCCCCGTCAAGATCGAGGCCTTCCTCGTTGGCTTGAGCACGGGTGCGAATAACCGCTTGAAAATCCCGGGGGGTTACTTTCTGGATGGACGCCAGGGTTGCCTCTGGGTCATCGAGCAA
>MEHZ011495895.1_pt1 | contig 16919 bp, 2 predicted proteins | sample 897221 | NCBI WGS metagenome assembly MEHZ01 (sample SAMN05514161, study PRJNA337945) | marine metagenome | isolation source: marine surface water | place: Arctic Ocean | collected 2007-12-13
CAGGCAATTAATGAGTCGATTGCTGAAAACAGGGAGTTGCGAACACAAATACTCAACATTTCTGCTGAATTGACAAGTGCAAAATCTGAACTGGAACAAGGGATGCAAATGCAACATGGGGAATGCAGCATTGTAGACACAAAATCACAAAGCAAAGCCAGAGATCTTTATCACAAGGCAACGTCACAGTTGGAAGATGTGTACTCAGCACACACCGCATGCATAGAGAAATGCGAAAGAGACTCTTTAGTCATAAGAAACTTAAAGTTAAAAATTAAGCCACTGTATGATGGCATGACGACGGAAGAAGCTGCAGCTGCAATTGAAGATGAAGTAGCAAGGGGAGTTGAACCCAACGATCCTAATAAAAACCTCAACGCAAGAATTGCAACTATGGAGAGTGAAATGGCAACGGCCAAGGCAGCTCAACCTGATCTCGAAAAATCACTGCGAAAAATCATCGAGGCCAACTACACTATTTCAGAATCGACTGTGAACAAGACGGGTTTCACAGGAATATCAAAGGAGGGCGCGGTACATGGCTTTAACAAAAGCCTGGCAAACTCTGGCACTGCCAACATACACGTGGCTGCCGAATTCGGGCGTCAAATTGACTTGTGGTGTAACCACTACACGTCCTCGCTACTGCCCCTCATCCCAGGTCTCCAATTGATGAAAACACGATTCATGTACAGGATAGACGACAACGATTTGACTATGGCATCCAAAACCCATACTGATCCTGACGGTGAGCTGCTTTGCAAATACCCGCACACCTACAAACGATTTAAGGCGGTATCGGCAAGTCTGTACAATACACTTTCTCTTATTGACAGACCGCTCGTCAAGACAACTCAATGCAAAAGAGTCGACGGCCTGGATCCACAGAATTCATTCTCAACAACGGGAAAGGAAGGATGTGGATTCATGGTATGCCTATGGTTTATGAATTTTCACCGTGAATACGACCAATCGCACGTGGAAGCACTGCAGAAAACAGCATATGGCATACCATCCAAGATGGCATCCAAAACAATCCCCGAATTTCTTGCACACGCACGCAGTGTCATGGACATGTGCGAAAACTTCAATGTTCCGCTTAACCACAGCAAAACAATCCTGCCGATTGTCATAACATTGGAAAACAGTGCGAACCTTCAATCAGTTGCAAAGGAAGTAGCTAAACACAAAATTGCACCAAAAGGGATTGACAAATTTAACTCGCTGAAACAAATGCGTCAGATGCTCAACGACATTGAATCAACATACAGAAGCACGCGGCTCCAGAAAAACGACACAAAGATTCAAATCAACAAATCTTTCTTGGCAGAAATGTCAACAAAGGACGAATGGGTTCAGCACGATAGACTGGTACTAAAATGCAACATATACCCCAAATCGGGGGCGGCAGGTTCAATGCAGAATATGTCGATAAAGCAGGCGAGGGAGGGGGCAACCAACGTTTTGCAAGTCAGAAACAGGACTGTTTTACCCCAAGGATCGAGGTTCAAAGACCAACCGTCGAAAAGTGACAAACAAGGAACAAAATGTCAAGATTTCGGGGTATTCTGGGACCAAAAAGATTGCAAGACCAAGGGAGAGAGAGACGCGAGTCCAGTGTACAACATGGCAAAGCAACAAGCATATGAGGGGGTAGATCCGTACGAACGATCAACACTGACCACTGACGTCTGCAATCAACACGAGTGCGATAAACTTCTTACACCGCACGAAGCGTGTAGACCTGTGCCGTTATGCTCCACATGCCAAGCAAGCCTAAAAAAGGGATGGACCTCTCTTAATCCAAAAGGCTTCCTTCCCACGATAACACTGAAGAACGGGTGCACAGCGCTGTGGGCCATGTCTCCAGCTAAGATAACACAAGAGAAGAAGCACAAAGCCGACGACAAGAAGGCAGAGAGAGAGGAAAAGGCGCGACGCAACACACAAAGACAAAAGGATGCTGCAAAGGCCACAAAGGCTGCCAAAGAGGCAGCAAAAGAGAGTGCCAAGGATGAAACTAAACCGGGTAAGCCGTAGGTCGCTGCGGGTGTGGCCCTCACAGCCACATCCGGACGTACACGTGACACGATAAAAACTGACATCCCGCGACGTGATCGCGGGCTCAGTTCTACGACAGTTTTACCCAGACCAACAGATGAAAAACATGCGCTGCCAACAGGGGGGCATGTCCAGATGCAACCGAGTGAATTACAAAGTAAGGAGGAAGTTAATGAAGAGGCCGCACACATCGCAGAAGCAATATCCAAGAAGACTTCTGGCGATTCAGCGTTAAATATCCTCACTTCTCCGACTTCTCCGAAACACGATCGGAGACTTAAACTTGACGGTTTTGACATGATGGACAGTGGAGTACGAGTGGTGCAAAGAAGCAGCCGCTCACGAGCCACACCGTTAGATAGAGCGACACGAAGAAGTTGTTACTCTGCTACACCAAAACGTATGAATAAATCTGATGAGAAATCTTATTGGTCAATTCAATGGCGCACAGCACAATTTAAAACCGCGAGAATCCGCGCAGATAAAGAGTGCGAACGTAAGCATAATATAACACGAGGGATACACTATCAGTACGCTGAAGGGGTGCTTGATTCAGGAGCACAATCCCTACTACTGAAAGAAACCTTTGAGAAATACATGTCGGGCTCGATTGAGAGCCAAATGCAAATTATGGGATACGATGCCAGCCAAACAGCAAAGGCGTGCAGAAAACAAGGTCAGATTCACATCCACTTTTTAAGCGATTTTTCCGCTATCAATGGGTCCACAATCTCAATGACAGCAAACACACTAGCTGATGGCGTACTTGGACACAATCTCATTTCAATACATCACATTTACAAAAACATGAGTTGCAGACTACTCATGGACAACTCCGGGGCGAGCTTTGTACAATTTATGATGAACGATGCGATACATTACATCCCGGCGCGATTCGACAGAGAGAGTGAACAATTCATGGTTAGAATGATTGTAAGCTCGTCTCAACACACAGCTGCGAAAGTGGGCCGAATATATCAGACACACATGACCAAGGACAAAGACTATGATGCAATATCAAACTTCACGTCAATGCCACTGCCAACGTCTATATGCCCTACGTTTTCAAGACCAGAAGCACAAGCTTTCCTAACAAACAACAACGTGATAAAATCCGCTAACGACGAATGCGGGAAACTTTGCAACGCCTTTCAATGTACACCTGGTCATTCAGAAGAACAAGAGGATTTCTTCCAGTTTATGGCAGTCAAAGCCAAGACAACCACAAAGGCTGGTACCACGATTAACGAAGACTACATGCAATCTGCCCTCAAAATTGAAAACGACGACCAATGCAATCTATGTGTTGCTGTTCCTGCAACCGAACAACCAAAAGATGAACAGACATGGTCATGTGGCTTGGAGTGCAAATTATGTGAGGATACAGCAACTTTCAAGAATGACGGATTTGAGGAACTTTCAAGAACCGAATACAAAGTAGACAAACGGGGCAACGTGTTCAATGTACTTGCAGCGAAAACACGAAGTAAAACGCGAACTTCTCCGACTTCTCCGAAAAAGACAATAGAACCTGCAAAAGCGGTGCCAGAGCCAGAGCCCGACGAACAAGTGGAGCTTGAGCCAGAACCTGGAGAAGAAGAACAAAATGGTGAAACGAAGGATGGAATATTTCTACGATGCAATAAATGGACAAGGCAAGGGGCGCAACAGCGACCTCACAACTTATACTTGTTTGGTGAAAATGACATGCACAGAGGAACAGGACACATTCAATCTACTACACAGGCGGTAATACGTGGAATCGATAACTCATGCGGCATCAGAACATGCAGTGCACCAGGAGTAGGATACAAGGATGAACACGTAGAAGACAACATGGCAAAATTCTCACAAGATTTAAATCAGGCGTTCAAACAATTCAAAGCTGGATCATACACAAATATCGTAATACCCGAACTGTCGTTTGGATCGGGAGATAAGTGCGCATCACAACTTGAAAATGAAGCACCTGCTACATTCTATGAATTTGAATCAATGATGGAAGCGTTCAAAACACGAATCCACAAATACCTCAACTACAAACAGGCACGAAATGAACCAAAGGTTGAACCAGAACCCGATAACCCAAACCAAATGAGAACACAAGAAGTCTTGGACGACATCGACCTATCAATAAGTCAAGAATCCAACATCAGAGGAGCCAAGGCGGGAATGCACCCAAGAGAACGACAACGAACCGAAATTGACATGCATAACAGGCATGGCCATATCGGTCACATTCCAGGATGCAAAGTGTGTGCTATCCTCAGGGGCAAACTCAGATCTATCTTTGCAAAGGTTGACCCATTTCAAGACATACTGCCAGGTCATAGATGGCACGGCGACGTGATAACGTGGTCGGAAAGAAACAGACATGGCGAAAAATACACGTTTGGAATGAGAGACGAATGTTCTGATACTATTGTGGTGGAAAACTTCAAACTTCGAAGTGAACTAACAGAAGTAGTAAGCAGATGCATCATGAAACTCAGAAACAACACAGATTATGGTCACTGGGGATACCCACCTGTTCAGCAATTAAGACTCGATCGAGACGGCGCATGGAGAGAGAACAATACTGAATTTGTGGAAGCCATGGATAAAATCAATGTTAGGATGGAATGGGCTGATGGTAAAGACAAAAGATCCCACTCCATAGCAGAGAACTTGATGAAACAGATTGAAATGACAGCCAAGAGCATGCTAATTCAGACATCAATGCAACCTATGTGGTGGGGAGAAGCAGTGCACATGGCGGCACTAATACGCAATTGCTACCCAACCACGTCACAAATAGTAAGTAGCGATGGAGACGCCTCCCGACCGCTGGAAATACTAAGCAAAGGACGGAGATCGAGAAGGCAATTGGATAATGTGTTACATCACGCTGTGGCGTTCGGCTCCTTAGCCATGGTGTCGAATGGCACTGTTAAGGGATCAAACATTACAGCATCCAAGGCGCGATTTGGAATATGCATTGGCATGAATGTTGATATGCCAAGGTGGATATGTCCATACAGAGGTGTTGAATTTCAATCAAAACAATACGTGGAAATACCACTCCCGCTTGGAGTTAGTGCAAATGCCATGATAGGGATAGACGAACCACCCCTACCTGACATAGCACTGCCGAGACTTGGAGACGGGGATTCCAAACGTATGAGCAAATACATCGTTACGATCAATGATTTTGCTCACATGATAGGTACACACAAACCAGACATGCTAAAATTCGATGGAGTGTGCAGATATCGAGGGACATCTAAGCCATTGGTCAGCATTGCTGACAAACATGGTAACATCTACAATTCAGATGAACATGGAAACATGCAACTAGAAACCGCCAATGATACGCCAGCACAAGTTGAAGACATGGCATCTTACCGCCGTTCTACAGTCGAAAACATGATGGAAAAGTTAAGCACAGATCCTAACTGGTTCGCGGCACGCAATATTCACTTTTGGAAAAAGTGGACTTCAGAAATGAAAGCAGACGGCAGTGCAGAAACCTTACACTTGGGCAGGATTGTGAAATACAGCAAAATCAAGAAATTTTGGACAATAACGTACGACACAATAGACCCAACAGAACACGCTGTACCACCGGATTTTGAATTTGAAGAAATGGACATCCAACAAATGAGAGACATAGTGGTACAACAGCGAGATAGCCCTTTCCTGATATCACAACAAACTGCCAACAAAACAGCCACAGCTGAACTGCCGAATGGAGACAGGGTGAAGTTCAAGGAAGACTGGGCAGGTTATGAAGATGACGGATGCTACACAACATACGGGCGAATCAGGCTACCAGGCATGGACCAACTTCCGAACAAAAGGCCGAAAAAGGACAAAAGGCCGAAAAAGGGACCAGGAATCATACCAAGATCATGGAGATACGGGCCAGAAAATGCGGAGAACGAATCAATTATCAAAGAGGCGAAAATGGTTGATATTGACTCCATTGACTGGAAACACACTTTTCAAGTTTATGAATGGCCTACTAATCACACGAACGTGGATATGCACGACTACGTGTATAATGTTAGTACTTCGGGGGTGCACGGTTCCGTGCACCACGATGACACGTCGGGGGTGCACAGTTCCGTGCGCAAGGACAACACATCCAATTCTTTCCACACAACGACACAGCCTGAACCAGAATTAAGGACGGAAACAATCGGGACAAACATGACAAGTCACGTGGAACAACTGGTTGACAAACTATTTGGAAATCAACAACATACAACGACATTGTGGAAAAGTGACATTGTAACCGCCCGAAACACAACGGCGACAACACGTGAATTTGACATTGAATCGCACACCAGCACAATAAACGCTTTTACGACAGGAGAGAGAGCGGTATTCATTGACAATTGCATGTTAACAGAGCAAGACTTACCAAACGTCATTCCGACACGGAATGTACCAACTCTACACCAATGGCCAGCACAACGTGACTATACTTTTCAATACGACACAACAGGGCTGGTGCCAGGAGCTGCGTACTACGACACGGAACCTGGTGATACTTTTATAGACGTGGTACGCAACATTGGAATACACAGAAACAGATGGAAACAGTACTATCAATACATTGGATGTTCATTTGGCAACACATCGGAAATCAAAATACAGAAAGAATCAAGCCTTGGTATGTACTTCAATCACCCGTGGCGCAAACAAGGCAAAGCCATGATAAAGAAGAGCATGATGACTATATTCAAACCTGGCACACGATTTCCCATACCAACAGATGATGTCTGGCGCCAGATGACGAGAGAATCTGATAATATTGATACTGACCTTAACATTGAGCACATGGCATGGCAGGAAACAGAGGTGGCAGTTTCAAAGGCGTATTACGCGTACGCAAGCACTGACAAGATCAAACGCAAAGCTAAGAGAGCGTTGAACGCCAGCAAGATGCAGCTCAGTCAACCGGGAAAAGACGACCCAGAACAAGAAGCCTTATGGCCATCGGCAATTTACGGCCACGCAGCAATGCGAAAAGCTGGCTTAATAGGCAAGGATGGTCGAATATCTCCTCCTGAGTCGTATACTGAGGCCAAGACAAGGCCCGATTTCAAGCGATGGCAAGCCGCATGTGATAAAGAGCTAGCTGCATTCATCATGTTAAACGCCATCGAAGGGGGTCACACACTAGACGAAATACGAACGAAGAAGATGATAACTTCAGGACCAATACCTTGGGCTTCGTTTTTCACATGCAAATATTGTCCAAAAGGGTACCTAGTTAAATACAAGAACAGAAGATGCTTATTGGGACACTCAGGTAACGCCTTCAAAGGAGAGCACTATACAGACACGTTTGCCCCCACTCCCCTACCCGCAACAACAAGGGCAGTTCAAGCTATGGCGCTGAAACAGGGACACAAACGCCTATGCTTTGACATTTGTACAGCTTTTCTACACGCAGAGACGCTGCAACACGAAAGATGTCCAATACGCATGCCAGAAGGAGAGCGTGAATACAAGATGGGAGCTGATGGGAAGATGCACGAGATATACGGAATAATGAATCGCCAAATTTATGGTATGCCTAACAGCTCAAAACGGTTCCAGCAGGTGAGGGATGCGTGGATACTATCATACTTTTGCGAAAACGGATGGACGGTTAAAAGAGCTGACAGCGACCCGTGCTTGTTCACCATTACAAAGGGTGGACACGTGGTCCAAATGCTGTGTCACTCAGACGATAGTGATTTGACGTCATCCTCAATGCCAACTATGCGCGCAATTATGACAGCATTCCACAAGAAGTTTGGAGTAGAAGAATGTGAACCCAAATTTATGCTCGGAATTGAGAGAACTCGCACGGAAGATGGAAAGTACTTGGAAATTACACAAACAGGTTTCATCGAACAACTGTGGGAACAATTTAGACACCAAATAAAAACGACGAGGGCTCCTAACATACCCGTACCGTTTGGGACCTTCATAACACGCGTATCCAAGAAATCTGTAACTGCAGAACGATGGGCAGGACTAGAGGCAGAAGGCAAACGAATTCATGATCTAGACTTCAGAAGCCTGCTAGGATCATGCTTATGGTGCGCACGCATGACCAGACCGGAATGTCTGGTAGGATGCTCAATGATGGCCAAGGTCATGTGCCAACCCACACAGGAGGCATTTGACGTGGGGCTATCGATGGTAGCATACATGTACGCAAACCGACACACTGGAATAAGATTTTCAGCAAACGATGATCTAACACCAGTGGCTTTCTATGACAGTTCAAACAGAGCAGATGCCACAACTGGCAAATCTCAACATGGGCATCTGATAATGATGGCCGGTGGGCCTGTGGTGTTTGAAAGCAAAATTCACAGACACGTGGCAATGAGTGCAAGCCACTCAGAATACATGGCCCAGAGATGGTGTGTACAGAACGTGTCATGGTTACGCAAATTGCTGGTCGAGCTGGATATGGAGGATCTAGTTACCGAACCAACTCCGCTAGCTGGAGATAACGACACGGCTACTCGATTATCATACGACCTAATGGTAACTACGGGAAACCGTTTCTATATGCTTGAGTACCATCACTGCAAGGAAGCAGTTAGACGTGGGATATCGCTCCCATGCCGCATTGATACTCATTTGAACATCGCCGATCCTATGACAAAGGTAGTTTCCAATCAAACTCTATCGAAATTGGGACCGATGATGAGGGGGTACGACACGCAAGGCGTACCTACACCCGAGGACCCGCCTGCCCCCTGTGACCTATGGCCAGATGAGCCAACTTACGCAAGGCACGAGCAGGATCCAAACTCAACATTGTGGCCCAAGGCACAGGCTCAAGCCCTCGAGGCACAATGTAGACAAAAGGCTGTCGAATATGGAAGACGGAAATATGACACAGCTCCATGCGCGTGAACAGGCGCATGGACGAGTATGATGTCTGTGCGACACTCACGCTTGTCCAGTTGCACGTTCTATGGTGGGGGTGGATGTGTGTGCTCAATACACGACCATATGTCCGTGCAAACTTGGGGGGGTGAGTTGCGTGAGTGTTCAAACGCCAATGAACAGCACAATACCGCACTAAACAATGCCATACCCGTTCTACCACGGGTACAGCAACCTTCAAGAATGACGGATTTGGGGAACGTTCAAGAACGACAACATCCGACCGCCAAGACCTCGTGTACAAACCTACGAAGGACAATTTCCCGGGTATCGATACCCGGCCGTGTAAGGAAATACGGAATCAGACGAGGGAATGTCAAGTGGAAAATCAGGTAACTTCAGTGGGAGAATCGAAGAATGAACCACAATTTACCTTATGGCAGTGCGATTGCACAAGATTGCACAAGAGCAGATCGCGCTGTATCAATTAAATAACAGTTAAACTTTACTTATGAACATCGTACACCGCCTTGCCATGTCTCAGCTGCGCGCGACTTGATTGACTGCTCAGTACCACAGCTAGTCAGTCACAGTAGCACACCTCAATCAACTGCTATGGGCCTTCGGTATAGCTCAGACACCGCATAAAGCAACGACAGTGCTCTTCAGAGCAAGTTTATTCATCCCTGAGGGATCCTTACGTCAGGATCAGCAGGTGGCCATGGCGGGCCAACTACCACGACCAGGGGACGTCGAGTCAAGGTACGTGGAAGCCGACCTCATGCCACGGGCAGGGGTGGCAGACGGAGTCCAGCAAAGACTGAGGGCTGGCGCATACACATCTGCGGCGCGCGCCGCAACAACTACAAGACCGTTCACCCCCCCACTAGCAATAGAGGCAGTGAGGACTGGACAACGCGGTAGTGACGTGGACAGAGACAGGAACCGGTACAGGTACAGGGATAGGGACAGAGAACGTGATATGCAAGAGACGGGTGCGCGCCACAGTCACATGCGCATCGATGCTCAACGCGGTGTGGTGACACGCGCGCAAGCCCGTGCGCTCGCGCAACAACAGAACGTCCCGACGCTGCGCCCGCCTGGCCGTGTGCACCGCACACGCGTCGATACTCCTCAACCGCAAACGCAGTACGCGGACAGGCCGTCGCCACGGCTATCACGAACCCGTGAACAACCACCGCACCAACGGCGTGGTCTCCAACACGTACAAGAAGATCCGCACCAACGGCGTGGTCTCCAACACGTACAAGAAGATCATCATGAACAAGAGGGCATCAATCCTCACGTATCCTTGCGTGCAGCGGCGCAACTTGATCGTGTACATGATCCCATGATCTTCCCGACCGAACCTACCACCAGATGCATCTCGGGATCCGTGGTATCTGATGGACTGAGTGGTGGAGGGGACACTAGCTATGAGGAGGAGAGACCTCATAGCCAAGTAACAAACCTACCCCACTCAGAAGAGTCCCTAAAAGACTCGAGGCTACAACCATCATTGATGCCCATTCCCGGGCTCTGCGGCAAGATCAATCCGGGTGACCAGCGAGTCAATGGACTAGGGCCAATTGTGTCTTCGGCGCCGGGTTGCACCGACGTCGGAGCAACACAACCCGAGCATGTCAATACTCTTGGGTCCGATGGAACTACAACAGGTCGGGACACTAGCCAGGGGCAAGCCTCAGAGGTAGCGCCAAACGATAGTGTCAATGCAACTGCAACTAGCCAGGGGCAAGCCTTAGAGGTAGCACCGAAAGATAGTGCCGATGCAACTGCAGCTAGCCAGGGGCAAGCCTTAGAGGTAGCACCGAACGACAATGCCGATGCAACTGCAAAGGACCTGGATGCGAGTATCGAATTCTCATTTGATGGACACAGTCAACGGTTAACGGTACGCCAATGGAATGAAATGAACGAATGGAGGAACAGTCGGAGTGATACACCAACAAACAAAGGATCAAACGGCACAGTGAACAGGTCAATGGAGGCGGCAACAGACGTGCCGCAAGCAATCAGACTGGGGCAAGCCCCAGATATAATTGCAATGGCCGATTAAATCGCTACAGCTGCAACGGTACACTCAATTGCTACAACTGCAACGGTACAGCCAATGGCAACACCACACGATGAGACACCAGCAGCCACACAAGAGCATGATGATAGTCAGAGCAGCCCAGGTATGATCGGGGCAACAGCAAGGTTGACCGCGGAACAACAACAAGGTACGAGAGAGGCGATTGTCAGAGTGATCCAATCGATATTTCCAGAATCGGCAGAAACAATTGCGGCCAACATAGTTGATGATGCGCATTTGCACGACTTCTATGAACTACTCAATGGATCGGATCTGAGCAACCTAGTGAATGTGGCGATAAAGTACAACACAGAAATGAACAAGGATCACGAAATGCAGAAGAAAATTACGATTATGACGCTCGGGCTTCAAAGGACTGAACCGACATGGGCTCAATGCTGCAGCCTCGCCGACACGATCCGCGAAAAATTCTCACCACTGAGCCAAGAAAACGAGGCATACTTGTCCAAGATAATTGGTGAAATTCGTACAGAAGAAATCGTCTTTCGTGAAGCTGCAGAAGAAGAGGCGGCCAGTCAAAGCAAATCAGAACAATCATCACAATCGGCAGTTCAATTTTCAGATCCATCTGGAAGCTTCTCTGACGAACACGAAGAAAAGGATCAATCCAATTGGATGAATGAGACCCCGAAGAAAGACGAATCCTTCGTGAGCGCACGTGAACCGCGCTACTCAGATCAAGGGCCAATCCATTACTATGATGAACATGAATTTGATGAGTCGACAATACCAGTTCAGACAGACGTCAAAAGTGATAGTGACCGATCAAGTTCGACAGACACAAGTGATATGGACAGCTCGATTGACAGCGCTACGACAAGAGCAGCGGAGTTAGGACAGCGATTGCAAGCTGCGGATGACAGACATCGTGAGACACGTCAAAAATCATCAAGAGAACTACAATTGGCTTCAATAATTTCGGACGTTTACGATACAATCTCGATGCAAAGTGCCAATGAGATCGCATCACACATTCTCCTCAACTCAACAAAAGACGACGTTGACTTGATGCTGGAGGAGCCGAATGAACACCGTGAACTGTTGCAGGCAGGTCAAAAGAAATTCATGAAAAATCGCAATGACGAGATTTTAAAGCAAAAAGCAGATCGACGAGCTGTAAAACGCAAACACAAACGTCAACGCAAACAGACAAAGGAATTCCTACTGACCAACCCGACGAAAGAGAAAACCAACGCATGGCTCGACAAGTTTGAACTAGAATTTGACAATCCTCTTGACATGATGCACATTACAGCCATGATACAAGAGTACGAGAGTGCACAGGCCAACGGCCAAAACAGTCAATCAGAAGAAGACTCAGATGAAGAGCAAGCTCAACCTATGAAACCTTCCAACATCAGTCATGACGCGTGGCAAATGATGCAGAGAAGAGAAATCGACGTATACCAGGCAATAGCGCTCAGCATCAACACGGCTACTCCACCCACAGCATGCGAGCCCGAACCAGTCGCAACACCAGTCGCGACCCCGGTCGCAACTACACGGATAAGTGAGACACCAGTCGCGACCCCGGTCGCAACCACACGGTTAAGTGCGACAGCATGGTCAGTACAGGATTTTGAGAAAGCTGACATGCACCGCAACTACGCATGGTTTGAACAAAACTGGGAAGAACATGGACCAAAGATGCGGCAACACGCACAAATGGTAGAAGGAATTTTCAACATGCAAACTTACAAGGACTGGTACACGACAAAGATGAACGATACTGGCACAAAAACAAGCCCAGTGCACACTTCTCCGAGTTCTCCGAAGTCACACAGCCACGCAGAAGAACAAGCGTCTCAACAAGATGCACAACAAATGTTTGACGAAGCACTTTCATCAGTAGCCGAACAATTCGACTTCAGCCATGCAGTCAAGTTTGGGTTCCACAATGGTCAATGCAAATCGACAACCAAAATATGTGACCTGATAGAAAACTTCTTCAATCCACAAGGGCACGCAGAACCGAATGACCATGAGATGCAAGCCATGGAAGGGAGGATACTGCAGCTCCCAGCGGAACAACAAAGGGAAGTGATGAGATACTACACGTGGGCAAAGGAGAACTTTGGTCCAAACTCTGAGATACACAGAGTGATGGAAAGACACGGAAAACAGACTGTATCTACCGTGGCGGCAGAAGCTGTAACGGCAGAAAGTGTGAAATGTGACATCAACTGTGAAGGCAAGACCGTGCTGCAGATAAGCAACGCTGTGTACGCAATTGTAGATGGACTGGACCCACGATCGCCCAAACATGAACAGCTGCAGCAACTAGACGAGCTGGAGGAACGCATCATGAAACTGCCAATTGAGCAAGCGGTCGAAATACTGGCGTACTACGAAGTAACAGCACACGAAACACGTGAATATCTGCGGAACGAGGGAACTGAATACGCAGGAAATGATCCACAAACACTGCAGCCAATAATGGTGCACACGTTCTTGAGGAACAAAATGTGGACACAAGTGAGAAAGGTCGAAAGACAACACCCGTGCAACACCTTCGACACCGATATCATTACCGATCAGATAATGAACAGTAACAACAACGACTCCATTATCTGCATGATCAATGACAATGCCCAATTGGAACTAATGGTGGCCAGGTGCAAACGTGGGGAATTTTCAAGAAAGACGAATTTGGGAAACTTTCAAGAACGAATTACACACCCACACAAGATCTGCGGCATGAAATGCGAGCGCAACGGACAGTGCGTGCATGGCGAAATGCACGAATGCACTGTACACCACAAAGACCGAAACTACGCGGACACGTGGGCATTTGACGACGACTTAAGCAAATTGTCAATACGACAATTTCAAGACGCATTGTACTCCTTCGCAATGTCGAATCCATCAAATCTGCATTGTAGAATCATGGAGCAAAAAGTAGTACAACAGATGGCAACAGACAAATACGCAAGTGTACTCAGACAGGACTTCGTGGCGGCAATAGAAGACGTCAATGCACACAGGAAACAGCCTGCAGAAGCATGTGAGGAAAGTCCACACTCGAAATCTAAGGCTTTCGTTTTCGGTGCTACATTTAACGAACGAGAACAAGCATTCGAGGAGAAGATCATCAACGACACAAGAACAGTGATAATTTCAACAGTAACGAGGACAGAAGACCATGACGGAGTATACAACAATGCTGTACTTTTGGAAGCCAGGTTGAAAGCACCAAAGTACCAACTTTCACACAAACTGGCAGTACCTGGAGCGTCGTTCCCGATACAAGACTCAGATGAGGGATACACATGGCAACCCGCTGAAGGGTACGATCGTTCGTATGGATCTACACAAGAGTGGGACAAAGATGCCTACGAGCATGCAGCCGCTGGGATATTCTACGAAGCAACAAAACACTATGTCGCACCTGCCAACTGGAAAATCGTTGGCAAAACAACCTCGAATGAACACCAGCCCGATGGATCCATAACGCCAACTGAGTTCATAATCTTCCACCATCACATCCCGGATATTCTCAAATTTGAGGATGGTGAAATAACCGAACCGATTCTCACAAGATGGAGTAAACAGCATGACTTGTTCATACAAAGCATGAGTCCTGGAGACATCTTCAAATCCAACCGACGTTCAAGTAGGGTAATGAATGCTCCAATGGACAACGAGACGTACACTGGACAGGCCAAGCCAAAACACAGCTTTGTGGAATGGAAACGGCTGAACGGGCACGAAGAAATGGTCAAATGGGCATGGGACAAAAACGTCGTGATACACAACATAGGATGGGTGAAGATGGCTCAGCAGAACATCCCGAACGTTCTTCAATTGCTTGAAGAACAACTGAGCACGCCTTCTAATTCAGAACAATCAGACGTGGACACAACCCTTGACCTAGACGAATCAAGGGCCCAGTCATGCGTAGACTCCTACGAATCAGAAGTACCATCCCCGCTGACAAAATCGCTGTTTGAACCAACTATGCAAGCATACAGGCATGGCCAACTCTTCAAAATACATGGCGACAAAGAGTCGAAACGCTACAAAGCTGATTTTGACATTGAAGATTGGAACAAACGGACACGTCAATATATCGACGAAAGAGTGCGAAACTACCTGGATTCAGTGAAAATCGTACCAATTGAATCAGAACAATTTGACGAAATGGCCAATGCTGCAGTCTCAGAATTCATGCAAATGCATCCATCACTTCTATGTGAAGTAGTTTCCACGACAAACTTGTTTATGGACACAGTCAATCAAGTGATCACAGACAGCGAATTCTGGTGGACCGATGAAACGACATCCACGGCGGGAACCGTGAGCAGAGTGTTTAAACACAACCAAGAAACAACCGTGCAGGAGAAACATGAGGAACAATGCCAAGCACAACCGGAAGAAGACATGGGATACATGCCGCAAGATGGAGAGTGCTTTGTATCAGTGTTCTCACAGACATCCATGGACCAACATCGCAATTTCGCACACCTGTCGCAGGAACAAAGGCTACACACGGCAGGGTGCGAAATCCACAGTTTAATACAACATCACTATGAGGACAACACTGGCGTTGTGACTGGGATGCTTCTAGAGATGGACCTTGAGAACGAAATCATACCAATGTTGGTCGAACCAGAGCAAACAAAACTGTATGAAGAGGCCGCCAGAGCGCACGCAATACTCATGGGACATCAGCAACTACTCAAGGACGACGCTATACCTGATCTACTCGATCTACCACGGGTGCAGAATTGTTATCCTCGATGCCGCCGTCAGGGCCAATGCATGTATGGAAAAGGTGATGAGTGTGATGTACATGGAGTAAAGGCCAAAAGTGACGAAATGCAAGAAGATGCTATACCTGATCTACCGCGGGTGCAGAAATGCTATCCTCGATGCCGCAGTCAGGGCCAGTGCATACACGGGAAAGGCGATGAGTGTGATGTACATGGGGTAAAGGCCAAAAATGGCGAAAAGCAAACAGCTGGTGCATCCAAGGAACTCAGGGTACCAATTTCGACACTCAGAAGAGTCGAAGATAAGAACGCTCAATTGAAGGCAACACACAAAACTCAGCAAGCAAAGATCAGGGCGCGACTAGCAGTGTGTGAAGACAGCCTCAAGAAAGCCGATGCAACGGTTACACAACTGAACAAGCACATTGCCACGCTCAACAAATCAAAGGAGATGATGAGTATTGCACTAAGCAAGGAAATTTGTGAACTGAAGAAGGACAACCAGTCAAGGACCAGAGACATGGTAGAGTCCAAGCAAAAAGATGAAATCATCTACGCAATGCAAGAAGATGAAGCTAAACAATGCGATGTGGTATCAGTACTACAGCAGCAGCTATCAGCTGCAAGAGCTCAGCGAGACAAGTTCAAAACTAAGGCTAAAAGCAACGCCCAAGAAACAAAGGAAATAAGAACAGCATATGATACCCTGCAGGTGCTGGAACGAACGGCTCGCACTATCAGCGACGCAGACAGGGCAAAGTCGTTCAAAGTGGGGTACGAAACGTGCGTAGCGCAAGTCGACGAAGAACGGGAAATGCAAGTGATTGAAATTAATGATCTGAACACAAGATCCACGACGATGGAAGCCACAATAAGATCGTACCTAAGTCAAATAGTCGAATTGAAACAAACAATATCGTCGATTACAAGGGTGCAAACACCTGAAAGAGCGCAACCTCGCCTCATGCCATGTTGCATCCCATCGCCAATCGCCGAACAGCAGCAGCGAGGAGAGGCACAAGCAACACAACCCGAGCCTGAACTAACACCAAGGGGGGCTCAGTCACCAGTGTCGACAATTGACTTCAACAGTTCTACCACAAGTGCATTTTCAGTCTCCAAAGAACAAGGAGACCAGGCAATTAACG
>MEHZ011660932.1_pt1 | contig 16895 bp, 20 predicted proteins | sample 897221 | NCBI WGS metagenome assembly MEHZ01 (sample SAMN05514161, study PRJNA337945) | marine metagenome | isolation source: marine surface water | place: Arctic Ocean | collected 2007-12-13
GGTATTGATGTTTATTCCTTTACGATTATTAAAACCGCTGATGCTACATTTACAGTACTGGCTTCTCAAACTGCGTTTGCATAGGGAGATTTAATAATGCCTATGCTTTCAACAATTGGCGGTGGTTCAGTTAGAGGACTTGGGTTTGGGTTGGCTTCTGGTGGTTATGTTCCAGACTTAGCCGGAACTTATACTGAGACTAAATTGTCAGCTTCAGATGCTCAGAGTATTGATGAGTTTGGCAAAAATCTTTCAATAAATGGAACTGGTGAATATTTAATTTCTAGTGCAAAAAATGAAGACACTGTAGCCAGTAATGCTGGTGCGGCTTATATTTTTAAAAGGACTCAATCTACTTGGAGCCAACAGGCAAAACTAACTGCATCAGATGGACAAGCAAGTGACAATTTTGGTTATGATGTTGCGATAAGTAAAGACGGAAACTATGCAATCGTCGGGGCTTGGTTTGAAGACGGAGGATCAGGTGATCCAACAAGCAATGCTGGTGCTGGTTATGTGTTTGTCAGATCAGGTTCAAGCTGGACACAACAAGCTAAATTAGTAGCATCAGACGCTGTTGCAAGTGATTTGCTTGGACTGCATGTTTCAATAAACGAGGATGGAACATATATAGCGTTAGGGGCTTCAGGGGAAGACACAGGTGGATCGGCTTCTGGTGCTGTTTATATTTTTGTACGATCAGGTTCAAGCTGGAGCCAGCAACAAAAAATTGAACAAAGCCCATCATATGCAAGTCATGGCTTTAGTAAAGTTTCATTAAATTCAGATGGAACTTATCTTTTAGCTGGAGCAACTGGAGTTCAAGGCCCACCAAATTATAACAGTGAAGGTGCAGTTTATGTCTTCACAAGATCGGGTTCAACTTGGACACAGCAACAAGGCCCAATATTTATTTCAGATGGGCAAGCTTCAGATGTATTTGGAAATTCAGTAGCTATAAACGAAGACGCAACAACTTTTATATCTAGTGCAAGAAATGAAGATGGTGGTTCTGGTAATCCAATAAGCAATGCTGGTGCGGCTTATATCTTTACTAGATCAGGTTCAACTTGGACTGAACAGGCGAAGATAGTAGCGTCTGACGCACAGGCAAGTGACAATTTTGGTCATTCTGTTGCGATTAATAAAGATGGAAATATTGTAGTAGTTGGCGCAATGAATGAGGATGGTGGATCAGGTAATCCAAAATCTAATGTAGGTGCTTTTTATGTGTTTGAAAGAAACGGTTCCTCTTGGACACAAAAGAAAAAAATATTGACATCTGACGGTGATGCTTCTGATTTTTTTGCTAACGAAGTAAGCATTAGTGATGATGGAAACTATATAATTGCTGGTTCGCATGGTGAAGACGGTGGAAGTGGGAACTCAGTAAGTGCTGCTGGTGCAGTTTATGTATATGAAGTTCCTTCTGCATAATAATTTTATATGCTGATGAGGCGTAATAATGACCAAACCAACAGCCGCGACTGTCCAAGCCCAGATTGACACGCACGAAGCCGTGTGCGCTGAACGCTGGAAAGAAACTATTCTGCGTATCAAGCGACTGGAACATATCCTCATTGGCCAAGCAGCCGCACTAATCCTGCTTTTAGTCGCTGACCGCATCTAAAAATCGAGACATATCATGGAGCCTATCCAAAGACGTAATTTGAGAGAGCTATGACAGTGCCGACAAACGATATCAGAATAGATGGCGCTTACATAGTTGCAGGCGTTACTGCGCCTATGTGGGTAACCCAATTGGAAAGTTGGTTTTCGGCTATTGCTGCATTTTTGGCGATAATACTGTTGATTATAAGGATATACAAATCAATCAAAACGGATAAGGATATTGATTGACCCGATGACAGCATATGCTGCGATTACCAGCGCAGCCGGAGCCATATCGTCTGCGATCAAAGCTGGGCGGGATCTGTCATCTTTGTCAGGACAAATAACAAAATACGCAAAAGCTGAAGCAGATCTGTCGCACGGCGCAAGCACAAAGAAGGCAGGCATATTCTCTAAATTAGGTGTTGTTGAGGCAAACGCAATTGAAAAGCACTTTAAGCAAGAAGAGGTAAAGCGATTAAGAGATGAAATGAGAAGCCTGTTCCAGCTTTATGGTTCGCCTGGTCAATGGGAGCGGCTTCAACAAGTCATAGCAGAGGAAAGAGCGCGGCAGCAAAAGGCGTTGAAGTTGGCGCAGCACAAGCGGGATCAGATGATCACGTTTCTTATTATTGCCGGTGCGCTTGTCTTAGCAGTCGTTGCAATCGCGATTTATGTAAAAGTTTTGATGAGTTTTTAATTGAATGACGCTTTGCAAATTGGACGGATCGGAGAATATCTAGCGGCTGCCGTCTTAGAACAAATGGGCTTTGACGTAAACATAATTGCAGGAAAAAAATATGATTTATTGGTTACAGCAAACGAAAAAATGTATCGGGTTCAAGTTAAATCAACTAGTCGAGACAATTCGACAAATAGAGCCAGAAAGCCTTCTTACGAGTTTCGCACTTCTCATGGAAGCAGCGGCAAAAAGCTGTACGCAAAAGGCGAGATGGATATATTTGCGCTTGTCGCTATCGATATTCGCAAAGTGCTGTTCGTTGCGGCTGACTCTATCACGGCTGTCACGAAGCGTGTCCCGCCTGCCGATTTTGTCGGAATTGATTCTGAAAGCAAAAGTTGGGATCAGTCGGTGGCGGCACTTCAAGCGGTGCAAGTGCCGTGACTAGCACCAAAACTTTCCAGCAAAATAGCGAGTACGCCAAATATGACTTGGACTCGGATGGCTGCGTTAGTGACCATGAGTTGGCTATGGCGACAGCTATTGCGGAAAGTGAAGACACTAAAAGAAAGCATTTAGCGCAATTGCGGATGGCTCGATACACGTTAGTAAGCATGGGTCTTTTTACTGTCGCTATGTTTTTTGTACCACTGGATCGAGTCAAGGCACTCAGCGACATCAGCAATCTGTTTTATCTGACCGGAGGCGGTGTGGTTGTTGCTTTTTTTGGTGTTTCTAGTCTGGCAATGAAAAAATGACATACCAAGCGATCATCTTAGTTTGTCAGTTAATGAATCCGTCAAACTGCTATCAGCTAGAGGATCAACTGGGGCCATACCCAGAATTGCGTCAATGTGAGAACCGGGCGTTTGAGATGAGCCAGAAGGTACACGAATACATGCGGGGCTATCGGCCAATTAGCTGGAAGTGCCAGCCACTACCAAGGGGGAGACTGTCAACATGATACAAGCCTTAATAGCTCCGGTAAGTTCGTTACTGGATAAGGTGATACCTGATGCAGATGAACGCGCTAGGTTGAGCCATGAGATTGCCACACTTGCCACTAGGCAGGCGCATGAAAACGCAATGGGGCAATTAAAGATCAACGCCGCCGAAGCCGCTTCAGCTAGCGTTTTCAAGGGCGGCTGGCGTCCAGCCACCGGCTGGCTGATTGTGATTGTCCTTGCTTGGACGTACTTAATTCAGCCTTTTGTAGTTTTTGTTCTAACAGTCATGCATTACGAGTTGCCCGATCTGCCAGTTTTGGAGACAGATGCACTTATGCCAATTTTGCTTGGAATGCTTGGCTTAACCGCCAGCCGTTCATATGAAAAGGTTAAAAAGGTGGCAGCAAGATGAGCATGGGTAATTTTGAATATGCGCTTGAGTTTGTGTTAGGCCATGAAGGTGGATTTGCCAATTTCAAGGAAGATCCAGGCGGCATGACAATGTTTGGCATAACCAAGCGCGTTTATGACGAGTTTTACGGCGCTGACGCTAATGAAGACACGATGCGGAGTATGCCAATTGAAAGAGCGGAAGAGATATATCTAACCAATTACTGGAAGCCAATTAAAGGGGAAGAGTTGCCGTCTGGCGTAGATATTTTTTGTTTTGATTGGGCAGTAAATGGCGGTGTGTCTAGGTCTGGTTACTGCCTTCAAAATGCGCTTGCAATGTCGAGAGAAGAGATCGATGGAGTCATCGGGCCATACACGTTATCCCAAATATTCGATGATGAGTTAAAGAATTACATATACCTGATGCATGAGAACCGCTCCAGCTACTATCACTCGCTGCCACATTTTGACAAATTTGGCAAAGGGTGGCTCCGCCGGAACGATGAAGCGCGTGATCTAGCATATGAGTTGGCTGATTGATGGACACTAAGCAAAAACAATTAACTGACCTTGAGAAGCGGATTGGCGCTGCCAAGAGGCAGAAGCTGGCGATCGAGGGGAGGGAAGACTTTCTAAAGTTCGTAAAATTCACCATGCCCGAGGCTGATGATCCAGATAACATTGAAATGTCTATGTTCAAGGACGCAAAGCACCACAGGGCTTTGGCCAAAGTTCTTGAGAAGGTAGAGAAAGGCCATATTCCGCGCCTTATTGTTTGTATGCCGCCAAGACACGGAAAATCTGAATTGATATCAAGGCGGTTTATTCCGTGGCTTATGGGCAAAGACCCATACCGCAGCGTTATATTCGCCACATACAACGAAGACTTTGGCAAGGATTTTGGAGCAGACTGCCGGAATATAATGTCTTTGCCTCAATACAAGAACGTGTTCCCTACATCGGGATTCCGTAAAGGCGGCGCATCAAAGTCCAGAATACAGACAAATGCTGGTGGCATGGCTGTGTTTGTTGGCCGTGGCGGCTCGATCACTGGCCGTGGTGGCGATTTTGTCATTCTCGATGACCCGATCAAGGATTCTATGGAAGCTGGCAGCCCAACACTAAGGGAGCAGCTATGGAATTGGTTTACTCAGGTGTTGATGACACGACTGATGACTGCCTCGGCATCGATTGTAATCGTCCAGACTCGGTGGCACGAAGATGATCTGGTTGGCCGTTTGACAGACCCCACAAACCCGCATTATTCCCCAGAAGAGGCCAGCAAATGGAAGATAATTAACCTTCCGGCGTTGGCCGAAGAGGATGACCCTCTTGGCCGCAAAGAAGGCGAATTGTTGTGGCCAGAGCGGTTTGACATGGAGTTTATGACGGCACAGCGCCGCCTCGATAGCCGAGGGTTTAGCGCACTTTATCAAGGCCGTCCAACGCCAGAAGATGGGGATCTCTTTCAGCGTGAAAACCTTATGTTCTATAATAAAAAAGAACTGCCAGAGGATCTGCGGATATATGCAGCGTCTGACCATGCAGTAGGTACTGACAAGACACGGAATGACGCAACTTGCTTGCTGGTTGTAGGCGTAGACAAGAACGATGACATATATCTGATTGATTGCTGGTGGGAAAAACAGAGCGCCGACAAGTGTGTTGACGCAATGCTTAACCTTATCCGCAAGCACAAGCCCATATTATGGTGGGCTGAAAAAGGTCACATCAGTAAAGCGATTGGGCCGTTTTTGCGAAAGCGAATGGCTGAAGAGCGCGTCTATTGCTCGATCCATGAGGTTACTCCAGTAGCTAATAAAGTCCAACGAGCGCAATCACTGCTTGGTAGAATGGCGATGAAAAAAGTCTTTTTGCCAAAAAACTCTGTCTGGACGCAAAAGGCTGTTGACGAGCTACTCAAATTTCCTAACTCCCGCCACGATGATTTTGTTGATACACTAGCATGGGTTGGAATGGGATTAGACAGGCTTGCGTCACCTGGTGGTGCAGTAAGCACTAAAGATGAAACTCCCAAGACAGGAACCCTTGCATGGGTTAAGTGGGATTCTGACAAGAGACGTAAACAAGAACGGCTGCTTAGTGCAACTGGAGGATTTTAATGGCACACGATGAAATGTTGATTGTTGCGACTGAAGAAGTCGAAAAAAAGGAGCCGGAGCAGAGACGCAAGGCGCTTGTAAACAATCTGACCGCGAAAATCAAAAACGCAAAAAAGTTTCATGAGGATCCTTTTAAGCAAATGCGCCGTGACATGGACGCAGCATTAAATGGTTTTGATGATACCGCATGGTCAAAAGACCAGTATGTGGCAAATATCCTCCAACGGCATGTGCAACAACGCACGGCGAGTTTGTACGCTAAAAACCCAAAAGCTTCTGCCAAGCGGCGCAGCCGCATGGACTATGAGATCTGGGATGGCGATGAGGACACTTTGAAGCAAGCCTATGAATCGTCTGCGTCTGCTCAGAAGATTGGAGCGCCGATACCTTATGACGCGCAAGTTGTTATTATGGATTATGAAAAAGGCCAAGCGCACCGCAAAATGTTAGACAACGTGTCGAGAACCCTCGAAACATTGTTTGACTATTACATGGCGGAGCAACAGCCGAACTTCAAAGCGCAAATGAAAGCCCTTGTCCGGCGTGTGGTTACAACCGGAATTGGCTTTGTGAAGGTCGGTTTTCAGCGTGAGATGGACAGAAGCCCAGATGTGGCGGCAAAGATTGCTGATGTCCAAGCACAGATTGACCATATCCGTAGACTGACTGAAGAAGTGTCGAAAGGCGAGATCGATCGAGATGACGCTGAGATGGAAGAGTTGATGCTGTCTCTAAAGTCATTGATGGGCGCGCCTATGATTACCGTCAGGGAAGGTCTTGTCTTTGATTTCCCTGAGTCCAACAGCATTATTGTTGATCCAATGACACGGCAGATGCGTGGATTTGTTGGCGCAAGTTGGGTTGCCCATGAAATGTATCTCACTCCTGATGAAGTTAAGGAGATATACGATGTCGATCTAAAGGATAAATATCGTCAGTATGACATCAAAGGCCGTTTGATGGGGCCAGAAGATCAGTACCAAAACCGTAGCAGCTATGACGATATTGACTCTGAAGCCGCTAAAGAAGGTCTGGTTCTGATTTGGGAATACTATGACCGCAAGGCCGGTGTCCAATATTGCATTGCCGATGGGCATGATGACTTTCTCCGCGAACCAATGGCTCCAGATGTAAAGGTCGAGACATTTTGGCCAATATTCACCCTTGTCTTTAATGAGATCGAGCATAAAGACCATCTTTATCCGCCATCAGATATCAGTCTGCTTATTCCAATGCAGCACGAATACAACCGAGCCAGACAAGGTCTGCGGGAGCATCGCCGCGCTAACCGGCCTAAATATGCTGCGCCTGCCGGTGTTCTTGAGGAAGCAGATAAGGAAAAACTTGCGACCCATCCGGCAAACGCAATCATCGAACTTCAAGCAATGGCGGCTGGCCAGAGTGTTGGCGATGTCATCCAGCCAATCAAACAAATTGGTATTGACCCCAACCTTTATGAAGTTAAGACCATTTTTGATGATATCCAGCTAGTTGTTGGCGCTCAAGAAGCGCAATTTGGCGGCGTATCGAAAGCAACAGCAACCGAAACATCGATTGCTGAGTCTGCTCGGATGTCATCGATGGGCGCAAATGTTGACGAATTAGATAGTTTTATGAGCGAAATCGCCAGAGCCGCTGGGCAAGTTATGTTGCTTGAGTTGTCCATCGATGAGGTTAAGAAGATCGTTGGGCCTGGTGCTGTTTGGCCAGAAATGTCAAGAGACACCGTCCAAGAAGAGATTTTTTTGGAGATCGAGGCTGGATCGACTGGCAAGCCAAACCGCGCCGCAGATCTTGCAAACATAGAGCGCATCATGCCGTTCTTGCTCCAAATACCTGGCATCAACCCTGTATGGCTTGCTAAAGAACTGCTTAAACGCCTTGACGATAAGCTTGAGATAAACGAGGCCATTGCTGATCAAATTCCATCGATTGTGTCTATGAACCAGATGCAAGGACAAGGAACTGGTGATCCGGCAATGCAGGGGCCGCAAGCTGGCGGCGCTGCTAATGCGCCTCAACAATTACCATCTGGATCGCTGCCACCGATGGGGAACCGGTAATTTTGGCGGCACTGTTGAAACATACGATCAAAAAAGTATATAATGATCTACAAACAAAGGACGATAAACATGATCAATGAGATCGAAGAGGGGCTAGCGTCTGATGCTCCTGTTGAAGAACAAGACGAAGAAGCGCAGTCGTCTAGCGCGGTAGAGAGCGAAACTGAGGCTGATTTGCTGGCTGTCGTGCAAGATACGTTGCAGCCAGAGAAGCAGAACGAGGAAGCGGATTCGCAACCGCATGAGGAAGAGTCAGAAGAGGATGATGATGATCTAGAACATCATGACGAAGACAGCGGCGATCTTGCTGCAAGTGAGTCTTTTGATGATGTTCCGTTCAACAAGCACCCTCGATTCAAGAAGCTTATCAATGAGCGAAACGAACTGCGACCAAAGGCAGAACAGTACGACCAAATAACAGGTTATCTACAAAGGGAAGGTTTATCGCCGGAAGAAGCCGCCAAAGGGTTTGAGATTATGTCTCTAATGAAAAATAACCCAATGAAAGCTGCCGAAGCTTTAAAGCCTTACTTAGACAACCTTTCAGTCGCTACTGGACAGACTTTGCCGCAAGACGTTCAGCAACGTGTTGATGATGGCTATATTGATGAAAGTGACGCAGCGGAGATCGCCAGACTAAGGGCGGAAAACCAGCGTATTGGTTCGCAGCAAGCGGTAACGCAAGAGCAAATCAGTAGATCAAATCTTCAGCAATCTCAAAACCAAACAGTCAATGCTGTTGTGGCTTGGGAGCAAAAGATCAGATCAAACGACCCTGACTATGACCTCAAAGCAGATGAGTTGGATGACCGAGTTAAGGTTATTATGTCTGACCGCCGTGCCGCGGGTAATGCAAATCCACTTTCGCCAGATGAGGCGCTAGGTATAGCCAAGCAGGCTTACGAGGAAGTGAACCGCAGAACCCAAGCTAGGGTCGGTAATAAGAAGCCAATCAGGTCGGCATCCGGTGGTAAATTGGGCGGAACCCCACACGCAGAGCCAAACAGCCTTATGGAAGCTGTGCAAAACGCTCTTTCTAGTTCCGCTTAACCCGAGAGGAAGAAGAGAATGGCATTTACTAGTGCAGAGTTGGCCAATATTGCCAACGCAGCCTTGGACTATTACATAGAAAAAGGCAAGGTACTAAGCCAGACACTCGCGGATAAGCCTCTGCTTAGTGCTATGGACGGCAAAGCAAAGACTTTCCCAGGTGGAAAAGGCGAAGTATCAGTCGCAGTCAAAGGCGACTACACAACAACTGTTGATGGTTACACTCACAATGCGACTGTGACCTACGCAAACCCAGCCAACATCAAACGTGCCAATTATGCTTGGAAAGAGCATCACTCAGGCATTTCGCTGACCCTTACCGAATTGAAAAAAGACGGTATCAGTGTCACCGATAGTTTGAACGGAGCCGGAACATCAAACCATTCTGGTCGTGACCAGACTGTGTTGGTTAACTTGTTGCAAGACAAGCTAGACGATATGATGGAAGGCTATTCACGCGGTATGAACACTTTCTTGTACGGCGATGGAACGGCTGACCCTGATGCGATTGCGGGTATCCAGACACTGATTAAGGATGTTCCAGCAACAGGAACAACTGGCGGCCTGTCTAACGCAACCAACACTTGGTGGCAGAACCGTGCAGATGTGGCAATTGCGACAACAGCAACTGGTCAAGAACTGATCGAAAAGCTTCACACTGAAATGCGCCAATTGAAGCGTTTTGGTGGCCGCCCAGATATTGCGGTTTGTGGATCAGCTTTCCTCGATCGCCTTGCTGACGAACTCCGCCGCAATGGTAACTACTCGCAAACAGGCTTCTCACGCGGCCAGAACATTGCGATGGGTGAGATCACATATAACGGTCTGACCTTCCAGTACGATCCAACACTAGATGATCTGGCGATCACTTCTCAGAACCCTGACAAGCGTTGCTACATCATCGATAGCTCCAAGTTGTGCATGTATTACATGGATGGCGAGAAGATGAAGCGGCATAGCCCGGCCCGGCCAGCCGATCAATATGTGATGTATCGTGCTTTGACCACAACCGGCGCTTTGGTTGCTACGCAGCTAAACTGTCACGGCGTTTACGAAATCGCCTAACAACAAGCTGGAGCAGTAATCGTGCTGCTCCAGCTATTTTTATTGGAGGATTAAATGATTGAATACGGTTCAGTCGATATCGCAATTGGGGGGGATTCCAGAGCGGTAATTCACAAAAACACTGTGTCTATTCCAGAAATTGTAATTTTGCAGTCGCTGCACGGCGATGACGCGATTACCAACATTCGCATCGATGGCACTTGGGATGTCCCAGATGATGTCGAGAGAGATCGCCTTGGCATCCTTTACAAGGACAGCAAGGTCATCGAGGTGTTTCAAAAATATGGTGATTTGCCCAAAACCTTGAAGGACGCACGGATTGGTGAAGCATTGCTCGATCCAGTTTTCGTCAAAGAATTGTCTGAGGTTCCAGCGCCAAAAAAGACAATCCGCAAACGCGCTCGAAAGGCAGACGGTTCATTTAAGGCAGATGATCCGACCACTCCACAGAATGAAGCATGGGAGCAGTAAATGGCTAGAGGAACATCTTTAGGCACTTTGATCGAGGATTTGCGTGCCGAAATAGGGCATTCGCTCCAACCCAACCTTGGGCGATCAATGAGAGATGTTCTTGTTAACTATTTGCAAAGAACACAGCGCCGGTTATGGGAAGACTATAGCTGGCCCTTTCTCCGTGTTAAGCGAGATCTGAGCATTAGCGCAACCCAACGATATTACAATTTGCCGTCTGATGTCACTTTCGAGCGCATCGAACTGGTTGAGTTCAAGCACGGTGATGTCTGGCATAAGCTGGTTTACGGCATAGGCAGAGACGAGTTAAACCAACACGACTCAGACAGAAACGTGACCAGTTATCCGATCAGGCGCTATGATTCCTACGAAGGCAATCAATTAGAATTTTGGCCTGTTCCTTCTACGAACAGCGTGTCATCTAGCGGCGCTGGCGAAGTTCGCATAACTGGCATTAAAAATCTAAGCCCTTTTATTGCATCGGCTGATTTAGCAGATCTGGATGACCAGCTTCTAATTTTATATGCAGCCGCTGAAATAGCCGCTCGGCAAAAGCAAGCAGATGCTCAAAACAAGTTGCAGCAAGCCAATGCTCATTATTCAAGGCTAAAAGCACGGCTTGCCAAGACCGACACATTCGTCATCGGTGGCGGAGAACCAGAGGGGATGTACCGTCCAAAAGGCCCACCACTTGTTGCTAGGATCTAAGTATGCCTTACATTCTTGTTGAAGACTTTCGATCCGGCTTAGACGCCAGACGCATGAACGTGACCAGCAACCCTGGAACGCTTGTGACTCTAACTAACGCACACATCACCAGAGGCGGCGAGATAGAGAAGCGCCCAGCCTTTGTGAGCCTTGCCGCCTTACCAAGTAACACTTTCGGTCTAGCGGCGGCTGGGGGACAAATATACACGTTTGGGAGTGACCCTTCATCATCCGTGACTTTTGCTTCCGGCACACCAGCGAACGTGAACTATATCCAACTTGCTCATCCAACAGCCGAAGCGATGACGAAAGTCTTATCGACAGACTTTTTCAATGGCCAAGTCTACGCCTCTGCGGAGTATGCTGATGGGCGTATATACCATTATTATAACGGTGCGCGGATCACTGACTGGTTTGATGGTCGCGCAAGAGCGAAATTCAGTATTACGGCTGGAACGCTTGGCGGCACATCTGCAAGTGGATCATTTGAGGTAACAGGCGGAACAGCTAACCCGGGCGATGATATCCGAGTTGTTCGCGTCAACAATGTTGAAATAACGAATAACACAAGCACAATCGCACACACTGGCAACAACACGACATCCGCTGAGAATGTCAGAGACGCTATTAACGCTTTTACGTCAGTGCCAAATTACACGGCAACCGCAGCTGCCGGAGTCGTAACTATCACGGCTGCCGACCACGGCATTGCCTCAAACGGCTTTGCCGTAACTGTTACAACCCAAGGCGGCTATACAGTCGGAAACATCAACGCGCTATCTGGCGGCGTTGATAACGCGGTCACAAGCATTACTGTTAATGGCGTTACTGTGTTCCAAGGCCAAGTTGTTTGGGACACATCGAACACCGCAACAGCCGCCGCTATAGCAGATGCTATAAATTCGTTTACATCAGCACCTAATTTTGAAGCAACTTCAGTTGGTTCGTCTGTGAATATAATGTCAGACGATAGCGGCTCTGGACAAAACAATGATGTCGTTGTTGTCAACGTAAGCGGGAACGTAACTACAGCTTTTAGTCCATCATCCCAAAATTATCTGGATGGAGGTGCGGCGAGTAACAGCATCAACGGTTATATCCCTGGCGCTTTTGTTCGTCCGGCAAAATCAAAAATGTATGCCTTGTCTGACTCTCTTTTGCATTTCTCGGCAATTGATGACCCTAACGAGTGGAATGACGCAACGCTTGGCGCTGGCTTTATCAACTTGTCCAACAATGCAAAAGGATCTGAAGACCTAAAAGCTATCGCCAACTATTTTAACAACATCGCTGTTTTTGCTGAACAAGCAATTCAGATTTGGTTTGTTGATGCAGATGAAGCTTTAAACCAGCAAATACAAGTGCTGGTGAATACTGGTACAATAGCGCCTAAATCAGTGGTTGAATTTGGTGATAACGATGTTTTCTATTTGTCTCTATCAGGTATCAGATCGTTACGTTCGCGGGATAGCTCCAACGCAGCCTTCGTTGGCGATATTGGCAATCCGATCGATGATCTCATTAGTACAGAAATTAACACGAACCGTGATGCAGCGGAGCAGGCAACTGCCATTCTTGAGCCGCAAGACGGAAGGTATTTGTTGGCGGTTGGGTCAAAAGTGTATGTGTTTTCCTACTTCCCATCATCAAAAGTGTCGGCGTGGAGTGTTTACGAGCCTGGATTTTCAGTAAACGAATGGGCTTATGACGGCGCTCAGATTTTAGCTAGAAGCGGAAACGATCTTTACAGCCTCGGCGGTGAAAACCGAAACACATATGACAATTCTACTGTGACAGTTCAGTTGCCCTTCCTCGATGGATCGTCTCCAGCAACAAGCAAAGACTTCTATGGCCTCGATGTAACGTGCGAAAACGAGTGGGATATCCAAGTCGCCACAGACCCTAGTGATATATCTCTTTTGGAAACAGTGGCAACAGTTAACAAAACAACATATGGCATGGGAAGAGCCAGCATGATTGGCTATTCAACACACATCGCCCCAAGACTTATCTGCACAAAAGATGGATATGCGAGATTGGGAAATATCGCAATCCACTATAACCAAAGCGAGGCCGGATGATTTATGGGAAGCCGACTGCTTTTGAAATTTATGATGTCGCAAAGCGGATGCGCCAAAGGGATTACGATGAAATTGTTTGCACAACTTATTCCCAGAGCAGGGAAGAGTTAGCCAGCTTTTTAGGTGAGACTTGGTCAGCATGTGAAACGACAATCGGCTGTGGGACGAAAGAAGACGGAATCATAGCTATTTTAACATATGTGCCGCTGCGACCTAATGTGTGGAGTTTTGGGATGTTTGCGACAGATGACTTTCAAAAGATCGGAGCGCAACTGACAAGGCTTATAATAAAGCGTATAATTGGAGCCATAGAACAGACAGGCGCTCATCGAGTCGAGTGCCAATCGATCGAGGGATATGAGGAAGTCCATAACTGGTTAGAGTTTCTGGGATTAAAAAAGGAAAGTCTTATTAAAGGATTTGGGCGCAACGGAGAAAATTTTATCACGTTTGCTTATGTGAAAGAAAGTGTTGAGCCGGTCAAGTGGGCTGGTTCGGGAAGGATTGAAAATGTGCGGTAGCGGCGGCGGAAACAATAGCGAAGCTGAAGAGGCTCGGAAACGAGAAGACGAGCGGCAAGCCAAGATCCGTGATGGACGAGAGCAGATCGATCAGAACTTTAGTCAGTTTGATGACAATTATTTTTCTGGTCGCCGCCAGTCTTATCTTGATTATGCCAAGCCTCAGTTTGATGACCAGCTGACAGATGCTTCAAAAAGCCTTCTTGCTGCTTTGTCTCGAAGCGGTTTGTCGGATTCATCGATTGCCGCTAATCGCCGTGAAAAGCTAGCTAAGATGACTGGAACCAAAGAACGAGAGATCGAGGACAAGGCATTAGATTTCGAGAACAGCGCGAGAAAAGCTGTTAATTCTGCCCAAACCGATCTCTACGCCCAGAACGCTAATACTGCGGATCCAATGCTTGCGGCTAACACTTCCATGAATCGAGCGCAGACACTTACTTCATTGCCAGCATACAGCCCCTTGGGTGCGCTATTCGAGGGGGTTACCAGCGGTCTTGCAACGCAAGCGGATCTAGAGCGCAGAGGGCAAGCTAAATATGGCAATGTGCTTTTTGGAAGCGGTAGCGGTGGATCAGGCACTGTGATTGGTGACTAATGATCGAGAGCCACGAAGTTACAGACAATAACTTTTACCAAGTGATTGGAGAAATAGTACGGATAATGGCAGTCAGTGACATTCATCATAAGTGGACTGTCAGCGACATCGAGCGGATGGTTGCCGCACCAATTTTTGCTCAACGTGCATTGCTTTATTACGATAACGATGATGGTGATCTGATTGCGTTTGTTACCTTTGCTTTTTTGGATGAAGAGGCAGAACAGCATCATGTGAACCGCACCAAAATGCTGGATCCATCGGTTTTTTCAAACGGTGAAAACGATGGGCAACTTTGGTTTATGGAGTTCATTGCTCCATTTGGAGGCGTTCCTGATCTAATGAGGCACACAAAAAAGTGGATTAGCGAGATCTATCCTAATGTGATTGAAGCAAAATATAGGCGCTTAAAGACAGGGCGTATCGGAAGAATATCAGCGGCCAGACCCGCAGTGATGCATTAAAGGAGTTAGTTATGGGTGAATCATCGAGCAGTGACAACAACGCTGATAACGTAAGCCAGATAGATTACAGCAATCCGAATGAAGCGCGATCAGCGGATGAGCGCCGTGCAGATGCTTACTCCTCGCTTGACGAAGGCGATAATAGAACTTACTCAACAGGCGATATGCTCTTCAATCCAACAGTGGGTCTGGATAAAACTTTTGGCCAATTTAATCGAAACAACCTTCGGTCTAAGTTGGATGAAGGGGCGATGCCACAGTTTGACCAGAACGGAAACTTCAAAGGCGTTTTTTCAGAAGGGCTTTTTGGCGGCAGAGTTTACTCAGGAAACCCTATTGAGGGCAGGCCGGAAACTGGATGGACTGAAGGCGGCGGCGTCAGTGATGACCAAGTTACGGCGCAACGCAAAATGGTTGACCCATTGCAAGTGGCGCGTGACCGAAGGGCGACAGCCTACGCAAACAGAAACCAAGCTTTGGTCGATGCTTTCGGCGGCTTTAATGATGATTACTATTCTGACCTTGAGACAGCATTTAGTGATGTGAACGGCCCTGGCGTTCAATCTCAATATGACGATGCCATGCGCGGTATCTATCAAGGCTTTAAACAGCAAGGCATATTTGATCAGTCCGATTTTGACTCAAGGGTAGCAGCGTTAAATGCACAAAAAACAGCGGAAGAGGCCAGAATTGGAACAGCGGCGAAGGATTATGCTGAACAGCAACGCAAAGCCATCGCTGACCAGCAATCAAAGCTTGCCTCATCTTTAAGTGGCATAATGGGCGGCGCGAACACATTAGAAGAAATTGACGCTCAAACTAACAACATCGGCCAATTCAGCTTTGACAGCGACATCGCAAAGCTTAAAGCAGCTGGCCCCGATGCTCCATCGATGGATATGTTCGCAGACTTTACAAAGGTCGCAGCGCCAACTTTAACAGGCGCAGCGCCAGCCAATGTTGCTCCAATCAGCCCATCAGCATTTGGGGGCGCGTCTCAAATAGTTAACACTGGTGGCGCAAGCGGTTCTTCCACTGGTGTTGCAAGTCCATTCTCTGGCTCTAGCGTGAAGGTGTTATAATGTGTAATCCACTAGCTATCGGTATCGGCGCACAACTTGGCGGCATGTATTTGCAGAACCAGTCTGCAAACAAAGCCAAATCTGCAAGAGGCGCTGCCACGGCAACCGAAAACGTAAGACAGAACGCGCTCCAAGACGAGTCACAAGGGGCGATGCTAGCGTCAAACGCCATGATGGATAGGGCTGGTGGGTTTGACAAAGGCGTTGCAAATGAGGCTGCCGGGCTAAGTAAATATTATGGCGGAAATGTAGCTGGTGCGTTGAACTTGCCGTCTGCCTCATCGAATGCTCCTAAAATTGTGTCTGATGCGTTTACAACAGCGACCAACAATGCGGATGCTTTCAACACGAAGCAAGACACGCAGCTAGCGGATCTCAACAGCTTTGGCACTTATCTAACCAACCGCGTTAACCCTCAGTTCAGTCAGAGCGCAGCAACCGGCCAAATGACAGGCAACTTTATGAAGGGTTCCGCTGGCGCACTCGGCGCAGAGTTAGAGGCTGCCAACGAGAAAGCATACAACCCACTCGCTCAACTTCTAATGGCTGGCGGTCAGGCTGGCACGAATTACGGCTTGTATAAAGGAAAAGCATAATGTCAAGACGCAACCCTTACGCAATGGATCCAGCCCTGATGCAAGGGGTAAGCAACCTGACTCGCGCACTGATTGGCAGCGCAGCGGATGACGCTTCACTTGCAAGGGGCAGAGCCAGTGACGCTTTAGCTGGGAAGCTCGGTGCAGAGACTGCCTACCAAGAGGGTCAAACAAATTATTTAGAAGAAAACAATGCTGCTATCGCTGACGCGCTTAGTGACAGCAGATTGGTGAGCAGTTTGTTTGGAGCAACAGGTCTAAACTCAGGAAATTTACCAACAAACCCAACAGGAAGGACAGGGCCTTTTATAGGAAATGATCCGGCGACATCTATGCAACCAGGAGTAAGCGAAAATGCTATGCGTGGATTAGCGCGATCGATGTTCTTTGGTGGCGTTCCTGGCAATCCTCAACAATCTGCGGCATCCGCACAGACGCTT
>MEHZ011582891.1_pt1 | contig 16890 bp, 19 predicted proteins | sample 897221 | NCBI WGS metagenome assembly MEHZ01 (sample SAMN05514161, study PRJNA337945) | marine metagenome | isolation source: marine surface water | place: Arctic Ocean | collected 2007-12-13
TCAGAAGGTGTCGCGTGCATACCTTCCCAATCAGAATAAAAATTATTTCGTAATTCATTCACGGAGGTGAATTCCCACCAACTTTTAATTCTTATACTTACATTGGTAAATTCTTTAGCTAGCTCCCTCAACGGCTCAAGATTAGCTCCGTGCCCGTTAAGAACATAAATATGACCAAATCCATGTCTCGTGAATGATGAAAATATTTCACTACAAATTTCTTTATATAAGTCTAATGAAAGAGAAATCGTACCAGGGAAAGCCATATTAAATTCTGCTGGAGCATAACCCAAGGGAGGGGCCACCAAAGCATTTAACTCCTCGCCCACCTTAGTTGAAATCGTGTCTACACATAGCATATCCGTACCAATTAAACCAATGGGACCATGTTGCTCAATTGATCCAGTAGGAAGAATAACTCCATCGGAATGACGTAAATAATCTTCAACTTCTAACCATGATGAATTAGCTAATTTCATACTTTCATCCTACTTGTTAATAATAATTAATCTAAATTAGGTTTAAAATATAACAACAAAAATCATCTTCTACTTACAAAAAAAAAGCCCCAGAGGGGCTTTTTCTATTAATTTTAAAGCCTATATTAGAGGCCATACTTTGCAGCTGTAGCAGCAAAAAAGCCTTTAGCTTGCTTTATATTAATCCAGTGATTTACATAATTTATCCATACTTGGTCAGCTTGAGGTACTAACATAGCTAACGGTGTCGGATTACGTCCATCAACTTCAATTGCTCTTAAGTTTGGGTATTTAGAAAGAAGCGTACCACCCTCAACATTAGAAGTTATAAACACCTCTGAACGACCTGCCAGAACTTCTTGATATCCACGTGCCGGAGCTTCAATTTTAGTAAGTTTTGAATTTGGGAACCAATCTTCTGCATTTTTTTCAAAAGTTGTACCTAAAGTCGTAGCAACTTTTACATCAGCTTGGTTTATAGAATCCCAGCTATCGAACCTGTCTGCATTTTCTGCTGTCGTATATGCCCTTACTACTACTGACATATATGATTCTGAATAACCTGCAGCTTTCGCACGTTTTGCTTGAACTCCAGCTGACCCTGTAATTACGTAATTACCTGCAACAACACCTGCAACAAGTGTTTTCCAATCTGTCGGAACAAACTCTATTTCTACACCCATATCTTTGGCGAGCTCAGTAAGAACATCTATATCAAAACCCTCATAACCGTTTGTAGTAACATCACGCTTACTAAATGGATAAAAATCCCCAGTTGTACCAGCTTGCAATACGCCAGAACTAAGAATTTGATGAAGCACAGAATCTGCAGAGACCGGTGCATTTGCCATTATTAATGTAACAAATGACAATAAATATACTTTTATTAATTTCATAATTTTTCTTCCCTTTTTTAATAAATATAATAATATATGTTTTTGACAGTTATATATAAAATTTTCCAATCGATAACAAATTATTATGTACACACATAACTAATTATGCTTATAAGCAAAGCATAAAACTGACTAAATTACAAGAATTCCTTTTAAGGTGAACAAATGGCAAACACATCCCTAGCTGTAGAATTCAAAAATGTTGACAAGTGGTTTGATGACTTTCATGTCCTAAAAAATATAGACCTTAAAGTTTTAACTGGTGAAAAAATTGTAATATGTGGCCCCTCTGGCTCAGGTAAGTCTACACTCGTTCGATGTATAAATAGCCTTGAGCAACATAATTCTGGATCCATAGTTGTCCATGGAAAAGAGGTAAATAAAAACCTTTCAAGGGGCACAGAGGTTAGCTCAGAAGTTGGTATGGTTTTTCAGCAATTTAATTTATTTCCTCACCTGACTGTAAACGAAAATCTTATTTTAGGACCTATGAAAGCACGAGGGCTAACTAGAAAAGAAGCTGATGATCGTGCAATGAGATTGTTGGAGAGAGTGAAAATTCCAGAGCAAGTAAATAAGTACCCAAGTCAATTATCAGGAGGCCAACAACAGCGTGTGGCGATTGCCCGCTCCCTTTGCATGGAACCAAAGATTATGTTGTTTGATGAGCCCACTTCTGCATTAGATCCAGAAATGATTGCGGAAGTCTTGGATGTGATTATTGATCTTGCTCAAGAGGGAATAACTATGGTCGTAGTTACTCATGAAATGGGATTTGCAAAGAAGGCCGCCGATAGAATGATATTTATGGATGAGGGTCGAATTGTTGAAACAGGAACACCAGGTGATTTTTTCAACAATCCTCAAACAGAACGTTGCAAGTTATTTCTTGAACAAATCTTACAACACTGAGGGGTAAGTTATGAAAACAAAAACTTTTATAGCGATTACCTTACTTTTAATTGCCAGCGGATGTTCGTCACCTCCAGGAACTTGGGGTTGGTATGTCATAGATCCATCAACTCAAAATGGATGGAATAATATAAAATTTCTTTTAAGTGGTTTTTCTGCGACTATCAGACTATCTGTATTAGCTGCCTTCCTATCAATATTAATTGGATTAGTTGTCGCCTTACCAGGGATGTCTCTAAATCGGTGGGTGCGTTTACCAAGTAGAATATACATAGAGTTTGTTCGTGCTATACCTTTACTACCCATGTTATTTTGGGTTTTCTATGGCCTTCCTGTGATCCTAAAATCGTTAGGGTTAAATATCCCAATAGATCCATTTTGGGGTGCAGCAATTACATTAGCTATATCCGACAGTGCATTTACTGCCGAAATATATCGAGGAGGCATTCAGTCTATAGAAAAAGGTCAAACCGAAGCTGCAAAGACTGTAGGATTAAATTACCTGCAGACGATGCGCTACGTCATTTTACCACAGGCTTTGCGGCGTATCTTACCCCCATTAGCAAATCAATTTATATATATTGTAAAAATGTCTGCATTTGCATCGGTAATTGGAATGCAAGAGCTGACAAGACGTGCAAATGAAGTAGTGGTTAGCGAGTATCGTCCTTTAGAAATTTATAGCCTCCTTATCTTAGAGTATTTAGTATTAGTTTTAATTATTAGCTCTGGGGTTCGCTGGCTCGAAAGAAAAATGGGATCTGATCAAAGAAGCTAAAACCTTAGGTAAAGCTATTAACTCTTAAGTAATGCACTAAATAGAAGAGGGATTAAAATGTACTGGCAAAACTTACTCGACGAAACTATGGGTCGTTTTAATAAATTATCTAAGGAAACACCTGACACATTTAAGGGGTTTTCAGTAATGGGGAAAGCTGCAAAAACGGCTGGCTGTTTAGATGAAAAAACTAAAGAATTCATTGCTCTAGGAATTGCAATATCAACAAAATGTGAGAGCTGTATTGGTTTTCACACTAAATCCCTAGTGCGGTTAAAAGCTACGCGAGAGGAACTTGTAGAAGCATTAGCAATGGTTTCTTACATGGGCGGTGGGCCGGCTATAAGTTACAGCGCAAAGGCGTTGGAAGCCTTTGATGAATTTACCAAAAACGATTAGTCAACTAAACTAATATTGTATCAACCTGAATTTTATATAAACTATTAGGAATTAAATTTATGTCTGCATGGATCGAAATGGTTTCAGATGAAGATGCCTCGCAAGAACTAATGGAAGTCTTAAATCTTTCTAGAACGCCTCATGGCACTGTCGACAATGTAATGCGAATTCATTCATTGCGCCCTAACACAATGAAAGGTCACGTTACACTTTACCGAGCGGCCTTACATGATGAGGCAAACAAAATTCCTATGTGGTTTCAAGAAACAATCAGTAGTTACGTCTCAATGTTGAATAACTGTGATTACTCACTCGCAAATCACTGGAAAAATGCCGTACACTTGATGGACAGTGAACAAGATGCAGCCAAGATTGAGATAGCACTTAGAGAAAAGTGTCCAGAAAAGGTTTTTGAAGGTGAGTGTCTAGCAATGCTAGAATATGCTGGAAAACTAACTCTAAATCCGGGTGATATGATAGAAAAAGATGTGGAGAAGCTGCGAAATCATGGTATTGATGACGGTAAAATATTGGAATTAAATCAAATAGTGGGTTATTTTAATTATGTGAATAGATTATTAAATGGCCTAGGGGTAAAGACAACAGGTGACACAGTGGGGTTTTACAAAGATTAATTCAGGCCTAAGCTGATAGAGCCTTAACGAACGAAAGATTGGAAGTAATCGATAATATCTTGTGGATCTCTATCTCTCGTGGTTCTCCATTCCCTACTTTGAGATAAGTTTAAAAGCTTACGGTTTTTATCAAAGATCAAAACCAAAGGTAAACCTTTTAAATTTTCATCACCCAAATAGTTCATTAAATTTGTATTTTGGTCATAGTTTTCAACATTCACATGAAGTATTCGATAATATTTCTCAATGAATTCCGCTACCAAAGGTAAATTAAGAACACCGGAAAAAACTCTGGCATCAGGGCACCAGTTTGCCCCAAAAATTACCACTGGTTGTTTATTCTGAAGAATAGAAGTCTTTAAAAATAAATCCAATTGAGTTTCGGAAACAAGTCCTCCGCTATAAGGTTTGGGCCAAGGTTCCAGGATGTCTTCTTTAGATATTAAGACCATTTAACTATCCCAACTGTAAAATCAATAAAATAAAGTGTATAATGTAATGACCAAAAGTTGAAATAAAAAAACTCGCATTAGTAAAAAATGATTATGATAAAATATACCATGTTTTGCTAATGAACCATTTTTTAAAGATTACAATTTTGACAAAAATGCCATCTGAAAATGCTTAGTCCTTAGTCCCTTGCTCTTTAGTTTTAGAGAAAAAAGTATCAATACTGTCAGATGACTTACCAATTGATAAATCTAAACGTTCGAGCCAAGGATTTAAAAGTTCGCAAGCATCTTCAACAATTTTAACATTGGCTTGCTTAACATCATTTTTTTTCTTCTTCATAAACAGTTCCTTAACTTGAACAACCTTACTTGACTATTTTACGTGAGGCAGAAAATACTTCTTTTCCATCTAAATTAGAAAACCTGAAAACTCTCTTATTTTTGTGCGATTCACTACTATATTCCAAATCAACTCCAGGATAATGGCCAACCTCCATAGGAGCTCTAGACCCAATCTCAAAAAGAACAACATCCTCTTTCGATCTATTAAGTATAGCATGGCCACTTGGCACACCCGCCTTGAATCCAGCACAGTCTCCTGGTCTTAATTCCTGCTCTACGTCTCCATCTATTAATGTAGCTGTTCCTGAAAGGATAATGACAAATTCGTCTTCTTGCTCATGCCAATGTATTAAGGCAGTCGCTGAACCTGGGGGAAGAATGGTTTTATTTACTCCAAACTGAGTTAGGCCAGCAAGTTCTCCAACCCGAGCACTAGAGATTTGGTCAGTAATCCCTTTTGTATATTTTGATAAAACCTCTGGGTATCGCCCTTTAGAGTAATCAACTTTGTGTAGCTTTACTTTTGGCATTCCATTCTCCAAGTCATGAATAATTTTACTAGCTAATTCAGTTTAGCTCTTAGATCAAATAAGGAAATCTACTACCTTATTTAAGTTGATAGTCTATTTTTTTCCATTGGGAAAATTTTCCTGTTGCTGCGCCCCAAGTCGTCACACAATAGGGTGTGCAGTAAGTAAGCAGAATTTTCCACAATAAAGGTAATTCTCCTTTTAATATAAGATCGCCATGATTAATCATAGTTAGTAAACTTCCAACAATTAATGCTGTAATCAATGCTTTTTTTGGTGTCCCATCATAAAAAATCAACTGTATTAAAGATGGTTTCTTAGAATTTAGCTCTAGGGGTGGCACAATAGAAACCTCCATTTTAACTTACAAATATATTATCTTTATACGGTTCATTCTGAAAACTCAGAGTACTTTGATGTAAGTGCCCTAATTTCAATGGTTGGACAACTTGATTTTATTAGATTGTAGCAACCCTTAACTCTACCTTCTTTCATTAAAACTCATAGCTTAGCTCAGTTATTATCTGAAATATGATCAGTTCGTGTAATTTTCAAAGTAGTAACGAACACAATCTTGGACCCTGCGGAACCTATCTCCCCCAAGTTGCACTCCTCCAAACCATCTTGTGACCACAACAAGGTGATCATATATACCTTTACGCTCCAACATCCGGACTATTACCAGTCCAGCACCAGATTCTCCATCGTCACTTTTAATTGCCCCCTCGTCAGAGAAAATAACTGCCCATGTATTATGCGTTGCTTTTGCATATTTCTTTTTTGTTTTTAGTAATTTTATTGCATTTTTAATTTCTAATTTATTGGAAACTGAACAGCCTGAAACTGAGTACTTAGAGCCTCGATCTGATATTATATTTTCAAAAGTAATCATAAATATCAACATAAACTAAAATTCATCTTAGAAAAACAAAATATAGTAAATATACTTAGGCTGCTCTAATATAATTTGGAGTTTTAAATTTGGTCAATGCAACAGTAACAGCGTATAGCTTTCCTTATTAAAAATTGACGGTAACTAATTTATAAATTAACTTTCTAAACGCAGTAATAATTTATAAACATTTATATAGGGTGAGCTAAAGTGCTAAACGCAATATCTAATCGATCAGATTATCCATGCCTTCTTCAAACAAATTATCTAAACCAAGCTTCACTTGGCTTGATTGGTCAAGCAGCAGTTTCTCAGATGCATGAATTCCTAGATAAAATAGCTCGCCATGGTAACTTAAAAATGTCTGACGAGGAGGAAGCGTCGTTTGCTGATCCTTTAAGGAAAAAAGCTTCGCAGCTATTAAACTGTCCTGTGGAAAATCTAGCAATTGTATCAAGTGCTAGCGAAATTCTTAGTCAACTGCCCCAGCTTTTCGCTATAAAGTCAGGGAGTAAAATATTAGTAATATCATCAGATTTCCCAGCAATAACTAGACCTTGGATTGCTTATTCCCAAAAAACAGATTGTGAACTGAAATTCATTGACGAACACGCAAACGAAAACTTAACAGAACAGATAGTACAAAATATAGATAAAAATACAGCAGCAGTATGCGTTAGCCATGTACAATTCTCTACAGGGACACAACTTGATATAAAAAAAATTCGTCAAGTAGCAAGTAAGTTTGGAGCAAGACTGGTAATTGATGTTACTCAGGCTGCCGGTGCAGTTCCAATTTCTGCAAATGATTGGCAAGCTGATATATTAGTTTGTAGTGGCTATAAATGGCTAGGGGGTCACGGTGGGGTTGCATTAGCCGTAATATCCTCTGAACTTTTAAAAGAGTTGCCTCCATCTCCAGGTTGGTTTGGAGGAGATAATCCGTTTGATATGACTGCAACGCTCCTTCCTTTATCAAAAACAGCCAAGAGATACACGCAAGCAACAATGTCCTACATCTCAATCGTTGGTCTCACCGCTTCGATCTCAGAGCTACTTGAAATTGGCGTACCAAAAATTTTCTCCCACTCTCAAGAGATGGCAAAGTTACTAAAAGATGGCTTAACAAATTCTCAATGGACAACTCATAGGCCCACACAGGATAAAAGCGTATCATCACACATAATTACCCTTGTGAATGAATCTTCCGATATATCTCAAACAGTTCAGAATCTAAAAGAACAGAAGATATTTTGTGGTGTTCGAAATGGTAGGTTGCGTATTTCACTGGCTCACTACAACGATGAAAGTGATATAAACGCGCTCTTATCGGTTTTAAATTAATACAGACTAAAACTTCATTTTTTTGAAACAATCACAATTGGCGCAAGTATTTCGTCATAAATCTGTCTAAATATATTTGATATTTTTTTAGACGTATTTTCTCCCATAAGTAAATGAAGTCCTAATGGAGATGGCCCATTTTTTTTTGTATTCGTAATCATATTTTGAAAAAAAGTAATAGCGAATTTGGTCTTGTTTTCTTTTTCAACAATATTAAACCCTGCATTTTCTAATGCACTCTCATAACTAGAAATTAACTCAACTGCACTTTCCGTTTTTTTATCAGCCCAAGGCAACGGATATTCAATATCAACGTCCTCTAACTTCATAACGTCATAAAGTACAAAAAATCCATTAGGTTTGGTTACCCTAAATGCTTCGGACATCAACTGCTTCTTATTAGCTATATTCATTCCAACGTGAATCATATAGGTCGCGTCAAAGTGATTATCACAAAAAGGCATTTCTAGCGCACTAGCCGTTAATAAATTAACTTTCCCACTTAAGCCTACTAACTCATTTAACGCCACCCCCGCTTCTATATAGCTAGGGGTAAGATCGATACCCGTTACACTGCTTTGATAAGTTTCTGCGATAAAACGTGCAGGGCCACCTATTCCACACCCAATGTCTAAAACCTTAGACGTACTCAAAAGGCCTAGTTTGTCAGAAACAAACCTAGTCCCTTCAATACCACCTATATGGAACTCATCTACAGCGTTGAGATCTTCAGGGGAGACCAAATCAAGATCTATCCCCTGTTTAATTAAGCCTTGCTTTATAATGTTGAATAGATCTTTGCGACTGTAATGCTCTGAAACTCTAACTTCATTAACCATAAAATACGAACCCTAAACTAACCTATAGAACACTTTCATTTCTTTACAGGGATTGGATAACCTCTCCATTAACAACCATTACGCATCCATATTTCCCTAACACGGATCCAAATCCAGGCATACCATCCCATTTATTTGCAAAATTCATATGTTGACCAATACCTTCAGGAACAACATAGACCTCATTAATCGAGTAATTTACGTTTCCTGTTGTACCTTCTCTTGGATCCATCATATTAACCAATTCATCTGCCTTTGAAACGTAGTAATGTACGAGATGAATTTTGTCTTTACCATCATAAGAATGATGCTCCTGCATAAAACTTGCATGATCTTTAATTACTTTCTCAACTTCAGAAACTTTATCAGAAGGAACCTTGATGCTAAAATTAAAAGTCCGCTGTCCATTTAAAACTGTCATATTTTTTTCCTCTATGATTAATTTTCAAGTTATTGCAAGGGTATCACCTCAGCAATACCACAATAGTAATCTAAGCTAACTTACATACTTCCATAGCTCAAATATAAATTGACGTTCCAAGAACTAGTGTGCTCCCGAAAATCGTCCTATCTTAACATTATAATCGATGGCTAATTCATAGTCTGGATCATCATTATTCTTTAAAGTTAATTGACCTGATTTATTTAATAGTCGATGACATTCTATTGATAAATGTCGAAGTAAAACGCGTTTACCTAACGTTTCATATTTTTCTGCAATAGCTTCGATAGCCTGTAATGCACTTTGATCAACTACTCTTGACTTCATAAAGTCTAGGATAATGGTGTCAGGGTCATTAGATGGCACAAACAGTTCTGTAAAGCTTACAGCTGATCCAAAAAATAATGGCCCTTCAATCTCATAAACTCGTGCCCCTTTCTCGGTTATAGATGGTCTTACGACCGCATGAATACGCGCGGCAGCATTCCAGGCATAGACAAGTGCAGACACGATAACCCCCACTATTACGGCAATTGCGAGATCCTCAAGAACAGTTACGACGGTAACTAATATAATAACCAATGCATCAGCTCGAGGCACAACAAACAATAACCTTAGCGAGTTCCAAGCAAATGTCCCGATTACCACCATAAACATGACACCTACTAATGCAGCCAGCGGGATTAATTCAATTATAAAACTACCATACAAAATAAAGCTCAACAAAAATAAAGCAGCACAGATTCCAGAAATACGCGTGCGACCACCCGAGTTAACGTTAATCATTGATTGACCTATCATCGCACACCCTCCCATTCCTCCAAAAAACCCAGTTACTATATTAGCTGTTCCCTGAGCTAAACATTCCTGAGAGGCCCCGCCTCTTTTCCCCGTAATTTCTCCAACCAAGTTTAAGGTTAAAAGACTCTCAATTAGTCCGATTAAAGCTAAAATTAGGGAGTACGGTAAGATGATTAGAAACGCTTCAAAAGTGAAAGGGATTGTAGGAATATGAAACTCTGGAAGACCTCCAGCTACTGAAGCCAAATCTCCAACTCGCGGAATATTGAGATCGAACACTATGACCACTGCAGCAACAACAAAAATCGCAACCAAAGGGGCTGGAATTATCCTTGACACTTTAGGAGTCAGCCAAACTAACCCCATTGTACTTGCGACAAGTGCTAAGGTAATCCATAACATTTCTCCTGTCATCCAAACGTGATGACCATCACTCGATGGGATTTTAAATTGCTCAAGTTGAGCTAAGAATATCACCATGGCAAGGCCATTAACAAACCCTAACATCACAGGATGTGGAACCATTCTGATAAATTTTCCAAGACGCATGACGCCTGCACCAAATTGAAGTAACCCCATAAGAACCACGGTTGCAAAAAGATATTCTACACCGTGTGTGGCTACTAGGGAAACCATAACAACAGCAAGAGCCCCTGTGGCACCAGATATCATTCCCGGTCTTCCTCCAAAAACTGCAGTGATCAACCCCACGATAAAAGCCGCATATAATCCAACCATAGGGGAAACACCTGCCACAAAGGCAAAGGCTATTGCTTCAGGAACCAGTGCTAACGAAACAGTTAAGCCAGATAGTATTTCTGTTTGAATTTGAAGGATGCCTAGATTGGACTTAGTATTCCAGAAAGAATTTAGAGATCGTGAAAAATCACGCAACAATGTTTTTTGACTCATGGGAGCTTTCTTATATATTTTTCCGGATGGTTACGTGAAAAATAACTAAATTTAAAGAGTGAATTCAACTTTATTTACTTTAAAAAAAATTTTTATAAAATACTCTATTAAAAGCTCAAAAGTTAATTCTAGATACAGTTTTTACTAAAATTTGCTTTCACGATAACCATGGTTTGGTCGACTTGACTTAGCAACCTGCACTTCTCGATGCGTAATGTAGACGGTAGAAGTAAAGATTATAATACCCCCAAGCCAAGTCCAAACACCAGGCACTTCAGAGAATATGAGCCAAGCCACAACAGCAGCCAATGGTAACTTAACAAACTCCAACGGTTGTAGACTAGTAATTTCCGTTAAAGAATATGCTCTTGTTAGAGACATATGAGCTAACGTCCCAAAAAGAGCCATCATCCAAAGATAACACCAAGTTTCGACATTCGGCCACTCCCATGATGCAATTGCTGGAACAAGTGTAATAGGTATAAGCATAATAACCATCCAAGCTACTATGGAGTCAGGCGATTCACTTCGTGTAAGTTTTTTAATAACTATTCCATTAATAGAGTGACAAAGAGCAGCAGAAATTGCGAGCACAATACCCAATGATATAGGGACAACACCTGGCTGTATAATTACTAACATGCCCAAAAAGCCAACACCAATTGCAATTATTCTTCGGACCTTTACGACCTCTCCTAAAAAAAATATTGCTCCAATAGTTAAAAAGATCGGTGTACTAAAGCTTATAGCAGTAACTTGAGCCAAGGGAATTAAAGTTAATGCTGAAAATCCAGCAATCATACCAATGCTACCAAAAAATGCCCTTATAAAAAATAGTTTAGGGTTATTCATTTTTAGCGCACCAAAACCCTTCGAGTTAAGGATAGGCACCATTATTATAGCCGCCAAAAAATTGCGGAAGAAAACAACTTCAAAAATAGGTATATTCAGTGCAGACTTACGAATACATATAGCCATCCCAGTGAACATAACTGTTGAAACCAATAGCAGAAAAATGGCTCGAGCTTGCTTGCTTTTGAATCTAACCGGAAGTTCTAGAAGCATTTAGTGAGCTTTCAATAAAATCTCTCTAATTTATCTATACCCCGCTCTATAATTCAAAAATTGTCAACTCAATAATTAATCTGCACAGAACATCTTCCTATAAGATTAATTATGGTGTTGCCCAATCACTAGTATAGTTTTCTTATATAGAAACTTATTATCCTACATTTTATTATTACAAAAAATTCAAACAAGATCTAGAAATTCCAAAAATACTTTGGTTGTAGCTTTCAAAGCTGAAATCTATTTCAACTAAAGTCTTACCAATTCCTCTTAACATACTTACTCACAAGTAGCTAAAATTTAATGTCGTCTTTTTTCGACAAGTTTATCTCCTAAAATTTAAAGCTTTAAACTTGGCTACACTTTTCTTAAAAGATTTATTATGACAAGAGTCCAAATAATATTTTACTTACTATGTATATTAGTACCATTACTGTTTGTCCTAACAGTAATGGGCTACTCCTTCTTAGATTTACTTAATTACTTTAATCATAATATTCCTGAAAGTCTTATTGATGAGTAAGAAATTATTCAAAGTAGTCGTTTGCAAAAAATGTTAAACTTCTTATCAGTTAAAGAAATTCCAACTTTATTTTGGAGTTCACCTAAACCATTAACTATCCGTCCTCCCGTTGTCTCAGTAGTTATTTTACTATTTGGCATTTCACTTTTTAGCTTAGGTGAAGCACTATTAGTTGTAGCTGGCGTGGGAGTTAGTCCGTGGACTGTTTTTGCTCAGGGAGCGGCTCATACAACCGGTTGCAGTATTGGGACCGCCACTTTTGTTGCGAGTATAATTGTCTTAGCAGCGTGGTTTCCACTCAAACAAGTTCCTGGCATAGGAACAGTAATTAACGCAGTTGTTGTTGCCGTTGCTCTAGATTATTCATTACCTTACCTCCCTACCTTTGAGACATTTTACTCTAAACTGGCTCAAGCTATTTTGGGTATAATTCTAATTGGATTAGGAAGTGCAATATATCTTATTGCCAATTTAGGACCAGGCCCACGGGACGGTTTAATGACTGGGTTACAAAAAGTGACTAACTTCCCCATGTCAGTTGTAAGAAACAGTATCGAGTTAACCGTTGTTTTTTGTGGATGGTTGCTAGGAGGTACTTTAGGGGTAGGTACGGTATTATTTGCTCTATCAATTGGTCCATTGATTTCGATGTTTATGTATTGGTTAAAGCACATTTTTTCAAAAGACAAAAACTAATAAACTTAAAATCCAATTAAATAGTTTTTTGAATTTTAATAGACATTACCTATTTGTAGATTTAAATTTTTCCATCAAATAGGGTCCAGATACAGTAGTTGGATACTTTGCTTCTTCGTCCTCACCGATGCAGGAACTTAAACAGGTAATTTCAGCTGACCAATTAGGTTGATGAAAATATGCTAAAGATTGTCGTTTTGTTTTAGATCCAGAGTTTACCACCCTATGAAGAGTTGAAACCCACCTGTCATTTGTCCACATTGCCATTAAATCTCCAATATTGATAATAAAGGTATTAGGCGCGGTGGGAACAGACTCCCAAACATTAGTGGGAGAGAGAATTTCTAAACCCGTTGAACCTTCCTGAGGCAATAAAATAGTTAAACTTCCATAATCACTATGTGCGCCAGCTCTTAATTGATTTTCTTCGGCCCCTATTTTTTGTTCAGGATAATTTAAAGCTCTTAAGGCTGATATTGGGTTATCAATGTATTTAGCAAAGAAATCGCTTTCTATTCCAAGTGCATATGTAAAGACTACCATAACTCGAGCTGCTAGTTTCTCCATTTCGTTGTAATAGGCTTCCCAGGAAGTTCTAAAACTATCAGGTTTATCAGGCCAAATCGTATCCGCATAACAAAAAGATAAAGCATCTGGATTAGTAAGATCTTTAGGTTTTATTAAAGGCCCGCCATTAAAGCTCTCCTTAAGGTCCGTTGGCGTTACTACCCCTTTTGATGCAGCTAATGCTTCCTTTCCAAGACCAATATAGCCATATGGATAACCTTCAAAAGGTGGTTTAGTTTTATTTTTCTCTTTGTTAGGCAAATAGAAGAAATTTTGAGTATCATTCCATACATTATCAATTATCTGCTTAGGCACTCCATGATTTTGCAATGCTATAAAGCCAGTGTTTTTGCATATGCTATCTATCTCACGGCCAAGGTTTATTTTCTCTGACTCAGTTCCTTGAAAAAAATTCCCAATATTAAAAACTGGAAGTAAACTCAAAACTTAAATACCCTCTAATTTAGCTAGCTTACGAATATAAACTAAACCCCATAATGTCGTGATCAGACCTACAAAAATAAAAACTAAACCCTGAGCGTATATAACACCAGACGAAGCAAATACCCCAGAAAGCCACAGTGCCGCAGGAAATGTCAAAACACCATCTCGAAGCCAATTCACCATCGTTGACCATAACGGCTTCCCAGTATTGTTAAAGGCTGCGCATGCAACAAACATCGTTCCTGAAAAAATATAAGCTACTGGAGTAAAATGTGTAAAAACCCAAACTAGTTTTGTTCCTTCACCATCGAGGTTAAAGGCCTTTGCTATTAAATCAGTTAGTAACAATAAAGCGACCCAAATTATTGCTGTGTAAGCCAAACAAAAGATTAAACCATCCCTGAAAGTCATGCTCAATCGCACATAATTCTTGGCACCAAAGTTTTGCCCAAATATTCCACCTATAGCTCCAGAAAGCGAAAACAATCCACCAAAAGAGAGAACTGTTACTCGGTTTATTACTGCCCATGCAGCAACAGCACTATCCCCAAAACCTGCCACGACCCCCGTCAGGAGATAATTCCCAACAGGTGTTGAAAGTTGTGTTAAGATTGTCGGCCCAGCCACAGCAAAGTATGGCCCAATAGTTATCAAAGTCTGCTTTATGTTTGGTTTAGCTAATAGATCATGCGTCCTTAAAACGATCCATAGCGCAATAATTGCCATAATAATTCTAGAAACCCATATCCCATACGCAGCTCCATCAAGACCAAGGCCTAGAAAGACTATTAAAAATGGATCAATAAATACTGCAATAACTCCAGGAATTATTGTAACAAGCATAGCACCAACACCATCACCTTCAGCACGTAAAATAGCACTACCTGACATTCCTAATGCCATCACTGGTAAGGACGGCAGGGAAAATAAAAGGTAACGAGAGGCAAGTTTTGCTGTTTCACCTTTAGCCCCCATAAACCAAAGGAAATCTTCTCGAAAGATTACTATTAAAATAACAACAGCCACCTGCATCATTACTGCAATTATCATTGTAGACGTCGCTTGGTTTCTGACTAGAAAACGATTTCCTTGACCAATTGAGCGAGACACTACTGCGGTAGTAGCAATCATCAAACCTATCCCTACAGAAACCGAGAAGAATTGAATTGAAAAAGCAAAACCCATTGCTGCTACCAGCTTAACGTTCCCCAACCAAGAAATCCAAAATAAATTAATTACGTCAACAAGAAAAATAAATGTTATTCCAACAGTTCCAGTAATCGTCATTCTTAATATATGCCCCATGAGAGAGCCCGTCAAAAACTTACCTTTTATTTCTTTCATTAGCTTGTCCCAAGGAATGGGCTATGAGCAATATCACAACCAGATGACGTTTTAATACTATTTATTGTAACGAACAGGGTCTCTAAAGCTTCTATCTAAATAATAGGTTCATTAAAATTCTAACTTTTACTTAGGTAATCATACGCAGATAGTGCATGGGTTTTAACCAAATGAAGGTAATCATCAAGTGGGACATTTTCATCAAATGACCCCATACCGGTAGGGAATGGACCATACACATATGCTGGTATTCCTTTATACCTCCACAACCGTGCATCGGTACCTCCCATACTCACAACTTGAGCCGGACGATAGCCTCTTAACTGCTCCACATTATCTTGAAGAATCTCTAGCATCTCCCCATTAGGGTCACAGTGTGAGGGTGGGTTATTCATATCCTCAGTCATAATAACTTCAGGATAATTTTTTAGTATTTTGTAGATTTGATCCATTACAACTTCACTTTCAATCCCAACTGGCAGCCGTATGTCAGCTTCAAAAGTACATTCTCCTGGTATCATATTTGTTTTTAAACCTCCTTTAATCATACCAATATTTAAGGTTACCTTTGAAATAATTTTTGAGGCTCCCGAACCCATTCCTTTTTCAAAGTATGGCTCTGCCTCTATTTGAGCCTGAAGTAAGTCTTTTGGAATATCTAAAACCATATTCTCCAGATCACCTAATTCATTTATAAGTTTTGCCGCTATTCGGGTCGCAGATGGGGACACATGCGTATACGCCCCATGCGCACCAGGTGTTTTTACGGTAAAAGTAAGCCAGAGAAGTCCTTTCTCTCCGTAACGTATTGTAAATGGGCTAGATGGTTCGCCGTTAAGACAACAGTCTCCTAACACTTCAGGTTCATTATCAATCAACCATCTAGCGCCCCAAGGACCAAAGGTTTCCTCGTCAGAAACACATGTCAGAGTGAGCTTTCCTTTAAGTTTTTCTTTAAGCCTGTTTAAGAAAATGTAAGTCCAGATACTTGCACTAGTACCACATTTCATATCAGCAGAGCCCCGGCCATAAACTTTTCCGTCTAAAATTTCGCCACCCCAAGGGTCAGTCGTCCAGCCTTCCTTGTCTGCATCGTCACCAACTGGAAATACATCCATGTGCCCATTTAAAACTAAATGTCGCCCTTCATTCATTCCTTCAAAGGTTCCTAAAATGTTTGGCATAGTGGGCTGAGGTGCAACAATTCGATATGGCACCTCATATTTATCCAATAAAGCGGTTACAACGTTCGCAGATTCAGTCGTATCACCCGGTGGATTAGGGCTTTTAGCACGAATAAAATCTTGCAAAAAGCTTATGATATTACTTTTTTCTGTTTCAATCCAAGAAAGTATTTGATCACGGTCATTCATAGCTAATCCTTTTTCCTAAATGTTAATCTACAAAATAATACTTTAACTCAATCTATTATTCATCATTTTCAAAAAGAAGTTTTGTTCTTAACGAGGAGGCACATATTAAGTTTCAGAAGTCTTTAATTGTTCTAAGGCTTTCTGAACACCACCACGATTGTACGGAACATCAGCGCTTTCCAAACCTAATTCAACACCGGACAAGGTCGCCATAAGCATGAG
>MEHZ011581834.1_pt1 | contig 16855 bp, 14 predicted proteins | sample 897221 | NCBI WGS metagenome assembly MEHZ01 (sample SAMN05514161, study PRJNA337945) | marine metagenome | isolation source: marine surface water | place: Arctic Ocean | collected 2007-12-13
AGCACCTTCTTGACGGTGTTGTTCCTTTTTTTCAATTCATTTTCGGTAGGTCCGTAAACTGTACTGGATTTTCTGTAATTCAGGGGCATCTTCTTTACCTATTGCGGAGATCTTTTTCGTTTGCCCCTCAGACTGAACTGGATAGATATATTTTATTTCACCTTAAAGAATTGACGCCAGGTAAGATCATAATGACGATGGGCGCCACAGAATCCAAGAAGAAGCGCGAACCCGGACCGTACATGCTCTTCTGTAAGAAGATGCGGCCTCAGGTGGTCACCGAAAACCCGAAACTCAGTTTCGGTGAAGTCGGTAGGAAACTCGGCGAGATGTGGCGCGAACTCAGCGACGAGGAGAAGAAAAAATATAAGTAATAGTATGTTGGAATCCCTCCTTTTCCATTTCGCGAAGAATTTCCACGAACCCCTGACGCACCGGTTCATGGTGGACACCGTGTCAAAAATGGACCGGCCGGTGGTGATCGACGCGGGCGCGTGGTTGGGGGATACCGCGATCCAGTTGGCGGAGGCGAACCCCGAGTGTACGGTTTACGCGGTGGAACCGTCCAAGAAAAATTGCAATTTCATTCGGAAGCGGGGCGTCGAGAACGTCCGTGTTATTAATAAGTGCCTGACGAGCGATAGTCGGCAAAAGTGCTCGACCGATTCCCCCTCCGAGATTTTTAATAACAAGACGTACACATTCGGCGCCGAAGGCACCGACTCGATCACCGTAGACGAAATCTTTGCGTCGTCGGGGAGAGGCGTGCAGCTCGTGCACCTCGACGTGGAGGGACACGAGTACGATTGCCTCAAGGGTGCGCGGATGTGTTTGGAAAACGGCGAGACCGTTTTCGTGGTCGAGATTCTCCACACCAACGAGGATAAGGAACAGATACTCGGTCTCTTCACGAACTACGGGTACGAGCATTTCGTCATACCGGAAAACGTGGGATGGTGGGGGGACAAGGGGTACAATTACGTGTTCCACAGGTCCTGAGCCTCCGGCACGAAGAGCACGCCGTGGCTCATGAGCAGGCTCAACTTCGCCTTTGTGACAGTGTTGTGAGTATGTAAGATCCACCGTTCCCAGTATTCCGCCCCGTAGATATCGTCCCAATCCTCGATGGAACTTTCCCTAATCTTCAACATGCCTCTATGAATCTCACGTGGATCCGTCTCTATTCGCAGCTCCTCAGGAACGATCGCTCCTTTCCTGAGAAGTTGTGCGCGCATGATCTTTGGGTTACCGTGATCGGGGTAGTGCGGGGTGCACACGTCCCCGAAATCGATCGCTCGCCTGCTAGGGAACATGACCCTGTACTTGTGCTGCACGGAGGGACTCGGTCGTAAGACCACGCGCTCCATGTTACTATCAGCCCCGCGAAATTTTCCAAATTAAAACCGCAGGCCATCATAAAAGATGCGTGTCTTGGAACTCTTCAAGGGAACGGGAAGCGTCTCTAAGATCTTTGAACCCGCGGGGCATAAGGTCGTCAGTCTCGATATCATCGAGAGCTTTAACCCCACGCACTGCTGTGATATCCTCGATTTCGATTACAAACAGTACCCGCCGGGGTACTTCAAGCTCATATGGGCGTCGCCGGAGTGTAAGGTATACTCGAACCTACAGACCACCAACGTCGGCCCGAACCGCGCATACAAAACCAGGGCAGCCCTCGATAAAGTCCGTAAGGACAACAGCAAATACGTCGAACGCGTTTTGGAAATCATCGACTACTTCCAGCCGAAAGAGTGGTACATCGAGAACCCTTGGACATCCGCCATGAAAGATCTTCCGTGCATGAAGGATCTCAAGTCGTACCGCTTCGACTATTGCCGGTTCGGGTTCAAGTACAAAAAGCCGACACGCATATGGACCAACCGCGAGGACATGGAAGATCACAAGTGTAGCTGCAAGATCGATATCCCGGGGTTTACGGTGCACGAGTTCCAAATCGGCATCACCACGCCGAGTAGGGTTCGCGGCGTTCAAGACGTGACCAACACCCTCGACCGGTACCGCATTCCCGAAGGTCTTCTTCGGTACATGTTCGCCAAGCACCTGAAGCGTCCACGTGCCCAAAGCGCCCCGAGCAAATAAAATGTTTTAGTATTGTAAATGAGTGATTTGCAAAAGAAGATACCGTTCATGGCGTCCGTGTTCGGCCACCTGATATTCCAGCTCTTCGTCATGTTCCAGGGTACCAAGAACAAGGTTCCCGAATCCCAGCGTTTCCTGTACTGGGGTGCGTCGATCGTGTTACTTTTTACCCTGATCCTGGTGCGATTCTCCCTACCGGTCAAAGTGATGCTCTTCACCGCGATGGCCTACATCTTCGGCATGATCATGAACGAGGTGAAGGACGCGCGCGAGGCGCTCATCGAGACGGCGACCATCTTCGCGTGCATGTTCATCGCGGGCGTCTTGACAGTGCAGATGGGGTACAAGCTCAATACACTAGGCCTGGTCCTCTCTGTCGCTCTCCTCGGCGTGTTGATCGCGCGCCTCATGAAACCCAACAGGTCGTACGGTAAAATCCTTAGCATAATTTTTGCGTTGTTGGTGTTGTACGATACCAATTCCATATTGCAAAAGAACTACGGTGGAAATTACGTCAATGCAAGTCTAGATTACTTCCTCGATGTCGAGACCCTTTTCAGGTTGGCGGGGGGCGACGATTAGCCTTAACTGCATTCATCATTTCGTCGATTTTTTCATGAATCGTGCTGGGATCGGGGTTGATAAGCATCCAGGTGTCTCCGGCCACGACCTGTTGCGGAGGGGGGTCGGGACAACCTGGTTGTCCAATTGGTGGACATCTGATCCAATTCAAGATCTGATCCAAACGAGTTTTGTCCGTTTCTTTCAGCATGATTAACGGTACGCTCCAGCGGTCGACCAACTTACCTGATCTGTCATAGTCATCTGGACGGTCTTTGCCCAAGCATTGAACGACGTTCAACTCGTTAAAGTATTTTAGCAGTGCCTCTCCTTTCGCGTCAAGGGCGGATTCGCCAAAGTGCAGAACTTCGTCGACAAAAATAAAAGTGTCTTCCTCAATAACGAAGGATCCAGGTTGGATGTCTTCTCCGTTTTTGAGACCCAAATTGACGTAGTAATCGGTTTCGTACTCGACAAATTCAGGATCCCTCTGCCGGTCGGATGGCCACACGTGAAATGTACTCGCAGAGAGAATCACTGCCAGGTTTTTCACGAAATTCGGTTTTTTAGCAAAAGTGGAGGGGTTCCGTAAATTGTCCCTGAATTTGACCGTTCTGCGCGCGAAGGACCAACCTTTGTTGCTGTTATCCTCCCATTCTTCACACGTTCGTCGCAAACCGCACGCGTTTCCTGACCCGTCTCTGGAAACAGAAAACGCCTGCCATTCCTGTTTTTTGCAGAAGTCAATAATCCAATGCGACGCATCTAAGATCCTCTCCCCGTCGAGGTCACATAAGAACCCAGTATCTGAGATCAAGAATTGAGGTTCCCTGTCTTCCACGCAAAACGGGCAGCAGTCGCACCACGGGCCGACTGTGCACTTGATGCCAAACTGATCCAGGTGTCCGCAATTGGGGTTGGTGCAAAACTGATCCAGGTCCATAACCTAAAAAAATACAGAACGGAAAAATAAAGGGGTCAGTTTTTCATTTTCAGTCATTGATCACTTCGAGGCGCACATGAACGCACGTTTAAACCCTCAAATTTATATGGAGTTTTCTGGTTTAATTTTTGACTGTGAAAATGGTCTCACCCGTGTCAAAATCGTGCCGAGGTGCGTGTGATTGTGACGATTTCGCTCGATCGGATCCGGGTATATACTAGAAAAATAATTTATAACACGCCGCGCGCCAATAATTTCGATTAGGTGAAATAAAAAAATTGAGGACGCCCCTCTCCACTTTTCAGCGCACCACACACGCGCACGACCTTCCCCTTCCTGTGTCGACTTCAAAACCGGCGCGAACGGAGCATTGGATCTGGTTCGAGGGTCCAAAAGACCAACTTCTGTGCGCGCGCGACACCGCGCCCGTCAAAATCCAGTGAGAAAAAGGAACTCAACCGACGAAACCCTAATCCGACGAAACCCGAATCATGGACGACCGTCGAGATCAAGAATTGCGGGATATCAAAAAAGCAATCACCCACCTTAATACGGATATCACCTTGCTGAAGCAGCAGAACGAACAGCTTCAGCTCAGGTGCGTCGAGCAGGACACGAAGATCGCGTTTTTGACCTCGACCGTCAACCCCGAGATTAAGCGCGTGCAGGTTCGCGGCGCCAAGCCCGGGTACTCGCCCATCGTCACCTTCGGCCGGATGGTCTGGCTCACCGGCATCGTGGCGCTCAACACGGATAACCAGTTCGTGGAGGCGCAGACGAAGCAGGCGTTGGAGCACATGACGGTGCTGCTGAACAAGGCTGGCACCAACCCCGAGCACTTGCTCAGGGTCAACGTGTACCTCAGCGACATTCGCACCGCGGATCACATGTACCGCGCGTGGAACAGCTACTTCGATTCCCTGGGCCTTCAGGAGGAGCAGAGGCCCGTGCGCATCACGCACCAGGCGACGCTCAAAGACGCGGGGTTCCGGGTGGAGGTTCACGCCGAGGCGGTGCTGCCGGCGGTACCGCAGCTGCAACCACCACCACAAGAGAAGGAACCTTCCACCCTTGATGCCAACCTCACGGCTCCTGAAATTTCCCCGAATTCACGCGATGAAGACTCCGACGATGATGGCAACGACGACTCCGAACCCGTGGCAAATCCACTGCGTTGCACCACATGGGAAGCAGATGGTCAAATACGGACCAACGACCCCGATGCGTGGCGAACTGATACTCTCACGCGAGCTTTCGGGAATACGTACAAACCTAGTCCAGCATGCCCTGACCCTGTCCACTACTGCATTATCGTCAGATCTACCACCCACACTGACAATTATTTTAAGTTGTTCGACAAGGATACGAAGAAGCAGTTACTGTTCAAGGACTGCGACAAAAATGGACACCGCAAGGACGGTGATGATCAGAAAGTTTTGCGTTCTTGGGCTGCAGTGGATAGGTACCTCATACGTAATTACGGCGAGGAGGAGGAGGCACCCATGGAATCGCCCATGGATGAGGGGGAGGTGCAACCGACTGATTCCGGAAATGAAGACATGAGGCCAAACGATTTCGAGCGTGAACGGGAAGAAAACATCAAGCGACGCGAGGAGGATCCGAAAATGCAGGCTGTCAAGGCGGCGATTGCTGAACTGATGCCGGTGCGGAAACCACCGCCACCACCCAAGAAGCGAAAGACGACACCGACAGGCCCCAAGCGAAAATCCAGTCGCCAGGTGGATACACCCACGAAAAAGATCACACTGCCAGAGCCGAACGAATACACTGAGGAGGAAATGAAAGAGTTCGGACTGTACATCGAGAGACGCCACGAAACGTACGTCCTGACTGAAGATTACGAGAAGTTTCAACACCCCGAAGACCCCCGTCTGACGCACAATTGTCTCTACGTGTGCTGCGTGAAGCGCCCGCCGGGCAAAGGTAATTCAGTCGACCGGTACTGGAGGTTCTTCGTTGAAGGGAAGCTGAAGCCTTTCGTTAACTGCACCGTCACGGGTGAGGAAAAACTGGGTGAGAACCAAACGCAACTGCGCTCACTTAGCGCCGTGACAAGGTATCTGAGGAGAACCTATTTGTAATCGAACCGTGATCCGGAGAGTGTAGAACACCGCCTCACGATTTGGGAAGGGAAAGACTTGGGACTTTTTTTCAAACTAGTTTCCGTACGCAACACCAGCCATACCGTCCTTCACGCGGAGGATGTTGTAGTTGACCGCGTACACCCTATGGTGATGGTTTCCGTTGGTGGGAGCGCTGAAGGTGAGCTTCGCAGTGTCAATCCGACTAAAGTTCAACGAACCGGTCGGCTGCATCTTACTCATGGTCAGGCAAAACGGCCACGAAAACGTGCACAGGTCGTCGAGGATATTATCCGGGAGGTCGGTCGTGTGCATCTCCGCCACGACATCGTGATGGAACACGTCACTGGTTTCCTCGAAGAGTGTGTTACCGTTGATGTACAGCGAAGAGGTCCCGAACTTGAACCCGTTGTTTGCGTCGTTCCACACGGCACCGTTCGCGTTCCCTGAGACGACGTGGAGAGATTTGACCGGATGGTTGAAATAGGTGATGTCGACAGTCTTATCGGTCTTATCGAAACGCTGGTTTTGTACCTGGGTGATGAGGAGCTCGTGCTCGCGATCGGTGAAGAACTTTCTTTCGTCGGTATCCAGAAAAATGAAATTACCGTACACCTTAGGGGTAGTGGAGGGCGTGAAACCGCCGCGGCACTTAATACGGATCTCCACCTCGTGGTAGGACATCGCCAAGAGCGGAAGCGCCTTGGTCCAATCCTCGCTGAAGAAGAACGGAAGCATGTAGTAGTTACCGCCGTGGTTTTCCTTCTTGTGGTTCAAGGTAACAGCGAAAGAGGCCTTGGCGGCGGAATCTCGCATCAGGGGGTTGTGCACGCCCTGCACGTACATAGCGTCCATGGTCGTGACCATCTGACCACCGATCCAGAGAGAGAATTCCGTGAGGTCGGTGGCGGACCTCTTGAAGAAACCGTTGTCACCATCTTGGATGGAGGCGATGTTATCGGCTTCGATCCAGACATAGCTAAGAAGATCACCCTTCGAGCGGATGGGAATGATGACCTCGTTACCGGAATCGAACGTGCCGATGTAGTCCAATCGTTCTGGCTTCATCGAAAAATTTGTGTATCGTCGATACGACTGGCGAAAAAATGAGGCTTCCGGTGAGCCGGTGAGGTGAACGTCCTGGACCCCGACTGAGACAAGATCAATTAAAGCAGCAGACATGTTGTTATTAATATATGATATTAAAAAAATGGCGACAGATCTTGGTAAGTATGGTGGTCTTCCAAGCCCTGACCTGGGAAGCCCGGGATGCCGATGACCAGCACCTCATCAGCATCTTCGGCAAAACCGAGGACGGCAAGTCCGTGTGCGTCACGACCGCGTTCAACCCGTACTTCTTCGTGAAGCTGCCGCTGGGTACGAAGCCTACCGAGGTGGAGCTGCTGTACGATAAGCTATGCACGATGAAAAAGACAAAGGACTGCCTGACGGGATACTCACTCACCAAACAGAAGGACGTCTGGGGTTTCCAGAACAACGAAGAGTTCTTCTTCATGCACCTGACCTTCACCAATATGGGAGCGAGGCGGCGAGTCAACAGTGTATTCTCCTATACCCCTGAGTTTGAGAGGTACCGAGTCTACGAGGCGAACCTCGATCCGGTGCTTCGCCTGATGCACAGGACCGGGATCCAGTCGACCGGGTGGCTTGACACGGGTTCCGAATGTGCCCAGTCAAGATTAGCGAACGTGGACATCGACCTGTGGTGCAACGATTGGAAACAACTGAAACCGGTGGACCGAGACGATATCGCGCCGTTCGTGGTCGCCTCGTTCGATATCGAGTGTCACAGTTCGACGGGTAAATTCCCGGACGCCGGTGTACCAGGGGACGCGTGCTTTCAGATCGGCATTTCGCTGTGTACGTTCGGATCCGACGAACCCTACGAAAAGACTTGCCTGTGCTACAAGGAAACCTCCGGCGAGGACGTCACGAGTTTCAAGACCGAGCGAGAACTTCTCCTGGCGTTCAAGAACTACGTCCAGCGACACGACGTGGATATCATGACAGGGTGGAACATCTTCGGGTTCGACCTGGCGTACTTACACAAGAGAGCCGCGAGGAACAATTGCGGATGGGAGTTTTCGCAACTGGGAAAGCTGAAGAATACGCAATCCAACCTCGTGCAGAAGAAACTGAGTTCGAGCGCCCTCGGGGATAATTTTTTGCAGTTACTGCCCATGTCCGGGCGGTTCATCTTCGATCTCTTTCACGAGGTCAAGAAGGGGTATAAGCTGGATTCGTATTCCCTGAACAACGTGTCTAAGTTGTACCTTGACGATCAGAAGATCGACATGCCGGCAAAAGAGATGTTCGCGCGGTTCATCGAGGGGAACGCCGCGAAGCTCGGTGAGGTCGCCGAGTACTGCATCAAGGATACCCTCCTCCCGCACAAGCTCATGAAGAAACTGTGTACGCTGCTAAACCTCCTGGAGATGGCGAAGGCGACCTGGGTCCCCCTGACCTTCCTTGTGGAGCGCGGGCAGCAGATCAAGGTGTTTTCCCAACTGTGTAAGAAGGCGAGGGAGCTCGGGTACATGGTCCCGACGATCAAACACGGCTCGATCCCGGAGGAACCGTACGAGGGTGCGACAGTGCTCGAGGCGCAGAAAGGGGCGTACTACACGCCGATAACGGCGCTCGATTTCGAGGCGCTGTACCCTTCGATCATGATGGCGCATAACCTGTGCTATTCGACCCTGGTCCTCGACGACAAAAAGTACGGTAACATCCCGGACGTGACCTACGAGACTTTCAACATCGGCTCTCGGACGTATAAGTTCGCGCAGAACATTCCTTCACTTTTACCGAGTATCCTGTCGGAACTCAAACAGTTCAGGAAGAAGGCCAAGAGGGACATGGCCACCGCGACCGGTGGCATGAAAGAGGTGTACAACGGCAAACAGCTCGCGTATAAGGTATCGATGAACTCCATCTACGGTTTCACCGGTGCGGGGAAGGGGATTTTACCGTGTGTCCCGATCGCCTCGACGACGACGTGCCGAGGTCGAGGTATGATTGAGGAGACTAAGACCTACGTCGAAGCCAATTTCCCTGGCGCGAAGGTCCGGTACGGCGACACAGTAAGTTCATTAAATTCTGATTTTTATGCATTCCGTAATTTTTGCATTTATATATAGGATTCCGTGATGGTCGAATTCGACGTCCAGGGTCGCAAAGGGAAAGAGGCGATCGAATACAGCTGGGAACTGGGCGAGCGCGCCGCGGACGAGTGTTCCGCGCTCTTCAAAAAGCCGAACAATCTGGAACTCGAGAAGGTCTACCACCCGTACTTTCTCTATTCTAAAAAGCGGTACGCGGCGAAACTGTGGACCAAGGGAAAAGATAATCAGATGCATATGGATTATATCGACGTCAAGGGTCTACAATTGGTTCGAAGGGATAACACGCCGCACATGCGCGAGGTGTGCAAAGAACTCCTGGACGTCGTCCTCGATGCACCGGATACGGGCCCGCCGAAAGAACTCGCCCGTAAACGCGCCTCCGAGCTCCTCGCGGGTGATGTGGCTCACGAAAAGTTGATCCTGAGTCAGAGCCTTTCGGACACTTACAAAGTCAAAGGTGAATCCGTCAGCATCAAAGGGGTGGACTGTGCGTTCATCAACCAGGCCCACGTCCAAGTCATGTTGAAGATGCGAGAACGAAAACCCGGTAGCGAGCCGCAGAGCGGGGACAGGGTTCCCTATCTCCTGACGTGCACCGGCGACCATCGCGCGAAAGCGTTCGAAAAGAGTGAAGACCCGAAGTTTGTCGAGGAACACAACATACCGGTCGATTACCGTTACTACTTCGTCAACAAGTTTCTCAACCCGGTGTGCGATCTCCTCGGCCCCTTGTTTGAGAACGTGCGACAGGATATATTCGGTGACATGCTGGGCCCGCCGCCCAAACAGAGGGACCCCAAACAGAACTCCATCGACGACCTATTTAAAAGGTTCGCGCAAAAGAAAAGTACGTGAGATGGAGGTTAGAATCAGCAAAGTGGTCAGTCAAATCCTTTCCGACCACCTTCCCGCGTACGGCCTAAACGAGATCGTCGCTGAGTTCGTGGAGGAAGAGGTACAGGGAAAACTAACCCAGGTTCTCGAGAGCATTTCTAAAAAGCATCAGATCCCCCTGGATATCTTACTACACGATGTCCCAGGTTTGAGGGACGACCAGCGGTGTAGGGGGTACAAGACGACGAAGGACGGGAGTCGGGTCAGATGTTCGTTCAAGGCTTCGCAAAACGGGTACTGCAAGTTTCACGAACATCAGGGAGACAACATAGAATCAAGGCGTTTGAGCAGCGGCGGTGCAAATGGACACAACCACGGACCGGAACGGATGAACGTCGCGGGGTGTCCAGCGTGTGAACGAGGTCGAAAGGGACTTATAGATTTGAACACATTAGTTTTTAATCAATGAATAAGTCAAGCATTCTGCTATCATCCATAAACCAGTTCTACAAAGACCAGCACAACAGGAATAAACTACTGACGATACTAAACAAAAGCGGGGGAATTTCTCTGCGGAACCTCGAGTGGTTCATCACGAATTACGCAAAAAAGAATCACACATCGTTCAAGACGAAGGACGGCAAGATGTTTGCCGTCCACTGCGCGTACAAATCTTCACTGGACGGGTACTCCAAAAAGTTATTTGACCCGTTCTGTCGAGCCGAAAAGTTCACGTACCAAATCCCAGAGACGTCTGAAGAGATTCAAACGACCCTCGCCCAACTTAACTTCATCAAGTGGGTGATTAAGAACTCAATCTTTGAGTTTATTCAAGAACACCGAGCCCTGTTTAAATCATGTAATCAAAAACCTGTGACATCTTACCATCCTTCATCCGTATGAAGTTCATGGTCTTCGCGAGGATGTGAAACCGCCTTTCGTAGTACACAGGGGGACTCCCGTGCTTGCTGGTGAATAGGTTACCCTGAAGTGTGGGTTCTTTGACGACGGAAAAGTTGACATGGCCGGAAGCCGTGCTGTTATCGTTGGGATACAAGGCGAAACTGTAGGTGGAAAATCGCCTCGTGACGGGGGTGTTCCTGTGATGAAGTCGCGGCTGAATGATTCGCAGGAAATGCGGCGAACCGGTGTGCTCGTCCAAAATCTCTTCACCGTCCAGTGTGAGTGTTACGTAGTTTATGTGTTCGTTTCTCAACGAAGGGTCCACGGATAGACCGGCGGCATCAGCCGGTGTGTCGTTATAATTAAAGGTACCGCCGAAGGCGTTGTTATCTGTGTACATCACAAAAAAGTATAGTTCTTGCACGAGGTTCGTAAAGTGTAACCGCGTTTTGAATTCAGTCTCCTCCTTTCCTACCAACACGTCGTCGTATTGAATCTGTGTGACGGGGAATTCGAAAACACTGTTTTGAACCTTGATCTTCTCCACCGGGTCTAGAAAGACACACTCGGTGGATAATTTTAAATCGAACGGTTTAAACGTGACCAAATCGCCGACGTCAGCGCCGACCGAACCTTGGAACCCCGAGATTTGGTGTCGCGACACGCAAATGCATTCCTCCACATTCCTAAACTTAACCTCTACGGTAATCTCCGTCTCTGAAGCTAGCGCGCACACGGGAAAGGCCAGCTCTGGGTGACCGTGAAAATAGAAGGGGATCTCGATGCACACGTCGCCGCCGACCTGGCGGGGGTACGGACGCGTTCTGGAGATGCGGCTCTTCACGGTGGTGGGGTTGAAAACCGTGTCCACGTCCCGTTTACAGAGATCGAAAAGAGATACCTGCTTTGTGGTGGGGTACTCGAGCTCCGCGTAGAGGTCGAGGTACTCGGTCGTTATGTGTTGGAGCACCGTGTCTCCCACGGAAAATCTGATATATTCCACGAAGTTAGCGGCTTCGCCGTAGACGTAATCTTTATCCGCGTCCACACCGGCCGCGAGCACTATGTCGGGGAGAGTAAACCTGAGGCTCACGCTTCGAAGGACGTCGCAGTGGTCACGCAAAATCTTGAAGGTGTGCGTCTCACCGTATTCGAACTCTTTCCCCTGTTTGATATCGATGAATTGCAAAGAAAACTGGGACTTCTTCCTGAAGTTTTCTTTGAAAAATGTAAAGTCGGGATTGTCGGTCGTGTATAGGTCCAGAAGACCCCTCGACTCGAGCTGGATAGATCCCGCCATAACTACTATATGATATTAATAAAATTTAAGGCCCGCTAACCCGGAATCGAACGACAGGATGTTATAGTTCAGAGCGTACACGCGGATGCGTGTTTCGGAGGCTGCGTGCGAACGGGTCGCCGGGGTATTATCTTCCGGAACGTAGCTATCCTGCTCGTTGAACTCTACGGTGAACTTCTGATGAATGATCCTCGACATGTTGAGGTGACCCGTCGGGGTGTTGGCCTCGGGGTCGAGCGCGAACGAGTACGTGCCGAACATAGATTCGCCCACGTCCGGCGTGTTGACGTGATTCTTAAACGGTTGAACGACGGAGAGGAAATGGCCGTTCTCCCTGAAGAAGACGACGTTGTTCAGGCACAACTCGGCGGTCTTGATCTGTCTGAAGGTGTAGTTGTTGTATTGGCTGCCCTGAGTCGTCGCTCCTTCTCCGAGGAACATGAGTTCTTTCACGGGGTGCCTGAAATCCAAGAGGAAGGCTTTCTTATTGAACCCAGCGGGCATGCGCGTCTCGTGGACCTGGACCTGGGTGATCAAGTATTCCATGTGCGAATCCTCGAAAGCTTTGCGCTCGAGCTCGCTCAGATACACGTGCTCACTCGTCAAAAAGATCTGATCGATAAGTTTTTCGCTCGCGACGTTGACGGGGGGTAAGTTTAGGTTTATTGATCTGGATGCAAAGTACGTGTCCCTGTCCACCAACTTGATCCGGATCGACACCTGTTGCTTACTCAGTTTACAGAGGGGAACGGCGTTTTTGTTCGTCCTCGTGAAATAAAAGGGTAACTCGATCGAGAATTTCGTCGGGTAATACGATGTGGTCGTCGTACCTTCCCCGCCCCGATAATTCTTGATGGCGGTGTGCTGGTCGGAAGTGTCCAGTTTGTTCCTCATGTACATGTATTCACCGGTGATGGTGTCGATAACTTGCTCGCCGATGAGCAATTCAGCGTACTCTATGAGTTTTGTGAGCGGGTTGCCGACTGTTTTCATGGCATCATAATCGCTCCTGAACGTCACCGTCAAGGATACGGAATTGAGTATATCACTCTTATTACTGGGCACCCTGACGGTGATGATCTCGCCGAAATCTGGTGTGCCCGTGAACGGTATGTCCGAGAAATCAACGCCGAAAGGTGTGTGCCGCCGAAAACTGTATATGAAATGCGAGTAGTCCGGACACCTCGTCACCCACGCATCCTGAACGCCCTTGGCGCAGAGGTACATTCTATTATAGTGTCACCTTTTTTTTAATATGCCTGCACGCCCACATCCGTCGGATCAGTCCTTTCGGGTTCAGGTTCGACAGGCGTCACTACGATCGGAGGCGGTGTACCCGCGAAAGTCATGAAACCCCTCGAGAAATCGAGCTTCTGCATCTCCAGGTAATACATGTGAAGTTCAAATTCACCCGAGAACGGTTGGTCCAGGCCGGGAGCGCCTTCCTCACTTTGACCGGCGTTGGGTAAGAATGTATTGATCTCGAACTCGATCAGGGTCCTATCCGCGTTCAAGTTTGCGAAATCCAGGGTTCCCGTCGACTGTTCTAGGAGAGGGTGGAGTGCGAAACTCTGCGTGTAAATGTTGGTCTGATCATCCGTAACACCTAAACCGAATTTATACGGCACGGCGTATTTGTAGTGTTCATGACTCTCCATCAAGGTATTGGGAAAACTCTCCCCGTTGAGAAAAAAGCGAGCCTTCTTCATGATGGGCGTGTTCCTCGTTTCCATCGTAGACCCTAACGTCGGGTTCATACCTTCCCCCTGATCCCCGACGGTCCATTGGTACGCCGCGGCCCTGCTTCGAACGTACGTCACGTAGCGGTGTGAAGATTGGGTCTGGGTGGTGTAGAGCTTATCGCGGAAAAACCAATGGAAGGTTTTGACCTTGGATTTCGGTTCGAGGTTCACCTTAAACGTCGTATCGGATTCGGGTGCGGTGGTGAACGACGTGTGCTTCTTCACCACGTTCACGAGGATTTCGTGGTTGGCGTCGACGAGGTAGAGCCGTTCCTCGTCGCTGAGTTTGACCTGTTCGGTGATGAGCTGAAAATTACCGACCGAGATCGTGGTCGGCGTGTGAGCGTTCTCCGCGCCCTGCCACCACGTCTGGGGGTGGAACGTGAGTTCGAATTGGATTTTCTGTTTGTGGATAGCGCACAGTGGGAAGTACTGACGATCCTCAACCTCCTCGCGCATTTCGGTCTTGCCGTATTTGCGACAGAAGAAGAACGGGAGGGGGACGATGAACCGGTTCGAGGGTGCCATCGTCGCGTCGCTCAGCTTAATCCCGGGCGTGACACTCTCGCTCATGTTAAGAAGTACCAGGTTACCCTTCTTGGATTGCGGGTCCAAGTACAGGGATTCGTGGATCATCTGCCAATCATCCGTGATCTCCTCTACCTTTATATCGTCCACGTACATGGCGACGGACTTCAAAAAACCGCGACCGAGAGGGGTCGTGTAGTTGACGTTCGCCGTTTCCTTCGCGGGGAGTTCGATTTTGAGATAGAGGTTGGTCAAGAGATCGCCCATGCTTTTAGGATCGAACTCCACCTTGACGGTTTGAGAGAAGGGCCACCCGACTATTTGCCCGGGGTTCAACACATCTTTACTGCGATGGAACTTTCGAAACTCCGAGTGTTGTTTGATCTTCTGGTAATTAAAAAAGGTTTGCTCTGGGTCTTTCGAGAGCAGGTAGGTATCCTGCTTTCCAAATGCCTTCAAGGAAAGACGAGCGGCTTCGCTCCCCATGCTTAACTAACTATTGCCTACATTTTTTAAGTCGTTCTGCCACATGTCGAAGTACCCGGTAGCTTCCAGGAGACAAAGTTCCTTCCTGAGTTTGTTCCATTCATCGAATAGGGCTTTCACACGCTCCTCCGTGTAGTCAACAGTCCTCGTGTTCAGGAGGTAATCGAAAGAACGATCAACCTTGGGAAACATGCCGCTCATCTCACCTTCGAGGTCGTTACGTTTCCTCTTAAAAACTCGAAGGTCACCGTCGATGACCATCTTGACGAATCGCGCGCGGTGTGAACAGACCTCGCACCGATCCTTCGTGCTCTCGATGAGGTGTCGCTTCCGCTTTTTGTAATGGTCCATACGAAGCTCGATGAAATCGCCCAGTATCTGTTCGGGGGTGTCGTACTTACAAATTCCTTTGGTGGGGTGGAAGAGGTGCATGTTGGAGCACCTGATGACCTTCTGGAGCTTGAGATCCTTGACGAGATCTTTACCGGTGTACCCCTGGATGAGAAAGTCCACGTCTTCTGTGGTACTGTTGTTGGTGAAACCGGTGATGGTCTTCTTCTCAACAAGGCTGTCCAAGTGTTCTTTGTAATCTTGGGTCCACCGGCCCGGGGGTAACTCGGTTACCTTAACCGTCGTCCCGATCACCTGCCATGTGCCTTGGGTCATCCACGAATCATCGTCTTGTTCGAAAACGTGACCTTTGAAACCTCGGAACCATGGTTTCATTTTCTTCAGGTCGCGACCGTTTGTAAAGTTTAGGATATTGGCCTTGATATCTTCTGGATTGAAGGGGGGTACATAACACGAAAACCCCGTCCCGATACCTTCCGTCCCGTTGATTAAGACCATGGGGATGACCGGCATGTAATGTTCGGGTTCGATGCTTCGACCGTCGTCGTCGAGGTAGGTGAGCACCGCATCGTCCCTCGAATCAAACAACTTTCTCGCTTCGGAGGTCAGTCGCGTAAAAATGTACCTCGTTTGCGAAGCATCCTTTCCTCCCATGAGCCGTGTACCGAATTGGCCGCACGGCTCGAGAAGATTGATGTTGTTGGAGCCCGTGTAGTCATTGGCTAGCTTCACAATTGTATCTGCGAGGGAAACTTCACCGTGGTGATAGGCACTCTTTTCTGCCACGTAGGCGGCGAGTTGTGCCACCTTCATCTCTGCAGTGAGATTCCTTTGAAAGCACGAGTACATCACCTTACGCTGCGAAGGTTTGAGTCCATCGGCCACGGAGGCGATGGACCGTTTCAGGTCCGCGAGTGAAAAGTTCACGAGGTCTTTGTGCACGAAATCCGTTATGTTCAACTGTTTGACGTGACCGTAGGAAACTTCAAGCTCACTGGAGTCTTTAGCCGTACTCTCGAGAAGCCAAGTTTTGCGCGCATCTGCTTTCTTCTTGTCGAAAGCCAGGATGATGGATTCGTCAGTCATCGTATCCATATCGAATCTCACGGTGAGATCTTGAATCTTCTTGAAGTATTCACGAGCCTCCGCGGAAGTCGAGGTACCGAGACCCTTGTAGTATTTGATCTTCCACGCGGCTTTGCCGTTACCGTACCAGGATCGGAACGCCGAATCCGTGTAGAACGAATGGGTCTCGGATCCTTTGCTCGCCTTGATGATCGGAGTCACCATGCTCACCACGAAATTCATCTGTAAGAGGGAAGGCCAGAAGTAATGCACCATATTGAGAATTAATCCTTTGATGTGCGAACCGTCAGCGTCGGCGTCGGTCATGATCATGAGTCGGCCGTACCGAAGCTCGGTGAGGTCCTTATACTCCTTGCCTTGCTGCAAACCAAGGATTTTCTTGAGGTCGTTAAACTCCTGGTTAGACGTGAGTTGCGCCACGGAAGAATCCCGCACGTTCTTACATTTACCCCGGAGTGGAAACACGCCGTAATGATCGCGACCGACGACCGAGAGACCCGCGACGGCGAGTGTCTTCGCCGAATCGCCTTCCGTCACGATCAGGGTACATTTCGATGACTGAGAAGTGCCGGCCTTGTTGGCGTCATCCAGTTTGGGGATACCGGTGATCTTCGATTTGCGAGCTCCACCGTCCGTCTTCGCGAGAAGTTTCATCTCCTTGAATTTGGAAAGGGCGGTCAATTCCTCGGCGATACCGGTTTTGAGAGCGTTCTTCACGAACGTCTTCGGGGGTTCGAATTTGGACCCGAAATCTGGAGCCTTTAGGGTAC
>MEHZ011601266.1_pt1 | contig 16843 bp, 12 predicted proteins | sample 897221 | NCBI WGS metagenome assembly MEHZ01 (sample SAMN05514161, study PRJNA337945) | marine metagenome | isolation source: marine surface water | place: Arctic Ocean | collected 2007-12-13
GATTTATACATTTTCCCGGATGGTGTAATTATTTCTAATTCCCATTCTGACCCTTCAGCCACCAAAAAATCTGGTGATACTAAATAATTTTCTTCCTTTTCGTATAAATATATTTTCTCATTAGTTATACTATTTATTAAAGTCACTTCACAGCCTGAAATAAATTGAGTTTTGAACTTCCCATATTCCAAAAATGTTGTTTGAACAGAGACATAAGTTTCACCAGGAATTGAAGATGCAATTGCATCAACAACAACTATATCCTCTTTAAAATCAAATTGAGGGGAAACAGCGTCAATGCATGAATAAAAAAATATTACTATTAAAAAAATACAAACTGAATAAATTTTATTTAAGATAGTAATTGGAGGGAAATCAGTTTTTTCTTTCAATTTTTTATATTTTTAAGATGCCAAATATAATTAATCAGTTTTAAAGAAAATTATATGTTGGTTGCCAAAAGAAAAATTAAAACAGATAAATCAAATAAATCTGGTTTATTTGTTACAATATTCAATTATTATCATGATTACTCCATTTAATAAAATTTTAATTACGATTACTCTGTTAATTAATACTCAAATTAATGCTCAAGAATTTGGAATTCAACTTTATAGTTTAAGAAATCAACTTAATAGTAATGTTGAACAATCTCTTAAAATAATTTCAGATTGGGGAATATCCACAATTGAAGCAGGAGATTCATATGGAATGGAAGAAGAAAAGTTTCGTGATTTACTAAAAAAATATGATTTAAACCCTATCAGTATTGGTGCAAGTTATGAAGAACTTAGAGATAACCCTGGAGAAGTCGCTAAAAAAGCAAAGCGTTATGGAGCCCGTTTTGTTATGTGTGCTTGGATTCCGCATCAAGGAAATCGTTTTACAATAGAAAACGCAAAATCAAGTGTTGATGTTTTCAATAAAGCTGGTGCAATTCTTAAGAAAGAAGGTGTTACCCTTGCATACCATGCTCACGGTTATGAGTTTAGGTCTCATCAAAATGGATCTGTATTTGATTATATTGCTCGAAAAGCTAAAAACTTTTCCTTTGAAATGGATGTATTTTGGGTTCAACATGGAGGAGAAGATCCTTTGAAATTACTTGAAAAATATCCTGACTTTGTCGTTATGCTGCATTTAAAAGATTTGAGGAAAGGAGTTGTAGGGAATTTCTCAGGTGGAGAAGATGTTGAAACAAATGTAGTATTGGGTACCGGACAAATTAATATTGCAGGAATTGTAAAAAGAGCAAGTGAATTAGGTGTACGTTATATGTTTATTGAAGATGAGTCTTCTAGAGTAATCGATCAGGTTCCAAAAAGTTTAGCCTTTTTAAAGGCTATTCAAACTAATTAAATAAAATTTTCAGGCAGAGGATGTTTCCAAGGTGCTCTATATGGTCGCTCTAAAAGTTCGGTAGCTTCCTTATCATTTGGCACTTCCTTAAGTAAGTGGTTATAAAAAATTGGCCTTCCTGTCTACAAAGAAATATTTGCTAGAATACAACTTGCCGAGGAAATATGACCTTCAATTACTGATGCTGTTGGTGAATGATTTTCCTCAATTGCTTTTAAAAAATCTAACATATGAAGCCGGGTCGCCGGAGCAGCGTGTAGCTCAATATCTTTTTCAGATAAGTCTTCTGGATATTTTTCCAACTCATAAGTTGCATCCCTATGAATAGATGGTTCTCTGGAATTACTTTCAAAGTCATACTTATATGGGCTTCCTGAAAGGGTACCTTTTTCTCCATATATTTTGAATGCCCATGGATATTCTGGATCTGGAACTGAACCCCAGGTTCTATGCTGCCAAACACAATTTAGATTTTCATACTCAAAAATAGCTGTTTGAGTATCGGTAATATTTGATTTTCCACCCTTCTGGATATAAATTCCACCTTCTGAACTCACTTTAGCAGGCCATCCAAGATTCAACATCCATCTTGCTGTATCAAACATATGTACACACATATCTCCCATAATTCCATTCCCATATTCCATAAATGCGCGCCACCAACCTCGATGAGGAATACCATCATAAGGTCTCAATGGAGCTGGTCCTGTCCACATATCATAATCAAAATGATCTGGGACTTTCTGTAAAGGTGGGTTTGCGCTTGATCGCATTGGATAATAACAATTTAACTCAACGTGACCAATGTTTCCCAAAAGACCTGCTTTTATAATTTGCTCTTTTGCTTCAATTAGATGGGGTGTACTTCTTCGCTGTAATCCAACTTGAACAACTTTATTGTATTTTTTTGCTGCAGCAACAACAGCTTCTCCTTCAATTACATCAACACTTATAGGTTTTTGAAGATAGACATGTGCGCCTGACTCCAAAGCGGCTATTGCCTGCAATGCATGCCAATGATCTGGTGTACCAATCAAAATTATATCAAATTTATTTTCAGATAACATTTCCCGATAATCATTGTAAAGCAAGGGTTTCTTTAAACTATTTTGCCTTTTTGAGACTAGATCTGCAGCAGAAGATAGCTGTTTTTTATCAACATCACACAGAGCAATAACCTCCACACGTGTAACCTGAATCATCTTAAAAAGATCACTTTTACCATACCAACCCGTTCCAATGAGTCCAATTTTATATGGACGTGTTGGATTCATTAATTCAAAACCATACATTCCAAAACTTGAAAAAACTAATGAAGCGAAACTCCCTTTTAAAAAATTTCTTCTATTAATATTAAATAATTTTGAATCCATTAAAATTTAATTTACGATTGTTAAATATTCACATTAAATTTAATGAAATTTAAGACCCTTTTAACTTCAAGAATATTTATAATTTTAACCAAAAAAAAATCAAATGAATAAAGTTGTAACCTTTGGAGAGATTATGTTACGTTTATCTCCTCCTGAATTTTTGAGGTTTTCACAAACAAATTCCTTTGATGTTTTATATGGCGGTGGAGAATCTAACGTAGCCGTTTCTTTAGCCAATTTTGGCATCGATGTTGCTTTTGTTACCCGATTACCTCAAAACGATATAGGCGATTGTGCCTTAATGGAAATTCGTAAACACGGTGTAAGTACTAAAAACATCATTCGCGGGGGAGATCGTTTAGGCATCTACTTCATTGAAACAGGAGCCGTTAGCCGAGGAAGTAAAGTGGTTTATGATCGTGCTCATTCCTCCATTTCAGAAATACAACCAAATATGATAGATTGGAAAAAAGTATTTGAGGGTGTGAATTGGTTTCATTGGACAGGCATCACTCCTGCTATATCTCAAAGTGCTGCAGATACCTGCCTAGAAGCGGTTAAAATTGCAAGCTCGCTAGGAATTACGATTTCTACAGATTTGAATTATCGGTCTAAACTTTGGAAGTATAGAGGAGATCGCGAAGCTATAATGACAGAGCTCACCTCCTATTGTGATATTATTTTAGGAAATGAAGAAGATGCAGAAATGCATTTTGGAATCAAACCTGAGGGTTTGGATATTACAACACAAGGAGACCAAATTAAAGCAGATGCTTTTCTGTCTGTTTGTAAACAGATGATGAAAAAATTTCCAAAAGCAAATAGAGTAATTACTACTTTGAGAGGTTCTATTTCAGCTTCACACAATACATGGGCTGGTATTCTTTATGATGGTAAAACGTTGTTTGAAAGTCCGCAATTTCAAATCACACATATAGTAGATCGTGTCGGTGGTGGGGACTCCTTTATGGGAGGACTGATATACGGGCTTCTTACATATCCTAATGAAAATCAAAAAGCATTAAATTTTGCTGTTGCTGCCTCATGTTTAAAACATACAATAAAAGGAGATGCTAATCTGGTTAGTATTGCAGAAGTAGAAAAATTAATGGGTGGAGATGCCTCAGGGAGAGTTGCTCGATAAAAATTAATTATATGGCAAAATTTACAAGATTACAAGTGATTGGTCAGATGGAAAAAACAGGCCTAGTTCCGCTTTTTTATCATTCTGATGTAACTTTCGCAAAACAAGTTCTTCAAGCTTGTTATGAAGGAGGTGCGAGAGTTCTTGAATTTACACATCGAGGAGATTTTGCTCACGAAGTGTTTAGAGAGCTTGTACTTTTTGCTCAAAAAACTCTTCCTAAAATGATACTGGGAGTTGGCTCAGTAACGGATGCCGAAGCTGCAAGTCACTATATGAAAATAGGTGCTAATTTTGTCATTACCCCAGTTTTTAGAGAGGATATCGCTATTGTGTGTAATCGCAGAAAGATTTTATGGTTACCAGGTTGTGGAACTTTAACAGAAATTGCTATTGCTGAGGAGCGAGGTGCAGAAATTGTAAAGCTCTTTCCTGGAAGTGTTTATGGACCAGAATTTGTTAAAGCCATTAAAGGCCCTCAGCCATGGACGAGTATAATGCCTACCGGAGGGGTAAATACTTCAAGAGAAAATTTAAAAACCTGGTTTGATGCTGGTGTTACCTGTGTTGGCATGGGATCACAGTTAATTTCAAAAACCGTCATTGAACAAAAAGATTTTAAGGGATTAAAAGCTACTGTATCAGAAGTACTCCAAATCATCCAATCTCTAAAATTTAATAAATCTAATGAAGATGCAGGAGGATAAAAACTCATTTCGATTTCAAGAAGTAAATCAAGAAATTAGCGAACTACTGGATCAATACTTAATTAAAAGTAGGAAGAGAAAATCTCATGTATTAAAACAACAAAGCCCTGAAACCATAGCCAACAAATTATGTGCAGAGTATAATTTTACAAGAGGATTTGATTCCATAGAGGCAATTAAAAATTTTATTTCTACTTACCTTGAAAACACTAATCATTTATGGAATCCTAAATATATGGGGCATCAAGTAGCAGTCCCCCATGACTTATCTGGAATTCCAGACTGGATTCATGGTACAGTCAACAATCCAAGTTCATTATACGAAATGGGCCCTGCTGGAGCAACTTTAGAAGCCTTTATGATCAATTGGATGCTCAAGCAACTTAAATGGTTCAAAGGCGATAGTTTACAAGATTTCAAACTTTACAAAGACAGCGGTAGTGGAGTTTTAACTCATGGAGGCTCTGTGGCTAATCTTACAGCATTATCTTCTGCTCGCGCCTTTATAGCACCTAACGCTTGGATTGAAGGTTCACCAAAAGATTTAGTTGTTATGGGACCCAGCACAGCCCACTACTCTATCTCTCGTTCCATCTCAATTATGGGTCTTGGAAAAAATGCCTTTATACCAGTTCCTGTTGATGAAAACGAAGTTCTTATCACAACAGCTTTAGAAGAGGTTTATCAAAACCAGCTTAAAAAAGGTAAAAGAGTAATGGCTGTAGTTGCAAATGCCTGTGCTACCTCAACAGGCTTGTTTGATGATTTAAATGCAGTGGCAGATTTTTGTGAGAAACACAACCTTTGGTATCATGTAGACGGAGCCCATGGTGCAGTCGCGCTTTTATCACAAAAAGATAAGGAAAAAGTTAATGGAATTGAACGTGCGAACTCTATAATATGGGATGCTCATAAAATGATGCGAGTGCCCGCTTTGTGCACTGCTGTGCTATATAAAAATTATAAATCTCAAATAAACACTTTTCAACAAAAGGGGAGTTATGTTTTTCACGAAGAAGATGTCATTGGAATGGATTCAATGCCTTATACAGTTGAATGTACAAAATCTGCCTTAGGAACAAAACTATACTGGAGCTTTGCATTAGAAGGTGAAAAAGCAATTTCAGATTTCGTCTCAAACAGTTTTAAGCAAGCAAAAGAATTGTATAACTATCTGAATATTGATCCTGATTTTTATTGTCCTTATGTTCCAGAATCTAATATTCTTTGTTTCCAATACCTCCCCAATTTACTTACAGACAAGCAACAAATGAACTTGAGGTATAAACTTATTGAAACAGGCACTTTCTATATTACCTCCTGTGAAATTCATGGAAAAAGATACTTAAGAACTGTTTTGATGAATCCTTTATCAAATAAAAAAGATTTCATAGCATTAGTAAAAAAAATAAAAACTATCGGTAATGAAATTATAAAGAATCCAAAAAAAATAGAGTTGTAAAAAACAAATTATTGAGGTAGGCTTTTTAATTGATTACTTTTGATTTTCAAAACATATCTAAATTATGACTAGAATTATTAATTTTTTTGTTTCGTTATTAATTGACCAAGGATCTTCCTCTTTTTGGGCTGAGCTTTTAAGTAGAATATTAATATTCTTTATCTTATTTGTTTTAAGTAGTTTAATATATTGGATTTCAAAAAAAGTAATTATAAGCTTATTATATAAAATCTCTGAAAATACTAAAACTCACTTTGATGATCTTCTAATTAAAAATAAAGCCGCAAAGCGACTCTCTTATTTATTTCCAATCTTATTCTTATATCAATTTTTGCCAGAAATTTTCTCAACCAATCAAACGGTTTATGCGCTTTTAAAAAATGTTCTAGAGGCATTATCTATTGTAATCTTAATCAATTTAATTCGAGCTTTACTTAAAACAATCAGTACCTATATTAAAATTTTTCCCTCTTTTAAGGATAAGCCAATAGATAGTTATATTCAGGTGGTTATGATTTTCCTCTGGTTTATTGGAGGGATATTGATTTTATCTGTTTTAACAGGTAAAGATATTGGCACCTTCTTAACTACCCTAGGTGCATTATCTGCAGTATTACTGTTTGTTTTTAAAGATACCATACTGGGGTTTGTAGCAAGTGTTCAAATTACTGTTAATGATACTGTTCGAATTGGTGATTGGATTACTATGCCTGGGAATAATGCAGATGGAGATGTGATTTCCATTAGTTTGTCAGCTGTTCAAATTCAAAATTTTGATAATACTATTACATCTATTCCTACTTATAAATTACTTTCAGATGCTTTTATCAATTGGCGAGGAATGAGTAATTCTGATGGAAGAAGAATAAAGCGTTCCCTCTTGATTAAAGTTAGTAGTGTCAGATTTTTTATGTCCGAGGAGATCCTTGAGATTGAAAAGATAGAACGCATCAGACCTTTCATACAAAAAAGAAAAAAGGAAATTGAAACCTCAAATAGGAAAGAAAAAAATAATAAAAACCTGTTAATTAATGGAAGAAACTTTACCAACATTGGATTATTTCGGAATTATGCAGAAGCTTATTTAGAAGAACACCCAATGGTAAACTCAAACATGACTGTAATGTGCCGTCAACTTTCACCAACTTCACAAGGAATCCCTCTTGAAATCTATGTGTTTTGTATTGATAAAGACTGGAAAAAATACGAACATATCGCAGCAGATATATTTGATCATCTTTTAGCAGCAACAAAATATTTTAATTTGGAATGCTTTGAATTATCTCCCCAAATTATATCACAAGATTAATTAATTGAAATACTTAAAAAAAAGACTATTTTTCAGTAAAATAGCCCTTTTGATTTTATCATTTTATTCTTTAATCTATTCCCTGCCCATTTATATAGGGGGCTCCAGCGGCCTTTAAGATCTTCTCTATTGGATTAATAGAGTCTTGAAGAGCTTCAATCTTATCCTTGATATTAATAAGCATCTCTTTAGCAATGGAAAAGCTCTTTTTATGAACTCCAGTAGGACCATAACTATTTTCCATCCCATTCATTGCATTGTACAAATAGTTTTGCATCCCAGCTACATTACGTTCTCCTATTTCTCTTCTAGAAGGACTTCCAGAAAGCATTTTATTTATACTATTGATTTCATTATCTAAAGAAGCTAATTGAAGCTCAATTGAACCAGGCGCTATATTAGTTCTTGACAATGCTACTTTCATGGCCTTATGTTTATTAACACTTTGGTTAAACACATCTTGTACAGCATTAATTTCCTTAAGTAACTTTGCAAGACTAATTCGAAAGGAGTCATAATCTGAATAACTAACTCCTTTCAAAATACCCTTCCTTATGGGTTTGACCTCGAATAATACAGGCCCATCTAAAATAGTTACGACTCCTTCTTTTTCAATATGAATGAAGGCGCTGTAATTGCCAGGTATTGCCATTGCACCACCGCTATAACGTCGCCTGGATGATCCGTCACTTGAAATGGCAAAAGGATTAAAGTGTGTTAAATCCCAGGCAATACGATGGCTCCCTTTTGAAGCCTTTTTGGAAACTTTGTTAACAATATTTCCTGCTTCATCTTTAATGGTCAAAATTACTTGAGCAGCAGACTCTCTACTTTCTGCATCTAGTGAATCCCATCCAGGAAAAGGAATATTTGAATTTGTTAATTTTTTTTCTTTAACTACTCTAAGCTGCTTTTTTGTTTTATAGTGATCTGCTAAATGATAAGTAAATACAGCACCAAATTCAGGGTTTTTTGAAAAATAATAATCTGCCCCTGTATTTCCCACATTACTCCTAGGCACAAACCATTTAGCAGGACGAGGTGAAAATAATTTGCCTTTTTGAGATAAATTACTATCTGTAAATTCACGAAGTGCCGAATAATCATCCAACACAAAAAATCCTCTCCCAAAAGAAGCAGCAACCAAATCATTTTCACGTTGTTGAATGGTTAAATCTCTGAATGAAATCGTAGGTGTTCCTGGAAGTTTATGCCATGAATTTCCTCCGTTCAACGAAGTATATACACCATATTCTGTGGCAGTAAAAAGTAAGTCTTTTTTTACAGGGTCTTGAACAATTCTCCAAATTAAAGTACGCTTTGGAATATTATTAGAAATAGATTTCCAAGTCATTCCTTTATCTGTACTCTTAAACAAATATGGATTAAAATCACCTTCTTTATGATTGTCTAAAGCAACATATACAGTATTTACATCAAATAAATCAGCCTTGATGTCATTAACAAATGATCTCCCTGGCAATCCTAAAATAGTGACAGGAATAGAGCGCCAAGATTTACCTCCATTTTCAGAAACTTGGATAAATCCATCATCTGTTCCTGCATATAATAAGCCTTCTTGAATAGGAGATTCTGCCAAAGAAGTGATAGTGTTATAATTGGACATAGCTCCAACATCCCAAGAATTATCCCAGCTTTGTTTGCGACCCATTATGGATAGTGTAATTCTATCTTCATTTCTTGTTAAATCCTCAGAAATAGGTTCCCATTCATCTCCTCTACTCTCGGATTTCCATACTCGATAAGATGCAAAATATAAACGAGAAGGATTATGTGGGCTTACCAGAATGGGGGCATCCCAATTAAAGCGCTCGTGAGGCTCTCCTGCTCTTGCCTGTGGCTGAACAGAGACTTGTTCTCCAGTAGTTAAATCTACTCTGTGTAATCCTCCCTGTTGAGTTTCTGCATAAATAATATCATCATAAATAGGATCTGTAGCTGATTGGTGGCCATCTGCAAATAAGGTTTTATACCAATGTTTGTTAGCTATTCCTTCTCGTTCATCGGTAGCTGAGGGTCCACCTGCTGATCCATTGTCTTGAGTTCCTCCAAACATATGATAAAAAGGCTCAGCATTGTTTACAGCAACTTTATAAAACTGAGTTAAGGGAAGGTTTTTAATATATCTCCATGTTTTTGCAGAATCAAAACTCTCGTAAATTCCAGCATCAGTTCCCAACATAATATAATTAGGATCGTCTTTTTTAAAAATAATAGCATGATTGTCAGAATGCTTGTCACGCTCCGGTAATTGAGTAAAGGTTTTTCCCCCATTGTCTGAGGTTAAAACACGAACATTCATTAAATACAAACGATCAAATTCGTGTGGGCTCGCATAAAGTTCTTGATAGTAATGAGGTCCAGTACCTCCAGAGACGGTGTTAGACATTTTTGTCCAAGACTCCCCTCTATTTGAAGACCGATAAACCCCACCTTTTTTTCTCTCCAGTTCAATTGCTGCGTATATCACATCCGGTTGTTGTGGTGAAATTGCTAATCCAATTTTTCCCATATTTATTCGAGGATTATCATCCTCATCTACAACACCATCATTATTTGAATCAGGATTGTTAGGCAATCCAACACTCAGTACCTTCCATGAGTCACCACCATCATCGGAGCGATAAATTGCAGTTCCTGGACCACCACCCATGAGTGCAGCAACGGTTCTATGCCTGTCCCAAGTAGCTGCATATAATATTTTCGGGTTTCTTGGGTCGATCATAATATCAGTTACACCAGTCCACTCATTATTACCTAAAACTTGATTCCAATTGATTCCACCATCGGTGGTCTTATACAAACCTCTTTCACCCCCTTTATTCCATAGCGGTCCTTGAACGGCTACCCACACAACATCGGAATTATTTGGATGAACGATGATTTCTGAAATATGTTCAGAATTCTTTAAGCCCATATTTTTCCATGTTTTTCCATCGTCAGTACTTTTAAAAATACCATCACCATAAGCAACATGCCTACCCCCAACATTTTCTCCAGAACCTACCCATACATTAGAGGGATTGCTTGGATCTAGAGTTATACATCCCGTAGAATAGGTTGATTGATCGTCAAAAATGGGAGACCAAGTGGTTCCTGCATTTTCAGTTTTCCAAACACCACCAGAACCTACTGCAACATACCAAATATTATCGTTTTCTGGATGGGTTGCAATATCAGCGATTCGTCCAGACAAAAAAGCAGGACCTACATTTCTAAATTTAAAGGCATCTAAAGAAACCTTTTTGGTTTCTGCTTTTATATTTTTACGTTTACGTTGTGCCTCAATTCCTTGAAAAGGAAATAAAAATATGAAACATAAAAATGATCCCAGCAATAAAAAGAATAGTTTATTTCTCATTTTAAATTAAGTTTAATTAAAAAGGTTAATTACAAAGAAGAATTGTTTATGGAAATTTATTAAATATAGTGAATTTTATAAAAAACCCATTTAACCTTTTATTTTGTTGATCTTTTTTTTAGATATTAGTATCTATGATTTGAAAAGCAAAAATGAAATACTTTAAAACATTATTATTATTTATATCATTCCTTCACCTTGGAACTTTTGTTTTAGCACAAAAGGTGAAAAATAAAAACGAACTAAAATCCATTGATTCTTTAACTCAAGAAATGGAAAAACAATCTGGATTAATCACTTCCTATTATGAGGATAATAAAGTGTATTTCGAAATATCAGACTCACTTTTGGAAAGAGATTTACTAATGGTAACTCGTTTTGTTCAACTTCCCTCTAATTATCAGGCATATGTTAATGCAGGTTCCAAAACGGGACAACAGTTAATTAATTTTAAGAAAAAAGGGAAACAAATTTTATTGATACAAGAAAGTTATGTAAATATTGCTAAGGAGGAAGATCCCATTTCTTTGAGTGTAAAATTAAATAACTTTCCACCAATTTTAGCAGCTTTTCCGATTAAGAACAGCGAAGAAAATCGTTATCTAATCGATGTGAGTTCATATTTTAACAAAGACTCGCCTGGATTTAATATTATTATAAAAAGTTTAAAAAAAGAATACAGTATCGGAGGTGTTGATAAAAAAAGAAGTTTTATGGATTCCGTAAAGAGCTTTCCCAATAATATTGAAATTAGACATACACTTACCTATAATATCAGTAGTCCACCACGAGGAAATTTTACTAATACAATGAGTTTTCAAGTAAATCATTCGATCATTTCCTTACCCAAAAACCCAATGCCTATTCGCTATTCAGACGAAAGATTAGGTTGGTTTAGTTTAAAAAAATACAATTATAGTTCGGATGCTTTAAAATCTGATGAAATCAGCATAATTAAAAGATGGCGACTAGAGCCTTCTGATTTGGAGGCCTATAATCGAGGGGAATTGGTTAAACCTATTAAACCCATAGTATATTATTTGGACCCCGCAACACCTTTGAAATGGAGACCATATTTCAAACTAGGAATTGAAGATTGGGCAGCTGTATTTGAGAAAGCCGGTTTTAAAAACGCAATTATTGCAAAAGATCCTCCAACTAAAGAGGAAGATCCTAATTTTAGTCCAGAAGACATCCGTTATTCAACTGTTCGTTATGTTGCCAATACAACTCGTAACGCAACTGGTCCAAGTGTTTCTGATCCTAGAAGTGGTGAGATTATTGAAAGTGATATTATTTGGTATCACAACCATTTACGTTCTTATCGCAATCGTTATTTATTGGAAACAGGTGCTGCAAATCCAAAAGCAAGAAGTTTAGATACACCTGAAGAAGAAATTGGAGAAATGATGCGACGTGTTATTTCTCATGAAGTTGGACATGCATTAGGATTACCTCACAACATGAAAGCAAGTTCAGCTTATCCAGTAGATTCTCTTCGTTCAGGAAGTTTTACTAAAAAAATGGGAATCGCAACAACTATAATGGACTATGCAAGATTCAATTATATTGCACAGCCAGGTGATGAAAATATTCGTTTTGTTCGTCAATTAGGTCCTTATGATGATTATGCTATTGAATGGGGATATCGCTATTTTTCTAACCAAACTCCAGAAAGTGAAAAAGTAATATTGAATGAGATTGTTAATCAAAAAAGTATGAATTCCATGTATATGTTTGGCTCAGGAGGAAATGATCCTGACGCTCAAACTGAAAATATTGGAGATGATCCCATTAAAGCAAGTGAATACGGTTTGAAAAATTTGAAGATCGTTGCTAAAAATCTAGACACCTGGACTACAGCTGAAGGACAATCCTTTTATAATCTAAATGAACTTTACAATGAAATGATTGGGGTATATCGAAGATATATCTATCATGTTATCCGAATGATAGGGGGTGTAAATGAAACACTTATGAACAAAGGACAGAATAATATTCCTTATAAAAATTTAAATCAAGAAGATCAAAAACGTGCTTTTAGATTTTTAAATCTTTATTTATGGGATACACAAAATTGGCTTATGCAAAAGACTCTAATTTCGAAGATTAAAAAGAAAGGAGTTCTCAAACTTCTTCAAAACCTTCAGGTCAGTGCTTTAAATAGAATTTTGAGTGTGGAAAATTTAAACAGGATTCTTTCTTCACATAACACTCTTATAGGTCAGGGCTTACATCCTGATGAAATTCTAAATCAATTTTTTGTGTCTTTTTTTGATCAACCCAATAGATCAGATGATTCATATAAAGCACTTCAAATAAGGTTTGCAGAGAGAGTTCTTAAACTTTCAGAAGAAATAGAATTAAATCCAAGAATTAAAAGTACTCTGGAAGCTATTAAAAAAAAGATTCATCAAATTGCTAAAAAGAAAAGTAAATCAGGAAGTGATTCAGATAAAAACCACTACAAGTTCCTTAAAAAGTTAACTTCAGAATAATACATATAATTCTTCTAACTTTTTTTAAACTAAAATATCATTGAAACTTTTTAAGATAAATACATTTATCCACTCTATTTAAATAGCAAACTTATTTATAATTTATATAAGATCCCTTTCCAGTATCGGTTAAAACAATGCATTAATAACTTCGAAGGCAGTCTCAGCCATTCGATTGCCTTTTTGATCAAGCAAGGGGTTAATTTCGCAGACTTCCAATGCTACAACTTTTTGGCAAGACTGTATCCCCTTGATTATTTTAATAACCTCTTCAGGGTCAAAACCTTTTGAAACTGGCGTTCCAGTTCCACAAGAAATCAAGTCACAATCTAAAGCATCCACATCGAAAGTAATATAAATCATATCGACTTCTGATAGCTGAGCTAAAGTTTCGGTAATACAAACATCAAAACCACGATGGCGCATTTCATGAACTTTATAACTTTTAATTTCACAACGATCTATAATGTCATCTTCTTGAGTTTCGGTGTCCCGAACACCAAAATAAACCAAATGTTCCGGCTTTAAAATGGGAGAAACAGAGCCCATGATTTTCATTTGCTCCCAATCCGCTATGGTTTCTGGGCTTACATTATTAATTTTATGATCAGTATTATCATGTCCTAAAGCTGCAGCTAGCGGCATTCCGTGAACGTTCCCCGATGGAGAACTAAATGGACTATGTAAATCGGCATGGGCATCAATCCATATTACCCCTAGGGACTTCTCGGGGTATGTTGTCTTTATTCCAGCAAGCGAACCTAAAGCGGAAGAATGATCTCCTGATAAGATCAGTGGGAAAAAGCCCTCCTGGAGTGTTTGCTGAGTAAACTTTTTTAACTGTTCACATTGAGCTGCTACAAAACGAATACGCTTTGCTGTGGTGTTTTTTACTTTATTATAAACGGTTTCGTTATGGGTTGGGATATCTAAAAACGGATATCGATTAAAAAAATCATGTCCCATATTTATAGCTGCAATTTCTATAGCATCAACACCCATATCAGACCCACGAGTACCAGCACCAATATCGGATCTATTTTTTAAAATTTTTATTGGGTTCATAAAATTGGAATTCCTTTGAAAATACATTCAAATTTAAAACTTATTGCCAATTCCATTTTTTATATTTGGTAAAAATAATTTTACATGTCGTTTTCTGATTTATACACTCCCGGATTTAAATCTCGTAATCGAGATCATTTTGCAGCAATTGTTCGGATTGCTCTTGCTGATGGAGTTATTTCATCTGAAGAAGAAGCGTTTATCAATCGCACTGCGATAAATTTAGAAATAGAAGAAAGCGAGGTTGATGAAATAAAAGCGAATATTGATGATTACCCAATTAATCCTCCAGCAACAAAGCAGCGCAGATTAGAACGTTTATATGACTTAACTCGAATGGTTGTAGCTGACCATATTGCTGATAAAGATGAAAAGAAACTCATGCACCGTCTAATCATAGGTCTGGGATTTCCTTCAGATAATGTAAATGAAATTATTGAAAAATCTATAATCGAGATCAACAAAGGAAGTGATGAAGAAGAGTTTGTGGCTGCTTTTATTTAATCTTTTATTTTAGAAATTTTCACTTTTAAAACTATAGCCCGCCCTACCAGGGCAATGCCGCTATTAAATACTATCAGAGCTGCTGTGCCCCAATAAAACCATTTATAATCATTTTGTGACTTATAAATAATAGCTTCCCCCAGAAGGGAAAGACCAAATCCGAGGAGCAAAAGTCCCAATACAGAATATAGCCACCATTTCTTTTTCATTCGCTTAAATTTTAAATAAGTCTTTATATAAACTAAAAAAAATAATTAAAATTCTACTATTATAAAAATACAACTTTATTTATTTATGATGAAATTGGTAATAGTGTAACCAATTTCTTCATCAGCAATCATTTCGTTAATATCATAATATATGTAGTTTGGGAAACCGTATAAGGAATCAAATTTCAATCTCTCTATTACTGGATTCTCAATCTGACGGTCCTTAATGTAGTCAAAAAACGCATCAAAAGTCATATAGTTTTCGTATTCCAAATCACCATAAGCTATACTGTTGACCGATTTAATTTGATTATTTTTTACGACTATAGATTTAGGAAGAGTATAATCAACATTACAGAAACATGAAATTTGTAATATAAACTCGTAGTCTGTTATTCCTTGTTTTTTCCACTTTTGTTCTTGTTTATAAACTTCATTAATTGGAATTACTTCTGCCCTTTTTGAACAAGAAAATAACAATAAAAAAAAGAGTGAAAAAAACAAAAATTGGTGTTTCATAAATATTTATTCTAAGACAATAAAATGAAAACTAAACCTACTTTTTTCCATAGAGTGATTTAGATTTAAAATAAGAGGTTGTCCCCAAAATAAAAATTATTAAAACAGCATAATATATAAAGCTAGGCGTTATAATTTTATCTCCACTTGCATAGGAATGCAAGCCTACGAGATAAAAATTTACTCCAAAATAAGTCATTAATATACTGGCGAAAGCAACAATACTCATAAAATTAAAAATCCATGTGCCCCGTAAGCCAGGAATAAGACGCATATGTATCACAAAAGCATAAACCATAATACTGATTAAGGCCCAAGTTTCTTTGGGATCCCACCCCCAGTATCGTCCCCAGCTTTCGTTAGCCCACATACCACCTAAAAAGTTACCTATGGTAAGCATAATTAAACCGACAGTGATCGCTAATTCGTTAATAATGGTCAATTCTTTAATTTGAAGCTTTATCTTTTGCTTGTTATTCTTATTGGAAAATAACATTAATAATAGTGATACACCCCCAATAATCATCCCTAAAGCAAATGGACCATAACTTCCAACAATTACCGCTACATGTATCATCAACCAATAACTATCCAAAACAGGCACTAAATTAGCGATAGCTGGATCCATCCAATTCCAATGCGCAATCATTAAAATCATTCCTGCAACAAAAGCAGTAGAGGCCATGGTTAGTGCTGATTTTCGTCCAAATGCCAGACCGAAAAACTGTGTTGCCCAAGCCACATAGATCATAGATTCATATGCATCACTCCAGGGAGCGTGACCTGATATATACCATCGGGCTATTAATCCCCCTGTATGTAAAATAAATAGCAAAACCATTATGGCTTTAAAACCACTAACCATAAAGGAAATTAATTTATTAGATTTAAAAATTTGAATTATTAAAATAATGAAAAAGAGGGCCCCAGCATAAATATACCAGCTATATAGCTTTTTAAAAATATCATATTTATTATATTTAATTTCAGCTTTTATTCGATCTTCTGAAGGCAACACAGTACCTCCAAATTTCTTTTGAAATCCGTAAATACTCTCTAACAAATTGGTAGCTTGATCATAATTTTTATCCTGTTGTGCCAATCGTAAAGATTGAAAATAAAGTGGTAAAATATTATGAACATAAAGAGAATCTTTGCCGATAAAATCGACTTCATTAAGCTCTGGAAAAGAAACCCATTTGTTGTTTTCATTATTAGGAATTGGAAAGATCCGCATCACTTTTCCTTCTAAAGCAGAGTACAAAAGATTTACACGACGATCTAACTCAATAAAGTCTTTTTGAAATTGATT